>JGI20157J14317_10001905_pt1 | contig 18457 bp, 16 predicted proteins | sample COG_07_FD_14317 | JGI IMG/M metagenome (IMG submission 14317)
ATTTCACCATTTATTACAGGAACTCCTTATTGTAGAGGGATATTGTGGATTACCACTAAAGGTTCTGATGTTATCACTAATATGTGGATTTTAATTGGAACAACACTTACAACACGCATCTTAACATATGTTCCTAATCAAATTAAGAATAAAATAAGTGACCCTATTCCCCCTTCTGAACATCACGGAAAAGAAGATTAACTTAAAAAAATAAAAAAAATGTTACATTTGTATTTTACATGTTTTTTTTTAAATAGTATAAAAATTAACCTTGATATAATGCTATAATAATATGCAGAGGATATTTAAGTTTGCTAAAAGCAAAGTTCCTAAAATTTCACCAACAGAATTGACTGCTTTGCGAAGTGGAAATACATCTTTAGATAGACAAATTTTACAAGGTGAGGCAAAATTACCTAGGCTAACGAAAATGCCTTATCAGGTACCTTTTGGTATGTTGGATGATTTATTTGAAAAATGGGATAATACTCCTGTATATCCAAATAAAGATAATAATAAATGGGTACAATATTTGGCAAAAAATAAATTTTTTAGTTTTTTAATTAGTGAAAAATACGGCGGAATTAAATTATCTGTCAGCGAATTATCTGACATTTTAACAAAAATCGCAAGTGTCGACCCAGCATTAGGTGTTGCTACAATGGTTCCAAATTCACTTGGTCCAGGTGAACTAATTGGGTTATACGGAACAGACGAACAAAAGGAGTATTTTTTACCTAAATTGGCAAATGGAGAATTCATACCTTGTTTCGGGTTAACTGGTCCAATAATGGTTCTGATGCTACAGGAAGCATTGATACCGGAATCGTTGTTGAAAAAGATGGCAAAAAAATGATAAAACTAAAATTAAACAAAAGATATATTACTGGCACCAGTGGCAAATTTAATGGGAATTGCCTTTAATTTGGAAGACCCGCAAAATTTATTGGGTAAAACAGGTGTTTCCCTAGCTTTGGTGAAAAGAGAACATGATGGGTTAATTCAAGAAACACATCATAATCCAATGAATGCTGGATTTCCTAATGGAACTATCAAAGGAACCATATATATTGAATTGGACCAAATTATCGGTGGTTCAGATAATATCGGCGAAGGGTGGAAGATGTTAATGGAATGTTTATCTGCGGGACGCGGTGTAAGCTTACCTGCAACTGCAAATGCCAGTAGTAAAGTTGCTGCTTTTGGAATGTATCATTATATACAAATTCGCGACCAATTTCGTATGCCATTATCAAAAATGGAGGCAATACAAGAAAAAATGAACAATATTTTTTATCATACGTGGGTTATTCAATCATCTGTTGCATTGACCAATACCATTTTAGATGATGGTAATTCGCCTGCTGTATTAAGTGCTATTATGAAGCAACAGACAACCGAAAGAGGTAGAATTGTATTAAATGAAGCATTGGATATTCATGGTGGTGCCGGTATTTGTCTGGGTTATAGTAATATGCTGGAGAAGTTTTATCGCAGCGCTCCCATAGGAATAACAGTAGAAGGGTCCAATACGTTGACACGTTCGCTCATTATTTTTGGACAAGGGCTGAATAAAAGTCACCCTCATATTTTTTCTATTTTAGATTCTATTTTACAAGATAATAGCAAGGATTTTCAAAAAGAACTCACTGAAATGGTTCGTCATAGCGTAGGTCTTTACTTAAAAACATTCTGTTTATCCTCTTCGTTGGAAAAACAAATTTGACTACGCTGCATTAACCAATTTTATTGCATTAAAAGGAGGGGCATTGAAACGTGAACAAATGTTATCAGGTGATATGGCGGATATTTTTAGTAATTTGTATTTAGCTTTGAGTGTGAAATTTTACGAAAAATCATATCCTTCTAGTAAAAAGTTAACCAAATATGTAATTCGACGATTGATGAATGAAAATCAAGTTAAAATAAATAAAGTAATTGACAATTTGGGAGTTGAAAAATATGCTTTGTTGCATTTAAAAGGTAATGTAAAAACAATTAGTTATGATGAAGAGCGCGAAATATTTCATGAAATTATGAATAACAAAATGATTATTAATGAAATAAAGAAAAATATACATGTAAAAAACAATATTTTAGAAGATATGGAAAATGCTTTATCTCTTGACCCAAATTGTGATAGTTACCATGTACTTAAATCACAAATTATCAATGTAGGTGAATTTAAAAATGAATAATTTAATTATTGTTAGTATATATGAAAAGAGCAACAATCCGTTTTTTTATTCAGATATATTTGGTTTTATTCTTTGTTACTACATTAATTCGTTTATCTAACTCATCATTTTCAAAAAACATTGAATCTATGATAAGCAAACGAGATATTGTTGTATTAGGTGATAGTGTTTTTGATAATCGTTCCTATGTAAGCACAACCTCGAGTATTCCTTACTTATTAAATGAACATGAATATTTAAATGCAAAAGTCTACGCAATGGATGGTGCCAAAATAGAAAATATTAATAAACAATTACAACAATCTTTAAAAGCGATAGATGACGATGAACAAACATTATTTATCTCTATTGGTGGCAATAATATATTATCATATAAAGATTCAAACAGCTCAAATACAAATGAAGAACAAAAAAAAATAACTAAATTTGTTGATACTATATTTGGAGATTACCGAAATATTTTAAAAAACTACGACTTTAAATGCAATCTCGTATTATGTAATATATACGTTCCATATAATAAAAAAAATAGTGTATATGAAAAATGTATTCATATATGGAATAACAAATTATTAGCATATGCTGAAAATAATAATTACAAGGTTATGAAATTAGATAAATTGCTTTACCGAAAAGAAGATTTTGCTGATAATTTAGAACCTTCCAAATTAGGTGGTGAAAAGATTGTGAAACAAATGGTTTCATTTATTAATTGATTCGATATTTTACTTAAAATTGATTTTATGAATAATTTTATTTGTATAAAAAATAAACTTGTTCACTATTATGTGGTTAGGATGGATTATGTTAGTTTACAATCGCAAAAAATATAAAAAAGAAAAAAAGGAAGCAGAAAGTAAAATGCTTCGCGAAATACAAATCAAACGAGCTCGCTTGTTACCATTGTATAATGAAAATTACCGAAAACGATTTAACGCAGATAATAAATCGGTTTAGTTAAATAGTCTGTTTTATTTAGTTAATCATGAAAATAACTAATTTTTTTCATTCCACGCGTTAATGCAACATACAACAAATTTGATTCCTCTTCAGTAACATCTTCGCATAATTTTACATTATTATGTTCACAACCCTTAAAACTATGGATTGTATACATAAGACAATTTGCTTTTTCTTTTTGTACAATATTTGATTTTACTTTTTGTAATAGTTCTCTTAGTTGGTGAGCACTATAAGATAACAAGAAATTTGGTAAATCATCCTCCATATCTTGCTTTTCTTCTTCTGATAAAGAATATTTCATTAATCGCTCGTGGAGAGAAATAATCATTCGCTCCTTTTCATTATAACCATAAATATAAATATTTGATTCTTCCTGTGCAGCTAAAAGGAGAAATCTCCACGAGCGAAATAGATATACGTAAGGTTCACTCGTGTCGAAATGTTTGTCAAAATACGTTGGTGTCTTACTTTTCGAAATCATCCAACATTTATCAAACATACCACGTATTCTATCGCATGCCGGATTACCTACGCGGAAGGTTGAATAAAATTCCATAAATAATGAATGTTCGGGTAATTTATCGAACGCATTGATTGAACCTCGCCATTGATAAATGGCTTGCATTGCATCTCCAACAAATAACTTTGGAACATCAGTATCTTTCAACAATACATCCAACATTAAATCGTCAAAATCTTGGGCTTCATCAATAAATATCATATCATAATTTCTACGAATATATTCACGCGCCCATTTATGAATGTGTACCAATTTACGAATACTATCAAATGTTACAATATATGATGCCACTACTTTTTGCCATATCATTTTCAATAATGGCATTGGTTTTCCAAATCTATCTTTGCANTATTCTTCTATATCAGTAAATTCAACTTGTCTACAAAATTTAGTTAGATAATCAATGCATTGTTTTTTNATNCGCCAATTTTTTCCTTGAAACCAACTCACTTTTAAATGAAGNGTNTTTGGTCGCAAATCATCTATTTGTTGTGGATTTCCNTTTTGCTCTGTGTATATACTTCGCATTAACGAATCAAATGTTCGTGGATACATATTNGTTATTTTTTGTGTTTTTAGTTTNTCTTGAATTTCTGTAATCAAATTTTTATTGAACGCTAAGTAAAGAATTCGTTTCTTTTTATGTATTTTTGCTAGTTCAAGTAAAGTTGTCGTTTTACCACTTCCTGCTACTGATTTAATTGCTGTTATACTATTTTTTGGAAATTTATATACTTGAATATGGTGACGATGTAAATTGTCAAGTAAATACATTGATTCTCGACAGCGCGCATACGCAATTTCTATTTTTTCCATATTTTCTTGTTGGTTAAATAATTCTGCTAGTTTGTTTTTTCCGTTTTCAGATAAAATACTTTCCAAACATGTGTTTTCAAATACATCTTGATAAGTGACAATATCGTCTTTAAAAATAATCCATACATGCTTTCTAACTCCTTCTATTTCCAAAAAGTAGGAATTTCTATCTGTTAACCAACACCATTCTTTGTTTCCGGTGTATAAAAATACATTGTTGTTACATTCTTTTACTGACTCTTGCCAACATTTAAAAGGTATTTCTATTGCAATATATTTTCCAATATTTATATATTTTTTGTATTGTTTCTCCACATTAAAAATCCAATCTATGGGTGTCGTGTTTTCGCGGTTTACAACATCTTCGGTTTGAATAGGAGAATTTTGAAATTCTATTCCAAGGTTGTTTTTTTCATCATAACCATCTACAAAATGTTTTGATTTTTTATTAGAACGGAAAATTTCACATGCTTCTTTTAATAAGCTATTTGAAAACATAGAATGCCAATCTCCCATTTTACGAATTTTATCAATATGAATATTCTCACATTCTATGTGTGTACCATTACGTGAAGGATTTGGATGATAAAAATGTTCTACATATTTTTCATTTTTTCCTCGCGATTGTCGTAATAGTAGCTTTTCATCACAATTATAACACATAAAACTAGATTCTACATCTATATTTTGCTTGTATAAATCGGACGGATATATTATTTTATTATTATGTAATGCAAACTTCGGCATCTAATTATATAAATTGTAATTGTATGTTTATATAATTTAATTATCAATTTTTAGCGTAGGTGCTACCTTACGCGATTGTAATTGCTCACGTGATAAATATATACTTTTCATATCACTTGCAACGTATCCAAATGGTGTTGTATTGTCAAAAGCAGACGAAAAGAAATATGGTTGGTTTTGACCATTATCTTGTGGTTTTTTGAAATCTCTAAAGCATTTACTCATACTACATGATTCTAATTGATTATTTGCAATAATTTTTTCAGAATTATTAGTTAAGTATTTGCGATAATCATTATTGGACATAATTTTATTTTCAACCAAAATATCTTGATTTAATTGATTATCAGGATGTATTGTTGTAAAATTGCGTCCATCATTCATTAAAGGTGGATGATCTAAATGTATATTGTTGCTACCGGTGAAACTATTTTTCCAGCTCATATATATATACCATCAAGAAAAGATTTACACGCATAAATTTATTAATTCTTGTTTTTTCATTTTACTAATATCTTGTTCAGTTATTTGATTTTCTTCTATATAATGTCTTAATTCCTTTATCGACATTTTTTTAAAATCTATTGTTTGTACATTTTGAATTGTTTTTACTTCCTCACTTTCATCATCTACTTCTTCAACGTCACTTCCATCAGGCATAGGTGTATCCTCATCGATAATTTCAATAGGAGTGTTTGTTTTTGTAACTTCGTCGAAAACTAATTGACCTTCATGTTCTAATTTGTTGCCCAATATTTCGATTGTCTTTTCATCGTGACTTTCATAATCACTTTCATCACTATCGCTTTCATCATCGCTATCACTCTCGTCGTCAGATACGGCTAATAATTGACTATTCATTGGATTCATTAGTTGTGACATACTCATTGGGTCACGCAAACATGCACCGGATGGGTCAGGTACACATTTATTCATATTGTTTCCACTAGATACTTGTGAACTTGATTTTTTTAATCCATCTACTTCTTCAGCCATTGCATTTATTAGCTGAAACATAGAATTTAACTTATGGTCAAAATTAGATAAACGCTGACGTATATAAAATACTACAAATATTATTACAAAAATTATGCCTAAAGAAAACATGAAGTTTGTTCCAACTCCTGCTATAGCAAATATATCCATTTATTACTTCATGATAAATTATGTTCCGTAAATAAACGTAAATTAACTAATATCAAGAATATTTTCGCTTCGCATAATAATGGATGATGGATAATGCAAATCTCTTAACACTTTTACACCTCCTTTTATTTCTGAAATACCATTGCCCAATTTATATAAATATTCAAATTCGCGGTTTCCTAAAACGTTTATATTCATTTTTCTATTTTCTATTTTTTTATTTTTTGTCAAATGATTACATAAATCAATAAAATGTGTTGTTAACATTAAATCAACGTTATTTAAATTAGATAGATGTTCGATATAGGAAACACCAGTTGCAACTGCTTCATAAGGATTAGTCCCCGAATATAATTCGTCAAATGCACAAAAATGACGCTTCTTTTTATTACTCTCGATATACTCTAATATACTCATACAACGTCTAGCTTCTGCTTGAAATAAACTATCGCGACCCGAAGTATCAGGTATATTTAAATAACAATGGATTTTATCGTATGTATCAATAGATGCTTTTTTATAATATCCACATCCAAATTGTTGCGATAAAATTATATTTATCATTGTTGTCTTTAATAACGTTGTTTTACCAGAAGCATTAGGACCTGTAATAATCATATTTTTATTTAAATTATAGTCGTTGGTAACACTTGATGATTTATTAACCAATGGATATAATGCCTTAGTGAAAGTTGTTTTGCCTTTACTATTATATTTACAATTATGTAATTCTTTCGTTTTGATTAAGTTATTTAATTGCTGCATATTTTCTAAATAGCCATGAAGTCCAAATGTGAAATTTAATGTTTCTTGTACGTCTTCATTTTTATATAATTTATAAAATTGTTTCATTATTATGCCTAGATTCATTGCTTCTTTTACGTTCCATTTGTATTGTTCAATATCTTCAATCTCATTAGTTATTTCTATCAAATGTTCTTTCTTTTTTAACAATATTTCTGTAAATTCTTTATAACTGGATAACGATTTACATATTTTCTCTGTTTTCTCTATTTCATTAATAGTATGTTTGTTATATTTTTTTAGCGTATCGAATATATTGTGTATTTTCTTCATATTCGTATTGAAACGAAAACATGATAAAATATTATTGTATATCTGCATAAAATACATGCCACATGATATTATCATATACACACGTTTATCCCAACTGACGCTTTTAAAATTCATTAATAATTGTCCAATAACATTATTTTTGAATAAAAACATCAAAGTATTTACATACAGAGACCAAGTTACGGATATACCTTGGATTTTTAAAATAATAAATGGCACAATCATCAATATAATCGGTAAACATAGAGCAATTAAAGGGCTAAATATGTTATAAACAGATAAAAAGCATAAAAAATAAGAAGAATTATTTAAAAATTCTAAATAATTCCAATCAACATAATTGTACTTATCTAAAAAATTTGTATCTTGTTGTATCTCTTCATATATTTCTACCATTTTATCACATGATTCGTTTGTTTCATATTCTATTCTGTCTATCATTTTTTGAGTATCTTTTAAAAATTTCTTGTCTTTTGTGTAATATTTATCCCAACACTTCACTATTTCTCTTCCTGCAATTGTCTTTGGAATAAATATTTTATTATATAGATTATTATCGCCACAATTTAGTTCTAAATCTGTCTTTATATGCGAATCAAGTTCACTTTTCTCTTCACAAAAATATATTGGTGGTGTGAATTTTCTAGATATTGATTCCTTATTCCATTGTGTATTTGACGAACTATTGGGGAGTTCCATTATTTTTATGAAGAGAAATTATGTTGATATATCAAACTCAAAAGACATTACAATGTAAAAAATATTTAATTACAATAAAAATTGATATAAAAATAAAATAATTATGATTATTAATAATACATAATGACCTCAATATATAGTGAAGCTGATATTATTACTATTCGCAACAATGGATTCGATTTAACACTGCCACAAGAAACATTAGATATTATTTCTACAATTTCAGACCAAGTAGGTGCACCTAGTTATATAAAAACACCGATATTTCCCAAATCAAAAACATCCAAGAAAAAAAATATATCAAATGCGCCTTACGTTAGCTCAATATTTAACAATACAGAAGGGGTTGACAAAACAATTAGTCATATTCGCGCCCAATTAAATAAGCTGTCTAGCAATAATTACGAAAATGTTGCAGATATTATTTCTGAAAATATTCAACTTTTGTTAGACAATGATACCAGTAAAGATGAACTTATTAAAGTAGCCAATTTTGTATTGGAAACAGCAAGTAATAATGCGTTTTATTCTGAAATTTACGTTGAATTATATTGTGATTTAACAAAACGATTCCCTTTGTTTGAAATTCTGTTTGAAGAATCGTTTAATAAATATCTAGAAATGTATGATAATATTACATCTTTTAGTGATAATGATGATTATGACGCATTTTGCAATCAAAATCTAATTAATAGTACACGCAGGGCTTTTACTACATTTATCGTGAACCTATGCATTAAAGAAAAGATTACAAATGAACGTTTGTTCGATTTGTGTTGGAAATTGCAATTATCGTTCGATGCATCTATTCTTGAAGAAGGAACAAAACCATTATGTGACGAATTATGTGAAAATATATTTATTATTATGACGAAAGGTTATCATTGTTTAAAAACACAAAATAAATATGCGTCGCTAAACGGAAAAATGACTATCGTTAAAAATACAAATGTCAAAGATGTAAAAAGTTTAACTAGTAAATCAAAATTTAAATACTACGATATGTTCGATTTTGTAGAAAAGATCGAAAAAACTACTGAACAGAAATAGATTATTAGAACTTAAAATTATAATAAATTTTTAATCTTTTTTTATTATAATACCATGGATTCATCAATAACAAATATTCATAATAACTATATTGAAAGTAATTTGTTGAATGAATTTCAAATTGAAAAATACAATTATAAGACGATATATAATATGTATAATTTATTAAAAACATCATACGTATCATGCAAATATATGAATCATAATCATAGTCATAGGAAAAATATAGGGTTTACCAAAAATCAACTATTCAATATAATAGAGATAAGTCGTTTTTTTCCAAAAGTAATAGAAGAATATTTGTTATCTACTAAAACTCATTACACATGTTATCATTTTTTAGCAAATAATAGAATATTTAATATTCACGTTTATCACTACAAACACAAATTTAATGATGATGATATTAATTATATTAAATCATGGTTTTCTATTGTTACGAAATATGCACCTGATAATTGCAGCACTATTTTAGATGTATATTTGTTTTTTACACCATTTCGAAAATATTTACCTAAAGAAAAAAATGCGCAAATAGAACCAAAACATGTGAATTCTGCATACACGTATGGATGCAGCAAACGAAATAAAATAATTATTTACAGATACGAAGAATGGAAAAAAGTTTTATTGCACGAAAGTTTTCATACGTTTAATTTTGATTTTCATAATAATAATTTTCAAGGGTTGAGAATATCTATTAAAGATATTTTTCGCATACAATCCGATTATGAAATATTTGAAACATACTGCGAAACATGGGCAACATTGTGGACATGTGCGTATCATTCATTTACACTAACAGAAAAAATAAACAAACCAACTATGTTTATTCATTATATGGAAACATTAATCGCATATGAACAGCAATATTCTATTATACAGGCAAATAAAATAATGAATAATTTTAATTTTACATATGATATTCTTATAAAAGGAAATGCAACAAATTATCGCGAAAATACAAATGTTTTTTGCTATTATATTTTAAAATCTATATGTTTAATCAATATAAATGATTTTATTCGCATATTATCAAAATGTATGAATAATCCATTCAATATTGTTTTTTCGAATGAATGCGAAGATTTATGGATACGATTTTTTAAACTACATATTAATAGTAACAAAACAATTAAAATGAATAAAATTTTTGAAAAAAAAGCGAAAAAAATGAAAGAGATAGAATACACTATTGGGCGCATGACATTGTTCGGATAAAAATTTGTCTAGTATAATGAATACGAATTAATATATATCAAATAATATATATTAATTAATCAGTATTTAATTGTTTGTTTTATATCACTTATGCGGTGGCAGCGGTGGCAGCGGCAGCGGCGGCAGCAACTCCAGTTTTGGGGAAATGAGGTGACATATAACGCTGAAGATTAAAATAAGTGAGTTCGTCCCCACCAGAGATTTTAAGAAGTTTAGCAAGGGCAGCATCGGGGTTGATTTTGCGACCATTGTCTTTGTCTTGGAGGTTGTTGGCACGGATGTAAGCGTTGATTTCTTTGGTGACTTCGGTTCTGGCCATTTCGGCTCCAGAGGGTTTTCCAAGAAATGTGGCAAGTTCGTCAGTGATAAGGGTAGGTTTGACGAAACCACTGGGGGCGCGGTTACCACCTTTTTTGCGTTTGGCACTAAGCTTTTTGGCAACACGAAGTTCACGTGTGCATTTCTTTTCGAGAAGAGCAAATTCTTTGCGAAGAGCGCTGAATTGTCCAGCTACTTGTTGAAGTTTGGACATGAATTGGGAGAATTGTTCGCCGATGGATTCTTCGGCAGAAGCTTCTACTACTTCGTTAGTAGCGGGGGCAGCTACAGGAGTAGGAGGAACAGGTGCAGCTTCAACAGGTTCAGGTTTAGCGGCAGCTTTGGTAGCTTTTACAGCTTTAGCAGGAGTTTTGGGAGCAGTGGATTTAGTAGTCTTAGCTTGTTTAGTAGGAGCCATTATACATAGTAATGTGCTACCTTTTTAAGTATTTTAACTATATAAATTATATATTTGTATAATATTAATATTTTTACACTAAATAAGGTGTATAAATATTATTTTAACGAACGTAATTTAAAAATTGGCCATATGGCATACAGATTCATACAGCCATGGCAACGCATTGGCTGCATCTTGATTGACTAGTGTTAATGCCGATAGCACATAAAATGCTCCTAAAGATTTATCATCCTCGCGTCTTCCCTTTGTTATGAAATTATTGATAATATCCAATGTATAATATTGGACATAATTGATACTTTCGGAGTCTGTTAAATAATTTACATTAATACTGAATGGGTTTCCTGTTGGATAACATATATCATATTTTACTTCGTTTGATAGCTGGGCGCGATAATTCCATATATCGTGCAATTCGCGAATATATCGGATTAAACGTCTCTTGTTTAATGAATAAAACCAGTTTACGTCTGTATAATTTCCTAAACTATCTATTTTTGAAAATAAATCAACTACACGATGATGGATATTCTCATTACTATAAATATTCTGAATTTCGTCCTTTTCTATCTCTTCTTGTACATGCATATCTAAACATTTTTGTAGTTGAACTGCTCTCTTCAACAATAAATATGTATTATTAGCCATTTTTTTTCGCGTGTATGGGTTTTCTATTCCAAATTTACTATTTTTAAATAATTCATTTATTGAACATATATCAAAACCATATACAAAGTTGTCATCTTGAAAAGAAATAAATTGTTTAATATCTATTTCTTTCATTGATTCCAATGTAAAAAAATCTGTTTCATTTGTACATAAATTGCGTTTTAACAAGGCAGGACCTTTACACTTTTTCCAGAGCTTGACTATATGTCTTCGAAAGTTTTTTTGAATTTTTATGATATAACAGGATTTTTTCAAAAAAATATATAATCTATCATGCATTTCTCTTTTTGTTCCAGAAACACGCTGTTTATAATACTTTAACATCATTTTCAAATGTGCCGATTTATAATTATAAGTTTCCAGATTTTCATAGTTCTCAACATTTAATATAGAGAAATCTTCATCTTTTATGCGTTTTTTTGCACTAATCACTACATTTTCTTCATTATTTTTTGCCAAATCCCCTTTTGAACAAGATCTATGCCTTTTTTCTATTATTGTTTCTTCCATATATTTAAGAGATATATTCTTTTGTTTAATTCATTTACCATACCATATTTTAGTGAAGAGAACGTATAAAATCGCTAAATGAGTTGGTGAGCTCATAATTTTTATTTTTTACTAGTAAAAAGTGTAAAAACGCTCAAAAATATTATATTTTTACACCATTACCAGGTATTATAAATAAAAATTGAAATGGATTTAAAGACACATGACATTAGTATATATACAAGATGAGCAGAACTGATATTCTTACTTACAACACTCTTACCGCTGACGCCTTTGGCTACAACCAACCTCGTGTTAACACGAATGGAGGCAAGTCAGTTGGAATTTATAACCCTTCTTCTAAGACAGCATTGAATCTTTCGGTGCCTCTTATGCTTACCTACGGACTAGGTGATTATGAAGGTAACCAGCGTTACGAACTAACTCTTCAGTTCCCTGACCGCGGTTCCAACACCAAGTTGGATACACTTCTTGACAACCTCATTGCTTTTGAGGAACGCATCAAAGCCGATGCAGTTCTTAACGCAAAGGAATGGTTCGGCAAGCCCAAGATGACAGCCGATGTTGTCGATGCACTTTGGACTCCCATGCTTAAGTACCGCAAGGACAAGGAGACTGGTGAGTTCGACATGACTCGCTCTCCTACTCTTCGCGTAAAGGCACCCTTTTACGCAGACACGAATAAGTGGGATTGCGAGGTCTACGATGTCAAGAACGAACGCCTGTTCCCCGACCCTGACACTTCATTGACTCCTCTTGATTATCTTACCAAGGGAACTCAAGCTGGTCTTCTTATTAAGTGCGGTGGTCTTTGGTTTGCGAATGGCAAGTTCGGTGTAACTTGGCGCCTTCTTCAAGCCAAGATTCGCCCTAAGACAACTATTGTTGGCACTTGCCAAATCGCACTCGATGATGATGATGTTGCTACCATGGAAAAGACAGCAACTGAGGAATCTAGTGATGCAGGAGATGAAGCACCCTCTACAATGGTCGAATCTGACGATGAAGCCGAAGAGGAGGAGGAGGAAGCTCCCGCACCAGCTCCTGAACCTGAGGTCAAGAAGAAGAAGGTCGTCCGCAAAAAGGCAGTTTAAAAATACAAATAAAAAATAAAAATACAAATAAAAATACAAATAAAAAATACAAATAAAAAATACAAATAAAAAATACATGATTCATTACAAAAAATGTGCAGCGATTCCCGAGCGGTCAAAGGGGACAGACTTAAGATCTGTTGCGTTAGCTTCGTGGGTTCGAATCCCACTCGCTGCATACTCGCATCTATAGCTCAGTTGGTTAGAGCATCGGTCTTATGAGCCGAAGGTCTTGGGTTCGAACCCCAATAGATGCACCAAGCACGGATTCCCGAGTGGTCAAAGGGGACAGACTTAAGACCTGTTGCGTTAGCTTCGTGGGTTCGAATCCCACTCCGTGCACGAGGGCTGGTTGTTTCCCTTATAAAGACACCTCCTAGTAACTGGGGTGAGATAGTTACAGGACAGACGCCGTCCAGTCAACAATATTATTTAAATATTTGTTGGTTCATAGTAATATATGATTAAATGCGCATTGTTAAATGTAGAAAGGGGCGCCTTTCATTTTCTTTTGCATTTTAATTAAAATGCATTTTTTCTATAAATTGATTTTATTTAATATTTTTTGATATTATTAAATAAAATGATTAACCCCGAACTTATGACAGAATATCTCCTTGAACAATGCGATTCTTTTGTTCAAAATGAAAATAATCTATCAGATGTAAATGCACTTTTTCCACAACTATCGCATTCACAAACTCCTAACGCAAGACAATTGATTCGTAATTTCTTTGACAATGATGAACAATTTGTCTGTTATGGCTCTACTAGTATGTCGACATGTTACCATACATTGTATCGAACACTTCATAATAATAAGATATACAACCTGTATCTACGATTTAATGATAACAATTGTATCGATGAAACATCTATTTCTGGAGCTGAATTGACACAGGATACGTTAAGAACGCTATTTCATGAATTTGATAATAACGCTATTTATTATGATGATATGCCTGTTTACCCCTAATAACTATATTCATACTAAATCTAAATAAATATAAACATGAGTACGCTGAGTAGTATCAAACATTTCATTTTCATCTATTTTCCATAACCCTTGTTTTTCTAATTTAATGATTTGGCTTTTTTTTATGTTTATTTTTTCAACTGGTAAATGAAAACAATAACTATTTAATTGTATAATAATTTGTTCTCTTAATAATAATTCAGCATTAAAATTCAGTTTGTGGTATATACATAAATTATTATTTTCATCTAACCAACCATGCTTTGGTAAGTCAGGAATACAATAAACACTAAATTCTTCGCCAGTTGCTGTTTCAAATTCTATTTCACTATGCCATAATGGAGCAAAAAATGTTTCTTCTTTGTAATTGAATTTATACACATTCTTTTCCATCATATCTTCTAATGATGTATTCTTGAAAATAATATTGCGATTTTTCTTTTTTTCAATGACACGATGAATATTTTCTATAATTTCATTATTAACATAATCCGATAATTGTGCGTTTAATAAATAAATATAAATCTTATGCAACGTTTGTATGTCTAATGTTTCCAAATATTGCATTGAAAAATTGCCAATTTTATTTAATAATACATCGGCAATTTTTTCAATAGGTTCTTGATATTTACTATGAAATTTGGTTAACTGATTAATAACAGAAAATAAATAAGATTGCGAATCACTTTTCTTCTCTTCTTCACGTATGCGACATATTATTAATAATGTATCATAACCTTCTTGTAAATCTTGGAATTCTTCATTTGAACCACCTTTGTCAGGATGATACCGCAATGCAAGTTTTTTATATTTTTTGTGAATGATATCCTCATTCATTTCCTGTTCTGTTGTTTCAAATAAATTGTAGTATCGATTCAATTTTATATCATTCTTCATTTTTGTTTCCATGCACACAAGTTACTAAATAATAGTAAATATTCTCTAAATGATATATGGGACGATAGTTATTATTATATTGTTTAAATGCCTTGTATACATGTATCATTATATCATAATAATCTCTTTCAAGAATATAATTATTTTTAAATAAATATAATACGATATTTCCTATACATTCATGAACATCTATATTATAAATCAACATATCGTATATAATATCACGAAATTTACTCATATTTAAATTTTCAAAATCAATTATTTGTTGTATTATACAATTTTGTATTTTATATTCCAATGTTTCAATATTATTTTCATTTTGTATTATTTTTAAATTTTTTGTTGTAGATATATCGTATTTTTTTGGTATGGATTTAATATTTTTTAGCATTATTGTTTTTGATGGTAACGATAGTTGAAATGTTTTGCTGATATTTATTATGTTATCGGGTATAAAACTTATATTCTCAGTTATAATGTGATATAATAAAGTGTATGATTGATTCATTTGCGACATATAACTATAAAAAGATTCTAATAATTCATTATGTATTAAATGGAAATTTTTGCATAACACGATTGCTATTTTATTGCTACGTGTCTGTACAATATCTTGGATATTTTTTATAATTTCCAAAAATAGTGTTTTTGAATTACAACCTAATAATTCCATATCAATTTCAAAATGCACATCACTCATCATAATAATATATTCTTGCTTGTCATAATTTACTATAAGTTTACGCTCGTATTTTAGTTGTGTCGGACTATATTTTTGAATATTAAATAGTGCTTGTGAATATTTACCAATACCTTTTGCACCATAATAAACTAGATGACTATTATTGAATCCCGATAAAGTATCAGGTGTATCTGTTATTTCATATATATTCGATGTATTTTTCTCTTTACAATAATCATAAAAGTTTTGTTGCACATCAAGACGTTCCATTATATAACTATTAGTCAAATATTTATATAATTATACGAAATTAATTTAATGAAGAGAAAGTATAACCCTTCGTTGTCTTTACACGACGCATTTCGAGATTTTCATGGTGAATCTTTTGGTGACACTCTTCACATATACTAGCCAGATTAGCCACATTATTTTTGTGTACATGTCCTATAAAATTATCTTCATTTGCACTACTCTGATGCATCAGATGATGTACTTCTGTTGCTTGGTTTTCTTTACATACTTCACAAACATTCCTTATTTTTTTTGCATTATAAGAAGAGCGAGGCATTAACAATGAATCTTTATTATTCATATATTTATTTCTAATATTATGTGCGGCATCCAAAAATTCCATAGGTAAATGTAACGATTTACATACTTCCAAACCATACATGGAATTACCAGGTCCGTCCTTTAAAATTCTATCATAGATTAAACAATCATTTGCATTGTCGTATTTAACACTAATATGATTCATGCTTACATTGTCCAATTCTTTAATTTCATCAAACGTTGTAATATTATGTAAATGTGTAGCAAAAATAAAAGAACTATTTTTTTTATGCAACCATTGAATTCCCGAAACAAATATACTAGTTGCCGATTCATATTCAGTTCCAGAACATAACTCATCACCCAATACAATACTATTTTCGTCCGCATTTTGTAATATTACTCGTAATTCACTCATCTCTACAGCAAATGTTGATAGTCCCTTAAACATATTATCATTATTTAATATCCGCGTAAACATTTTACCATAAGGTACCAATTTTACTGAATCACATGGAACATATAATCCACTTTGTGCCATGATTATTACCAATCCCAATGCTTTCATAAAACTTGTCTTACCTACTGCGTTTGTACCAAATAATAACATCCCGCTTCGCTCATCATTTAACGAAATATCATTTTTCACATACGTTTCGTCTACATTTAGTTGTTCTATTAGTGCATGGCGTAACCCTTTTACTTCTATACGACTATTATTACCGGTTACTAATGTTGGTTTAACATAGTTATGTTTCTTCGCTATATATGCCCTATTTTGTAGAATATCAATCTGAATTATGAAATTTACTATAGTTATCATTTCATTGCGGAAATTCTTCAGTTCTTTGCAGAATGCATAAAATGTTTCTTCTACATGATTGATTAATTCTTGTTTTTTCCTAAAATATATCTCGCAGTTTTTATGAATCTTATCATGATGAATACATACATTTCCCGCCGTCGATTTAGGATAAGTAAAATTATTATCAAGTACTATCGTACGATTGTTATGAATAATTCGTATATTTTCGTTTTCGTCTAAATATTTTTTAAATATAGTACTTCTTTTTTGAGTACATATTATAATTGGAGGCATTTTATCTGTACTATGCAATTTTACATAAGTTACATCTTTCTTTTCTGTTTTAATAAATATATCTTGAAAACATGCAATAAACCGATTTATAAGTGTTTCACTTTTATTGACGTTATCCAACAAATTATCTAATTGTTGATTATAACCAGGAATAAACATGTTTTCGTGAATATTCTCATTTTTAGATAACGATTCAATATTTATGGAACTAGAAATATGGTCTAAAATTGTATTACACGAAGTCATTATTTCTGCATTGTTGGTAAAATACATGGTCAATTCTTTATGGTCGGTATTTATATATTTCCATAATTCTAGACACGATTTCACATTTTTATATATTTGATTCACATTACGAGGTGTTATTTTATTTAAAAAAATCTGACGTTGGAGTTTCTCTAAATCATGAATCCCTTTTAAATGGTCACGTGTTCTATCAATTAACGTTTCATTTTCAATAACATATTCACAATAATCATATTCATAATTTAATTTTTCTATATTGGTAATAGGATGAACTAATATATTTACAAATTCACGTTTCCCCATGGGCGTCATACAATTATTCAAAAATGAACTTAACGATGATAATTTATTTTTGTTATTATGAATAACATTTAATTGTGTTAAACTATGGTTTGCTAATTGCATCGTTTCATTTGATGTTTCTAATAAAGGAGGACTTATCTTATCTAGCAAATATTCATTGTGTTGACAAATCCAATTGCACAAAAAAGTAAAAGCCTGTAAACCATATGTATATTCCAAATAAGTATGAATAAATGAATTGTAATCATCCGGA
>JGI20157J14317_10001921_pt1 | contig 18399 bp, 10 predicted proteins | sample COG_07_FD_14317 | JGI IMG/M metagenome (IMG submission 14317)
TCAACTGTAACATTTGAATTAGGATATATTTTACTTAATCCAGATTTAACTATATTATTCATCTCCTCACTTGAACATCCAGCTCCATAAAAATACAATCTCTCCGCATTTTTTGAAGCCTCATAAAATTCCTTATTATTTTGAATTTCATTAGCAATAAATTCACTAGAATGAAAAAAAGGATTGAATCCCATAGTTTTATACATCCTTACCTTATTTTCATCATTGACAAGTACCCAATCAGTCTTTGTAGACCCACTTTCTGCGATTAGTATCATATATATAAATTTATAATATAGTTTTGGAATATTTTTTAAAAAAAAAGTATCAATTAATTAAGAATTTAATCTCATTAAAGTTATTTAAATTTTTAAATAAATCTTTACTTTTTGATTGAATTTTATCTGAAAAAATTGTGCTGTTTAGTAAATATAAAATCATCTTGGAATAAGTCATAATTGTTAAAGTTTATAGGGACCAAAATATCTCAACTTCCGAAGACAAAGTATTCATTACATAACTTATTGGAAGTAATTCTTTATTAGCTCTTTTTAAAACATCTTCATTTTCCTTTCCAGAAACAATTAAAATAATTTTTTTAGAGTTTAGTAGAGATTTTAAATTATGAGTAAGTCTCTTTTTTGGTTGAAAAGGAGCTATGTTTAGGGAAATATCTGGATAAATTTCAGAAAGTGCATTTTCTGTTTGAACTGTATTTGGAAATAAAGATGCAGTATGGCCATCTAAACCCAACTCTAATAAAACAATAGATTTTTCATTTAAAAAAACAGAATTGGACAGTTTAGCTAAAGATAAATTGTTGTTTTCGTTTTTTAAATCATATACCAAAGGAGTTAAAGATGCCTTTTGTAATATGGTGTCTCCTAAAGCTTCAGAAATATTGTAAAAATTAGTTTCCTTGGACTCATTATCAATCCATTTTTCATCCACCAGACCAAATCTAACTTTAGACCAATTAACTTTTGAAAGTTCTTTAAATCTTTTGTACAAAGAAAGTGAAGAGGTACCACTAGAAAGTAAAACTTTTACTTCATTACTTGATTTTGTTTCAATAAGTAGGTTTACTTCAATTAAAGACAATAAATTGTCTTGTAAATCAGCAGAACTATCAAACTTTTTTGTAACCATTATATGCTAATATACACTTATTGTTTAACATACACTTAGTGTTTTGGTAATTATTGTGATATAAACATCTAATAAAAAATTAAGAAGCTACAGTAGTTTTAGAAAATTAATCATTTATGATAATCGACTCCTCAATTAAACCAAAAGAATTTCTTACTTCTCCATCCATAATTAATTTAATATTTAATTTTGTGTCATTTGGAAAAGAATTACCATCTATAATTTTAGTATTTAAAGTAGTAATACCTTTTTGAGTTTGTGCATAAAACTCTACTAATGAAAATTCACCATCTTGGTATCCATATCCTTCACCCAAATCGGAATACAATATCCCTTTTGCTGATAAATTAGAATCTAAAGACACAATGAGAGTAATAGTATCTAACGAAAAAGAATTGGTGGATACTATAGGATTACACAATGGGACTATCGCTCCAGGTCTGATTAAAACATCTGGATGGTATTTATGATTTTGACTTTTTTCACCATTTATTGAAATACTTCTCCAATTACCCGACTGGGATTTGACCATTTTCGCTCCATTTAGGAACAATTAATAAATCGCTTCCAAGTAAGAAATTTTCTTGTTCTGTTCTTAAATATTTTTCTGCTGGATTATTAAAAAAGACTGGCCTCATTACTGGCATTCCTGTATTGGCACTTTCCCAAAACAAGGTATATAAATATGGTAATAAGCGATACCTTCTTTGCAAAGCTTCTCTTGAAACTGTTTCTACTTCTTCACCAAAAGACCAAGGTTCCTGATTTATAGAACCTTTAGTAGAATGGGCTCTAGAAAATGGATAAAAAGCTCCTACAGCTATCCAGTGAGCATATAGTTCTGGAGTAGCATTTCCAGCAAAACCTCCTATATCTGGCCCATTAAAAGGCTGTCCAGAAAGACTTAGATTCAAACTCATAGGAATAGACTGTTTTAAATGTTTCATTGAAGAATTGTTATCTCCTGTCCAAGTGGCTGCATAACGGTGTCCACCTAAAAAGTTGGACCTAGTCAATACAAATGGTCTTTTATCAGGATTAGATTTAATGATTCCATTTCTTGAAGATTCTACCATCATCATTCCATAAACATTGTGGTACCTTAAGTGTATGTCATTTTTAATATTTTCATCTCCAACATGTTTATTACTATCTGGCATGGTCCAATCCACTGTTTCAAAAACAGCTGGTTCATTCATGTCGTTCCAAACCCCATCAACTCCTTTAGCCATGAAGTTCTCATACAATCCTCCCCACCATTTTGAAACCTTAGACTGAGTAAAATCTGGAAAAACACAATCTCCAGGCCAAACCTTCCCTAAAAAAACAGAATCGTTTCTTGTCTGCACCCAAGCATTTATTTTTTCTCCAGAATCATAGACAAAAAATCCTTTTTCAGCTTTAATACCAGGATCTATCATCCAAACAGATTTAAAATCGTTCTTATGTAAATAATCATTGGTTTCTTTTGGATCCGGGAAGTGAATGGAATCAAAAGTGAAAATTTTAAAATTTTGCATATAATCAATATCCATCCATATTACATCACAAGGAATATTCTTTAAACGCATTGTGTCGGCTAAAGATTTAACTCTTTCATCGGGATAATAAGAATATCGACATTGGTGAAAACCTAAGCTCCAAAGTGGAGGAAGCTCAATAGTTCCGGTAAGTTCTCCCAATTCTTTCATTACTTCTTGTGGAGAATCTTTTTCAATTACTATAACTCTAAATGCTGGCCCTTCAGATGAAAAGGTAATTCTTTCCCCTAAAGAAATCTCCATTTTCCAAGTATTATCTGCTATAACTCCAAAACTTTTACCATTTTCTCCAACCCCTAATACCCAAGGGTGTGACTGATACAGCCTTTGGCCATTGTCTTTGCCATATCCATAATTATCTGTGTTCCATAATTTAACGGTTTTTCCATTTCTTATCAAATCTCCCATGACTTCACCAGTTCCATATAAATCTACATTTGAACCAAATGAAACTTGTGCGATTTGTCTATCCAGAAATTCTAAAAAAGACACTTTTAATGAACTAGAGTCTAATACTTTTTCTACTGGTGAAGGTTCGTTTAGTATAGCAAAAGATGGAGTATGAGACGATTTATCATAGCCTGGTGGATAATATATATTTACATTACTATCACAATTAATAATAGTTTGTTTGGTTTGTTTTTTACCACAACTAGTAATTAAAAAAGAAAAAAAGAAAAGTAAATAAAGTAGGTTTATAAAGTATTTCATTGTGTAGTATTTAAATTATTTCCTGTTAGTAATTTATTTAGATTTTAGATATTTTTAAAATTTTTCGGCTGTATTTTAATAAATATATTCCTTTTTCTAAATCTCCTAAATAAATTTTTCCATCATTCACAGTACCATTTTTAATAATTTCTCCATTAATATTGAGTATATAATAATTTTGATTTTTAATATTTAAATCATCTGAAATATTTAAAAAATCAACAACTGGATTTGGGAAAATAACAAAACCATTTTCCTGAAAATCAATAGTGCTATTTGAAGAATTACAGGAGCATTTATTTTTTAAAATATTAAGATTTGGTTCTGTTGGTGCGTTGTAAGTAACTTTCACCCAACATTTTTGCCCCATTTGGCTTTCAGTTGTATTTCTTATTTTAATGGTATATAAATCTTCATTGAGTATATTGAAATCATGAGAAAAATCTCCTATTCCAGTAATTGAATCTATTGTATTGCAATTGCTGTCTAATAGTAATATATCTACAGATAAATTATTAAATAATGGATAAAATTCAATATTTAAATTGCTTTGTGTCTCTAAATGGACTTTGCCAACAACCCTACATTCTTTACTTTGGTTAGGTAACATTCCTCCTTGTTGTAAGGAAGCAATGTGACTATCTCCCAAATCATTGGCCATTTCCCATTCTTGAGTTATAGATTCAGAAGAATTTACATAGCTGGTTGTAATTCCATCAGGAGCCCAAATAGAATACCCTTTTCTAGAGTTATTGGCAGAGCCATCACATGGAGGAATATTAACATCTATTTTCCCGCCACCATATACAATTATAGTATTTGTATTAGCACCAGAATAATCTTTTAAAATTGTACCATCTGTCCAATTAGTTTGTACACCAATTAAGTTTTTCCAATTACTCCAACTATCATTGACAGCTATAATTGCCTTTGCATCTCTTTCAATTACCAAAGCATTATTCTCTTGCCATCTAACAAGATAAGATCCACCTTTAAAATTGAGATTTTGATGACACCAAATAATATTGGCAATATCTGTTCGTATTGGAAGTTCTATTGAGTCTTTTGGATGATGGTTAAATCTATTACTGTTGTACCCAATATTAAAAAGATCTTCAAAATAAACCATTGGCGATCCATCTAAAGCAAAGGAAATAGCATAAACTACACTTAATCTAGGATCATTGGGTTCAATTTGAGTTCCTAGTTGCTGAGAACTATTCCAACCATTGTAATTGCCATCAGAATCTAGAATTGGTCTAAATGTATCATGATTATTTACAAATGGGACTGTTCTTTGTCTATTAAGCTGTTGATAATTAGGAACCATTCCCAAATCAAATGCACCATTTCCTTGAACAATACCCACCAATGCATTTCTTAAAGAGAAATCAAATGTACCAGCTCTGTTTTGAACATCATTGCACCATTGATCTAGTTCACTAGCTCCACCTACCCACTCTCCCACTGCAAACATATCATCCGTAGCATTTGCCCATCCATTTCCATGTTGAAGATTCCATAATAAATCTTCTGAAAGATAGGTTGGGAAATGTTTAATAGCATCTATTCTAACACCCGAAAAACCAACTTGTTTTTTATACCACATAATCCAGTTTCTCATTCCATTTCTCATGTAGTCATTGGTTTGATTAGGATTGTAAATAGCGTTGGAACTCAACCCATAAGAAGTAGATTCATAGGAAATATCTGGCCCCCAATAAGGGGTATTAATTTCATTAGAGCAACAAATTAAATTATTATTGGGATAAAAGTTTTGCCAATTTTTTGGGAAACGTCCTTTTCTAGATAAATAATTTGTTGCATTTTCTAAATCAGAAGGTGTTTCGTAGCAAGAGTATCTGAAGTTTTTATATTTACTTGTTGAACCATCTTCTAATGCCATCGGATCTTGACCACCAGATCCATTCTGACTTCCTGCTCCTGTTAAATGATTCAATACAATATCTTGGATAACATCAATTCCATTTGCTTTCATTACAGCAACCATTCTTAATAGCTGGTCTTTATCTCCCAATTTTGTTTTCAAAAACCCTTTTTGGTATTTATCCCCAAGATCGTATTGGTCAAATGGAGCATAACCCATATCAATAATATTTTTATTTTTAATGGAAGGAGGAATCCAGATGGCATCAATTCCTAAAGATCGAAGTCTTGGAGCTAAATCAGAAAGGTAATCTGCATATCGATAGGAATAGTTAGAGTTGAAATAATCCCACCAAAAACCTTGTAAAACAACTTGTCTATTGGAAGGATTAGGTTGCGAATAATATGAATTACAGAACTGAAAAAAAAATAACGCTGCTAAAATTAAGCGACTAATAACCACTATTTTGAACAAGATTTATATTATTAACAATATCGTAAGTTGGTAATGGATACAAATCTCTGTATTGTGGAACATCTGCACCATTTATTTCCCCACCCTTAAAAGACCATAATAAGTCACTTCCAGTAAATTTATTAAATCTAATCAAATCAGTTCTTCTTGTACATTCCCAAAACAATTCTTTTCCTCTTTCTTCTAAAATATCGTCTAAGGAAACAGAACTTAAGTTGAAGTTGGTATTTCCATATGCTCTTTCTCTAACCATATTCACATAGGTTAAAGCAGTAGCTTGATCTCCATTTCTAAGTGATGCCTCAGCAATCATTAGGTATACGTCAGCTAATCTAAACATTGGAAAATCTGCATCAGCATGTTGTAACTGAGCATGAGAACCAGGATTTCCATTTTGATCAAGGTTACTAAACTTTCCTATTAAATATCCACTAGTATCTGGACAGTTTGTTAAAATATCAATCTCTAAAGTTTGGTTGCTATCTGCTTGAAACATCCAACGACTGTCCAATGAGGAATCTGAAAATGTATTGACAAATGTAGGAGTTGTTCTAAGACCATTCCATCCATTATTCATTCCATAATCACTAGCATCCATTAAGCTACCTATTGAAGCACAAATCAAGAAAGTTGTTCCTCCCCATGTTTGGGTATACTGACCGTCAAAAACTACTGGAAAAATAATTTCTGGAGATGTATGGTTATCTGCCATGAAAACATGAGCATATTGATCGTCTAAAGAAAAAGAACCATTATCGATAATTTTTTGACTATAAGTAATACAATCTTGATTTTTCTCAGTTCCAGTATACACTTCCGCATTCAAAAACATTTTTGCTAAAAGAGCATGGCAAGCAGACTGACTTGCTCTTCCATATGGTGCTGCAGAAGCAGTCAACAATATATTTTCAATCGCTTTAAGTTCAGATTCAATCCAACTGAAAAGATCTGCTCTTTGAATTTGCTCAGGAAGAAAAACACCTATAGGAGATGTTTCATCAACAAACGGAACGTTACCAAATAAATCCATTGCATGGTAATAGCTTAAAGCTCTTAAAAATCTAGCTTCTGCTCTATACATTCTTAACTCTTCTTGTTCTTCATTAGAAAAACCTTTTTCTGTCATACTTTCATCGGAAGTTTCTTTAATAAAGACATTTGCAATTGGGATTTGATAATAAATTCTAGAGTACATTGCTTTTACAAAAGAATTATCTGCACTCCATTCCATTTTACACATTTCAGGAATTCCTACATCGTTCCATCTGCAAATTGCATTATCTGTTGGTAAATCTTGAAGATTCCATAAAACCCTTATATACTGAGAAAAACCTTCATCAATTCCAGCAATATCTGGATTTCCACTAGGACCATGTAAGCCTGACAAAGACATTCCTGCATATAATTTAGCCAAAACATTTACATAATTATCTGCATCCTTGTAAACATCTATTGATGAAAGACCAATAGCAGGTTCTAAGTCTAATCTTTTAGAACAAGAAATTGATATTGTAAAAGAGATTATAGTAAGGAAGTAAAAAGTATTTTTTAAAAATTTCATAAGATGTTGTATTAAAAATCGAAGGTTAAATTTAAAGAGAAAATTCTTGGTCTAGGATAAATTGTATTGTCAATTCCGCCAACCACTTCCGGATCCATTCCAGAATAATTACTAAGCACAAAGACATTGTTAATAACAAGAGCTGCATTCATTCTAAACTTATCTGAAAGTTGATTGCCAAAATTATAGCCAAGGGTAAAATAATCCATTCTTAAAAAATCTGATTTTTCTAAATAATAGCTATTAACAGATTGTTCAAAGGATTTACCTAAAAATTCAGTTTCTAGAAAACTTGAATGTATATTTCCTGTGTTGAATGTAGAATTTCCAGATTGAAAATTTCCTGACTGAGCAGCTACGTTATTGTATACATACCCACCGACTTCTGCTCTCATAGAAAATCCAGTATACCATCTTTTATGTTCTAAATTCAGATTTAATCCAAAAAACCATTTAGGATTTGGATTTCCAGATCTTACTCTATCGTCAATATTAACTATACTATCGTTATTAAAATCTGTAAACTGATCTTCAATAGGATTTCCATCCGAATCATAATTGGCTTCGTAAAGAAAATATGTGAAAGTAGAATAACCAACAGTATGAATTTGAGCTGTATTTCCAAAGCCTCCAACATCGCCAACTTGAATCCCGATTGATGATGTATCTGGAACTGCAGTAAGTCCAGTTATTAAGTTTTTATTATAAGTTCCATTTAAACCCAAGTCCAACTTAGTAGAATTGGAGTTTATTAACCCAAAGTTTAAATTCATTTCTACCCCCTCATTAGTCATACTTCCAACATTGGTTAATAACTGGTTGGTGAAGTTAGTCCCAGCAACCACTGGAACTGTTGCAAGTAAATCTGAAGTCTCTTTTTTATAATAGTCAAAAGAACCGCTAATTCGGTCATTTAAAATCCCGAAATCTAAACCTAAGTTGGTACTTGATGTAGTTTCCCACTGGATACTGTAATCATATCCATCTGGTCTTAAAGTGGTAAAATACTGATTTCCAAATAAATATTGTGCCGTTACCGAACCTTGTTGATAATTTGCTATGTATGGATAATCAGCATAAATATCTTGTTGACCAGTAACACCATATCCACCTCTTGCCTTCAAATAAGTCAATAGTTCTGAATTTTTCAAAAATGACTCTTCACTAATAATCCAAGCTGCTGAAAAAGAAGGGAAAACTCCCCATCTTGATTCTGGACTAAATCTTGAAGAACCATCTCTTCTCAATGTAGCTGTTACCACATATTTGTCATTAAATGAGTAGATAGATCTTCCATAAAAAGAAAGCAAAGCGTTTTTGGTATCAGTTGGTATTCCAGGAGGATTTAAAGTGTCTCCAGCAATATTAAATTTAGCATATGCAGGTCTTAATGTAGACCATTCCTGAAAAGAATAACCAGTAGTTACATCAATTCTGTGTTTTTTAGCTTTTTCAGAATTCGAATAATTTAAAAACCCATCAATAAGCTGATTTGATTTATCCATTTTATATTCGCTGAAATAACCTCCTTGCTGAAAACTGGATGCTGCTTGAATTGGAATAGTAACACTTCCATTTGAAGATGCAACATCTGTCCCAACATTAATTACTGCTTTAAGCTCTGGCATAAAATGGGCTTTATAGGTTAGTTTTGCATTACCAATAAACCTACTTACATTACTAATATCATCTTTCTGCATAATCAATCCAAGAGGATTTCTTATAGCAAGAGGAATTGGGTTTCCTGCTTGTCCACCAGAAGAATATAAGAATTCATAATAACCTCCATATGATGTATCACCAGAATAAACTGGTAAGGTAGGATCAAATCCATTGGCAGACCAAATAGCCGATTGATCAGCAAAAAAGTTATCTGTTTGAACGTATCTTGTATTTACATCTAATTTTAAATGGTCGTCTAAAAAAGAAGGAGATAAATTCAATGAAGCAGAGTATCTGTCTAACTTATGTCTTTTGAGCAAACCTTCCTCATGCTTACTCCCAAAAGAAAATCTGTAAGGTAAATTCTTAATTCCTCCTGAGATAGACAAATTATTCTCATTTATATAAGCATTTCTATATATCTGCTTTTGCCAATCTGTAGAAGAATCTCCCAATTCGTCAATTTGATTTGCAGTTCCAAATTCATTTATAACATCTCTATATTGGTCTGCAGTTAGCGGTGTAGCATATTTTGCAATTGTAGATAAAGAATTATTGGTAGTAAATTGCACTTTAAGTTTGTTATCTACCCCATTGCCTCTTTTAGTAGTAATTAAAATTACACCATTAGCTCCCCTAGAACCATAAATTGCAGTAGCAGAGGCATCTTTTAAAACTACAAAGGATGCAATATCATTAGGGTTAATCAAATTTAAAGGGTTTGCAGCACCATCAATGCCACCATTATCTAATGGAACACCATCAATAACAATTAGAGGATCGTTACTAGCATTAATTGAAGTTCCACCTCTAATTCGTATTCTACTTCCTGACCCTGGGGCACCATTATTAGAGTTAATTTTTACACCAGGAATTTTTCCCATAATTAATTGTTCTGGGGTTGTAACAGAACCTTTATTAAAATCTTTATCACTTATTAAAACTGCTGAACCTGTAATGTCTTTTGTTCTGGCTGTACCATAACCTATAACAACAGCTTCGTTTAATAATAAAGCATCTTCTGTCATAGTAAAGTCTTTGACAGTATTGGATTGAATAGTTAAGGATTCGGAAATAGTTTTAAACCCCACTATAGAAATAGTCAAATTATAATTGCCTTTTTCGATATTTTGAATAGAGTATTGTCCATTAATATCTGAACTTGAACCCGAGGATGATTCTTTTAAAAATACAGAAGCACCAATTACTGGTTCTCCGCTGTTATCAATTATTTTTCCACTTAAAGAATATTGAGAATAAATATTTTCAGAAAATAAAACTATTGTCAATAATATTAATTTATTAATATGTCTTAAATACATTATAAAATATGTTTGGTTAATTAACTTACAACCAAATTTAAGTTTTTTTTAACGTCATAATAACGTTAAGTATATTTTTTTTTATATTAGAGAAAATATAAATTATAAAACATGAAAAAAATATACCTTTCTCTTTTTACTTTTTGCTGTTTATCTATAGGATTAACAGCTCAAAACAATGCTGCAATCAGTGCTTGCTTAAGTGGTTCTGACGTTAGTATCTCTTTTGACAACTCATTAAACTGCGCAGCTGCTCCAGGAAGCTTATCTGGAATGGCAACTATTGGTTTTCACTCTGGTGCAGACTCTTGGTCTACAATTATAGATTGGGATGCTGCTACGGCTGTACAAGCAACCAACGACGGATCAGATGTCTACACTTTAACTATGGATCCTGCTACTTATTATGGTGTTGCCGCCTCAACAGTTCACTTTGTTTATAATAGTGGACCTACTACTGCAGCAACAAGTCCTTGGGACAATGAAGGCAAAGATGACGACGGAGCTGGTGGTTGTGCTGACTTTATGGTAGATGTAGCGTCTTTAACTCCATGTTCAGCAACTGGATTTAATGAAGTTACTCTAAACGATGTGATTAATGTTGCACCAAATCCTGCAAATGAAATGACAAATTTCAACGTTATTTTAAGAAATAATAAAGAAGTTAGCATTCAAATATTTGATATTACTGGTAAAATGGTGGACAATATAAATAGAGCTAATTACTCTAAAGGAGTACATTCTATTTCTTATAACACTACCAATCTTACAAATGGTATTTATATCTACCAAGTAATTACTGGAAAAGAAATAAATTCAGGAAAACTAATTGTAAAATAGTCTAGTTTTTATTTTAAATAAAAGCTCCTTCGGGAGCTTTTTTTATATCTTGAAATATGCTAAAGAAAATTACATTTATTTTCATCTTTTTATTGGTTCATCAACTTGGAATAACTCAAATTATTCAAATTAGTCCAGCATTTCCTACAGTGAATGATGTGGTAACTATTCATTATAACGCCTCTCAGGGAAATGGCGGATTAGTTGGAGTAACACCAGTTTATACTCATACCGGTATAGTTACTCAAAGTGGACTTCCAAGTAGCTGGTCTTATGTCCAAGGGAATTGGGGTCAAGCAGACACAAATGTTCTTATGACTGATTTGGGAAATAATATACATGAGATTGTTATTGATATAGACCAATATTATGGATTTCCAAACGGAACCAATGTTGCTAAATTGGCATTTGTATTTAGAAACTCCGATGGTTCGTTAGAAGGAAAAACTGCTACTATGGGAGATATATTCTACCCTATTTACCCAATTAATGGAGGTTTTCAAGCTGCTATTTTCAAACCATATTCCGACTTGTTAGTTAACTTAAATGACACTATTTCTATCAGCGGACAATCAAATTCAAATGCTACTCTTCAACTATTTGACAATGGAGTGCTAGTAGCAGATACTACGAACACAACTGTAATAGAAAAAGATATAATTATAAACTCTGCTGGCGATCATCAAATTATATTGGTGGCAGATGATGGAATTACCATTTTAAGAGATACTGTTAATTATGTAGTTATTCCAGCACTAAATTTAGTAGATCCACCAAATGGATTAGTAGATGGAATTAACTATATAAATGACTCTACTGTTACTTTGAAATTTTATGCACCAGAAAAAACAACAGTTAATTTAATCGGTGATCATAATAACTGGATGGTAAATTCTTCTTCCTTTATGTCTTTATCTACAGATAGTAGTTATTGGTGGAAGACTATTACAGGGTTAAATCCTGGTGGAAAATATACTTATCAATATTTAATTGATGGTGTTATTAAAATTGCAGATCCACTTAGTCCATTGATTTTAGACCCTAATAACGACGCAAATATTGGAAGTTTTAATTATCCCAATCCCATTCCCTATCCATCGAATTATACCAACGGTTTTGTAACAGTTATGGAACCTGGGAAAACTGCTTACAATTGGACAAATAACAACTTTACTCCACCAGATAATAAAGATTTGATAATTTACGAGCTATTAGTTAGGGATTTTGTTTCCACTCATAGTTACCAAACCTTAATAGACACTTTAGATTATTTAGCCGAACTAGGAGTTAATGCTATTGAATTAATGCCACCTGGAGAATTTGAAAATAATGAAAGTTGGGGTTATAATCCAAGTTTTCATATGGCATTAGATAAATACTACGGAACCCCTGAGCATTTCAAGGCATTTATAGACTCTTGTCATGGTAGAGGAATTGCTGTTATAAATGACATTGTATTTAACCAAGCTTTTGGACAAAGTCCTATGGTTAATTTATATTGGGATGCATTAAATAATCGACCTGCTGCCAATAACCCTTGGTTTAATGAAGTATGTCCACATCCTCCTTATTGTTGGGGTTACGACTTTGACCATTCTTCAGATGCAACTAAAAACTTCATGGACAGAGTAAACCATTATTGGCTAGATGAATACCATATAGATGGATTTAGATTTGATTTCACCAAAGGATTTAGTAACAATTCTAATAATTACGATAATGATAGAATTAATCTTCTTAAAAGAATGGCAGATACGATATGGTCAAAACATCCAGATGCATACGTAATTCTAGAACATTGGGCAGATAATAATGAAGAAAAAATATTAGCCAACTATGGTATGATGCTATGGGGAAATGTCACCCATGGCTATCAAGAATCGGCAATGGGATATCCTTCAAATTCCAATCTTTCTTGGGGGGTTTACAAATATAGATTGTGGAATGAACCCCACTTAATATCTTATATGGAAAGTCATGATGAGGAAAGAATAATGTATAAAAACATTACTTATGGGAATACAACAGGACAACAAAATGCAAAGAACTTACTTAACGGACTTAAAAGGACTGAGGGTTTGGCAGCTTTAATGCTTACTACACCTGGTCCTAAAATGATTTGGCAATTTGGAGAACTTGGTTATGATATTTCAATAGATTACATATGTAGAACTTGTAATAAGCCCATATTATGGAATTATTTTACTGAAAATAGTAGAAAACGACTGTATGATGTGTACAAAGCATCCATAGAACTTAGAAAATCACATCCTGTTTTTACTGGTGATGACTTTACTTACAGTTTAAATGGCGCAGTAAAATCTTTGAAATTAAATGACCCTAGTATGAATGCAGTTGTAATTGTAAATATTGATGTCAACCCTCAAGACAAAACAATAGATTTTCAACACAACGGTTGGTGGTATGAATATTTTAGCGGAGACAGCATTCAAATAAATGGAACTTCCATAATCTCTTTAGATCCTGGAGATTACAAGGTTTTTACAGATTTAAAACTTGACAAACCTGAAATATTAAATACTCTAGGATTTAATGAATACGAAATAGCCAATTGGGATGTAAATATTTTCCCAAATCCGTCTAGAGATTTTTTAAATATTACAATCAATGGAAGTAAGTCTAAAGACATAAAATATACCATTATGAATTCTCTTGGTAAAATTATATATCAACAAACTGGAACATTCAAACGACATCAAATAAATATTGAAAACTTATCTACTGGAAACTACTTTCTTATTCTTGAACAAGACAATTACTTAACAAGTAAAGAATTTGTTAAATTTTAATACTTCAGCTCTAAAAGAAGGAAAGATTTTGAATTAATAGATATAGAATTATTAATATTTAAATTTTTACCATTTACTATATCCAAAGCTAATTTATTGGATAATTTGGAGTTGACTTCTTTAAAATAGTTATTTGGAATGATTTTCTTTTTCTTGCTATCATTGTTCATTACCAATAGAACAATACTTCTTTTATCATACCTTAACATAGAATAAAGTTCGTTTTCAAAGGAAGGTGCAAAATGTTTTAATCCTCCAGAATGTATTGCGGAACAAGTCTTTCTCCAATTTAGAAGGTTTTTCAAAAAAGCCTTAGCCTCTATCTGTTTTTCTGTTAAAAGATCTGTAAAAGCATTCTTTTTATCATGATCCCATCCTCCAGGAAATCTTTTCTTAAAACACCATGATCACCAGGTTTAGAACTGTCAGAAACTAAAACTTCAGTTCCATAATATATCTGAGGGATTCCTCTTGTAGTTAACAAAAAAGAATGGCCCATTTTCCAATAATCTAAATCGTGATTAAGCTGGTAATATACTCTAGACATATCGTGATTGTCAAGAAATACTACCATATTCTTTGGGTTTGGATATAAATAATCCTGTGCCATATTTCTATAAAGAATAGATAATTTATGGTCCCACTTTTGGGTTTTGGGTTGTAAAGATTTAAGAATTGCCTCATTCAAAGGGAAATCCATAAGAGATGGAACATTTGAAGGAAACTTTTGATTAATAATAGATGAATTTAATTTTTTCTCGGTTATGGGTTTTTGCCACATACCAATAATAGATTTATCTGTAGTCCACTCCTCCCCCACAATATTAAAACCAGGATATTCATTTTGAATGGTATTATTCCAAAAATTTAAAAATTTTCTATTAGAATAAGAATAAGTATCTACTCTAAATCCTGATAATTGGGCATACTCTATCCACCACAAAGAGTTTTGAATTAAATAACGAGCTAAAATTGGATTTCTTTGGTTTAAATCTGGCATACTTTCAGTAAACCATCCATCTGTAAAATTTCGAACATCTTCTTTAATAGCGTAAGGATCATGTAGTGATTCTCTTGTATGGGTTGTAAACTGTAAATTATTTGGATAATTTAACCAATCTTCACTTGGTAAATCTTCCATCCACCAATGGCTAGAACCTATGTGATTTAATACAACGTCTTTGATAAGTTTAATTCCTTTTTCTTTAGCCTTTAGAGAAAGTTCTTTATAAAGTTCATTGGTTCCCATTCTAGGATCAATTTTATATAAATCTGTAATAGCATAGCCATGGTAAGATAAATTTTTCATGTTATTTTCTAACATTGGCGTTGACCATATAGCTGTAAAACCCATATCCGAAATATAATCTAGGTGATTTATGATGCCATTAATATCACCACCGTGTCTAGAAGAAGGTTTTCTTCTATTAATTTTCTTTTCTCTAAGGGAAGAAACAATATCATTTTTTTTGTCTCCGTTGGAAAATCTATCTGGTGTAATTAAATAAATAACATCTGAAGAATTATATGTATCCTTAGCAAGGATTCTTTTAGACTTTTTCAAAAGTTGATAGTTGTACTTTTCGAATAATTTTCCTTCTTTAGAAAACTCAATATCGAAACTAAATGCTTTCGATCTTTCAAGAATTTGAATTCCTAAGACAATGTAGTTGGAGTTTTCAAGGTTAATAGTTTTAATTAATTTAATTCTTTCATCTGAAATATTAACATCACACTCTCCAACCTTATCTCCATGAACAAGAATTTCAAATTTTGGAGAATTCATATCTACCCACCAATTTAAAGGCTCTACATGAAATAAAAAATCTTGTCCATAAAAATGAAAATTAAAAGTTATAATTAAAAAAAGTAATTGGAATCTTCGCATAATATTTAATAGTTACAATTTAATTTAAATATAAAAAAAAGTTATATTGTTAAAGCGTTATTATGACATTAAGTAATTAAATATAAATTATCAAAGAAAAAGTAAAAATATCAAAACTAAACCCTAACATTTCTGTAGACTGTGTGATTTTTGGGTTTAACGGGGATCAGATTTATGTATTACTTATTGACAGAGAAAATCAATTAAAAAATGTGATTTCAGAATATGCTTTACCTGGAAATTTAATACGTGACGATGAAAATCTTGACATGGCTGCTGAAAGAGTATTAAAGGAACTAACTGGACTATCGGTCATCTACCTAGAGCAATTTGGCGCATTTGGAGATCCAGATAGAATTAAAAAGAAAGAAGACCAACCCTGGTTAAAAGCCGTTAGAAGTATTCCAAATGCTAGAGTGATTACGGTTGGGTATTATTCTTTAATAAGAATGTCAGATTACGAACTTAATCCATCCTCTTTTGCTAAAAATGCAAAATGGATGCCATTAAATAGCATAAAAAAACTACCGTTTGACCATTTAAAAATTCTTAATAGCAGTGTTGAATACCTTAGATCAAATACCAAAATAAAACCGATAGGATTTAATTTACTACCAGAAAAATTCACGCTAAACCAAATGCAAAAACTGTACGAAGCTATTTTTGATAAAAAAATAGACAACAGAAACTTCAGGAGAAAAATTATTAACCTAAATATTTTAGACAAATTAGAAGAAAAGCAGTCGGGAGTAGCACACAAACCTGCCAATTACTACAAATTCAATAAAAAAAGATACGAAACCTACCTAGAAAGCGGATTCTTTAAATTTGAATTCTAAACTATTAAAGTTTAATTACTCTTTTTAAAGGAATGTGGTTCTTTGTTCCTAAATATCCAACTGTATAAATTCCATTGGGAATATCAGTTAAATCAACCTCAAAATAGTTATATCCTCTATTAAGTTCAATTGAATTTGATTTTACTATTGATCCTTTAAAGTCTCTTAAAACTAACATAATATCATCGCCCTGATAAAATTCCAACTCAAATTCTACAGCAATTCTATTGGTAGTTGGATTGGGATAGATGTGGTAATCTTCTACTTTACTTTCACAAGTAACTGCAATAGGAGCAAATGACTCAGAAATACCGTCAATATCTGTTTGAAACAGTTTGTAATAATTCACTCCAGATTTTGGTGAGTAATCTGTCCATGTATAGGTAATTTCTTCGTTGTTGGTTCCACCTCCATTGATATAACCTATTTCTTCCCATTCTAAAATATTTTTACTTCTTTTAATTGTAAAATAATCGTTATTTACTTGAGAAGCTACTACAAATTCTAAGTTGGCTTGATTATCTATACATTCTCCATCAAATGAAACTAAATCAATAGGAAGATTATTTCCTCCGTCAAGAGATCCAAGTGTGAAAAATCGGGACCCACTAGTTCCATTATATATGGAATTAAATGTGTTTGATGTGACATTCCCACTTTGAACAGATCCAATTGGTGTTGAAGTTATAACATCCCAATCATTTCCATCAAAGTGACCAAAAGTTATTCCTGTCACATCTGCACCATACAGATCACCAATAGTACCATACTGGTCTCCATCTGTCCAAACAATATATAATGCTGCATTAGCAGCACCAGTTCTTGAAATATCGTAATAATACCCGGTAACTGCAGCATTATTAGCTGGATCAGGACCAGCGTATCCACTAATATGTCCGGAGGTATTTGAAAAGGCTGATGTAACACTACCATCGGAATATCGATTATCATCATATCTTAATTTAAAGGTGGTAGATCCAGCTGAACTTGTTAATTTGATAGGTCTTAATATGGCTCCGTTTCCTACTTGAAAAGTAAAATCTGAAGCGGAGTTGAAAATTTTTGCTAAATACCCTGACGTATTGTCTACATTAATATGTCTATCATCATCAGCATTAGCTATTGTTCCAGTACCACCAATAGTTAATGTATTAGCTCCAGTAGTTATGTCTGCAGCAACATTAAAGTTTAACTCTCCGTTAACAGTTGCACTACCACTCATTGTTAAACCATTTGTATTACTATTTTTTAGGTTAAAGAAAGTTTCTACTGGAATGGCTTGAGAACTAGAGCCATCAAAAGTTACAGTTCCAGCTGCATCATCCATTGTCCCAAACGTATTGGCACTCGTACTACTACAAATTAAATCTCCTTGAGAACCTGAACCAGTGAAATCAATTTCTCCAGCTGTAGTTAGCTGACCATCGGCATTAAACGTTCCAGAATTTGGGATTTTTAAAGTCCCAGCAGCATCTATTGAAATGGTGTTATTAGCAGTAAAAGTATAAGGTCCAATATCTAAATAACCGGCTGTTACATCTATTTCATCAAAAGAAGAATTTCCTCCAAAAGTAATTCCTCCAGTTCCACTTTTATTAATAATTAAATCTACAGTAGCGTCACTAATTAACGAAGATGTATTTTCTGTTGATCCATTAAACGTTATAGTTTCTCCAGAAGTAGTAAAAGTTCCACCATTTGTGAAATTTTCACC
>JGI20157J14317_10001925_pt1 | contig 18380 bp, 20 predicted proteins | sample COG_07_FD_14317 | JGI IMG/M metagenome (IMG submission 14317)
AAACATCAATTTCTCCACTAGGATGTGTTATTGATAACAATAGACCTCTTTTTATTGGTGTTTCAGATATATTAAAAATATCTACTGACAATACAGTAGAGNTATTAAAACAAGAACTTTTAATAAAATTAGGTGAATTAGAAAATCAATGGCATTATTCTTCACTAGAGAGAATTTTTATNGAAAATAAAATTTACCGNGATATAGAAAATCAAGATACATGGAACGGAGTTTTAAAAGCTATAGACCTAGGTTTGCGCCCATATACCGAAATTTTAAAAAGAGATGTAGTTGAAGAAGACATTATAGGTTAACCGAAATTAAAATTAAAAGAATTTCAAAGTTTGATATTGATAAAGCAAGTGATAAAATTATTGATCTTGAAAATCAAATTAAACAAGTTAAATTCAATTTAGATGATATTGTGAACTTTTCGATTAATTATTTTAAAAATTTAAAGAAAGATTATTCGGAAAACAGAGAAAGAAAAACAGAAATAAAATTATTTGATGATGTTGATGCAACAAAAGTAGTTATTAGAAATACCAAACTTTATATAAATAGAGAAGAGGGTTTTATTGGAACATCATTAAGAAAAGACGAGTATGTATGCGATTGTAGTGATATTGATGATTTAATAGTATTTACAAAGGATTGTAAGGTAGTTATAACAAAAGTCGACTCAAAAACATTTATTGGTAAAAACATTATACATGCAGCTGTTTTTAAAAAGAAAGACAAGAGAACTATCTACAATATGATTTACAAAGATGGAGATAAGAACTTTTATTATTTAAAAAGATTTGCTGTTTCTGGTGTAACAAGAGATAAAGTTTATAACTTATCCTCAGCAAAAAAACAATCTATAGTTTCTTATTTTTCTGCTAATCCAAATGGTGAAGCTGAAATTGTTTCTGTAATACTTAGACAATCTACAAAATTAAAGAAGTTTAAATGGGATGTAACTTTTCTGACTATATAATCAAAGGAAGATCTTCTAGAGGTAATATTGTCACAAAGCACAGTGTAAATAAAATTGAACTAAAAGAAAAAGGGGTATCGACTTTAAAACCAAGAAAGATTTGGTTTGATGATTCAATTCAAAGGCTAAATGTTGATGGTAGGGGAGAGTTATTAGGTGAATTTAGTGGTGAAGATAAGTTGTTGATAATTAGACAAAACGGGATGCTTAAAACAATATCCCCAGAAATCACAACACGTTTTACGGATGATATGATTGTTTTAGAAAAATGGTTGCCAAAAAAACCTATTTCAGCTGTATATTTTGACGGTAAGAAAGAAAAGTATTTTTTAAAGAGATTTTTAATTGAAAATGAAAATAAAGAAGAAACATTTATTTCTTTAAACAAAAATACATTCTTAGAGATTGTTTGTACGGACTGGAAACCTGTCATTGAATTAGTTTACAATAAAGAACGTAATAAAGAACAAAGGTCTAATACAAGTATTGATATTGAAGAATTTATTTCGATCAAGGGGATAAAAGCACAAGGAAATCAATTGACAGGATATAAGGTTAAACAAATTAATATTTTAGAATCAAAAGAATATGTACCTCCAATTGAAGTTTCTGCAAATGAGATTGAGGTTATGATGAAAACGAAATAATAGAAGAGGTAAAAGATTCTAGTGAAAATGACACGGATAGCGGTCAAACAACTTTATTCTAAAATAGTTGCATTTCCTTTTTGTTTTGTTGTTTCTCCAACATAAGAATATTCAAAATCATAAGAATCTTTAAATGTTCTTAATATCTTCACAAGTACTGGTTTTTTCTGAAGTATGTTTTTAGGATTAATTGTTGTAAAAACTACTTCACAATCATTAATCCATCTTACGTAACTGGAATCAATTACATTATTAAATGTTTCAACCTGTATACTATCATTCCTTTTAAAAATGGATATATATTCTACACCTTCAATGGTAATAACACTTTTAAAAGAACCATTTTTGAAATCATTACAAAGCCTTTCTTGATTTAAATTACAATTATAAAAAGAAATTAAAATTAACATGTAAAAATATTTCATACTTTAATTAATTGATTAAGTTGCAATTTAATTAAATATTCTAACTTAGCTATCATCCTAAAAAAGAATAAATCATCGAATATTTAACAACAGTTTTTAACAAATCAAGATTGGACAGCTTGTCTGATAAATATTTGACAAATGATGATTTGTGTTTTGATGAATTAGGCTCTTTATTTTCGATAAATAAAATTGGCTGTAGTGTTAATGATGAATCAATAAGTGTTGTTAAGGTCGGTAAGGGAGATATTCAAGTTCTAGCTTGGTCACAAATGCATGGAAACGAATCTACTTCAACAAAAAGTTTGCTTGACTTTATTAATGCCCTAAATGACGGAGAATTTACAAATATTTTAGATGCATGTACGCTGCATTTCATTCCTATATTAAATCCTGATGGAGCTAGAGTTTATACTAGAGAGAATTTTAATAAAGTGGATTTAAACAGAGATGCTAAAAATAATTCTCAACCCGAATCAAGATTATTAAATGATTACTTTCTGAAAATTAACCCAGATTATTGTTTCAATCTTCATGATCAAAGAACAATTTATGGTAGTGATAAAGATGTAAACCCCTCAGGATTGAGTTTCCTATCTCCATGTTACGATTCAAAAGGCTCTGTAAATAGTAGTAGGAGTAAGTCCATGTATATAATTGAACATATATATAGTCAGCTATCTAATGTTATTAAAGATAGAATAAGACTATATAATGATGATTACAATGAAAATTGTTTTGGCGATCATTTTCAAATGAAAGGTTCTTCCACAATTTTATTTGAATCTGGTTTTTTTGAAAAAGATTATAATCGAGAAATTACAAGAAAATATATGTTTTTTTCAATTGTAATTGCATTGGAATTAATTTCAAACAATATTAGTGACAAAATTGTAGTGTACAATTATAAATTTATACCAAAAAATAAAGTAAAATTCTATGATATTATTTTAAAGAATGTGCTAATAAATTGTTCAAAACTTAATGTTGGAATAAATTACGTAGAAACTCTTAAAGATAAGACTATTTCTTTTGTTCCATCTGTAGATGCCATTGGAGATTTAAATAATTTTATTGGACATAAAGAAATTGACTTTTCAACTAATTTAAATAAATTTAGTTCAAACGATTTTATAATAGGCTCTGTTATGAGTGAATCATTAATAAAAACACTTAATTTATAGTTAAAATTTATTTAAAGTAAGATTTTGATGAGAATAATTCAATGTTTTTACATAAATTAGCTATTTATTTAAAATATTCTCACATGACCCCTAAGTTTAAATTAGACGAAATTGATCATCAAATTCTAGATATGTTAATTGATAACACTAGAATCCCTTTTACTGACATTGCAAAAAAGCTTTTAATTTCTGCCGGTACAGTTCATGTAAGAGTAAAAAAAATGGAAGACGCAGGCCTAATAAAAGGTTCTTCTCTTATACTTGATTATAATAAATTGGGTTATTCTTTTATAGCATATGTAGGAATATATTTAGAAAAAACTTCTCAGTTGGCTTTTTTAATTGAAAGGATTAAAGAAATCCCAAATGTTACAGTAGCCCACATTACTACAGGTAAATTTAATATCTACTGCAAGATAAGAGCGAAAAGTACTAAGGATGCAAAAGAGATTATTTTTAAAATTGATGATATTGATGGTGTATATAGAACCGAATCAATGATATCCTTAGAAGAAAGTATTAATGACAAAAAGAGATTAATGCACGCTATTTTTAGTGATATTTAATTTTTTTAATTTAAGAAAACTCATTTAAATATTTAAAAGATTTTTTTATTGTATTTATGTCTACCTTCTGATTAAACATTGGTTTACCAATTTCTTTTAATAATACAAATTTAATCTGTCCATCTTTGTTTTTTTTGTCAAAACTCATAAGTTTAATTATTTCATCAACTTCTTTTTCTAAAAATATATTTTTTTCAAAGTTTATTAATAAAAATCGATTTATTTCTAAATTTAATTTCTTGTCGAAATTTAGTTTAACAGTGGATATATAACCTTCAATAATCATTCCTAATGCAATACTATGACCATGAGTTAAATCTTTACGATTCTTAGTGTTCAAACAAAAGGTCTCTATAGCATGACCAACTGTATGCCCATAGTTTAAAACCTTTCTCAAGCCTTTCTCATAGGGGTCATTTTCTACAATTTTACTTTTGATTAATATCGAATTGTAAAAACAATTTCCAGATGAAACTGAATTAATTTCTGTTGATTTTATTGACTTCCAATATGAATCACCTGTAATTAAAGAATGTTTAATCATTTCGCTAAAACCTGACTTTATTTGTTCTAATGGAAGTGTTTCTAAAAAATCCGGATCAACAATAACCATAGATGGGTCGTTAATCACACCTATTTGATTTTTTATATTATTTAAATCTATGCCAGTTTTACCACCAATTGATGCATCGACCATTGAAAGTAGGGTAGTAGGTATATTAATAAATTGTATTCCTCTTAGAAATGTAGAGGATACGAATCCGCCAAGATCAGTAACTACTCCACCTCCTAAATTAATAATTAGAGAACTTCTATCTAAACCATGCGTGGAAAGACTATTCCAAAGATCTTTACATGTTGATAAATTCTTGTTTTTTTCACCAGCAGCAAAACATATATTTACTAAGTCATTTTTTTTATTAAATTTCGCATAAAACTTATCAAGACACAACAGTCTTGTATTTGTGTCAGTTATTATAGCAATCTTTGAAAAGTTGTTTTTTTCTATGAACGAATTCAGCTTTTTATAAGCTGAATTGTTAAAATGTAAAGCGTAATTGTTTATAATAATTGAGTCCATAGATCAAAATAAATTATTAATAAAAATAGTAGTTTAAAGTTTATAAATTAGAATGTATATGAATATATTTGTATTGTATTTTTTATATTATGCAAGATAATTTATTTGATAATACTGAAATAGCCTTTAAGAATAAATCTGCATTTGCTCTTTATCGAGGATATATTATTTTTAAAATCATTTCTTTCCCAAGTATTGTTTCAATTGCAAAATTTATCTTGAGCTTTAGGTTAATATATCCTTTTACAAAGGTATTACTTAAAAATACAATGTTAAAGCAGTTTTGTGGTGGTCAGAGTGAAGATGATTGTAATGATTTAATAAATGATTTAAGTTCTAGAAATGTGTATTCAATCCTAGATTACTCTGTAGAAGGGTTAGAAAATGAACGTAGTTTTGATAAAACTGTTTCTCGTACACTAAATTTAATAAAATTAAATACAAACAATAATTTTCCTTTTATTGTATTTAAACCTACTGGGGTTGGTCGTTTTAATTTATATAATAAAGTTTCTTCTAAAGTTAAATTGTCAGAAATCGAAAATATTGAATGGTTAAAAGTGTTGAATAGATACAATACAATTTGTGATACTGCGCTATCAAATAATGTATCTGTATTGATAGATGCTGAGGAAAGCTGGATTCAGTCAAGTATTGATAAAATATATGAGAGTTTAGTTTTAAAATATAATTCCAAAAAGGCGATTGTTTACAATACTGTTCAAGCTTATAGAGTTGATCGTTTACAGTATCTTAAAAAGCTTCATCATTCTTTTTCTAATAAAGATGTGCATTTAGGTATTAAATTAGTCAGAGGTGCTTATATGGAAAAAGAACGAGCTAGAGCAAAGGCTCTTAATTATTTAGACCCTATACATAAAAGTAAAGAGGATACAGATAAGTGTTTTAATGATTCTATGTTATATATGTTTGAAAATGTTAATTTATTTTCAATTTTTATAGGAAGTCATAATGAAGTCAGTAATTATTTAGCTTTAGAGTATATTAATAATTTTAGTATTAAAAAGGACAAAGTTTGGTTTAGTCAATTATTTGGTATGAGTGATCATATTAGTTTCAACCTTTCCAATTTAGGATATAACGTTGCTAAATACCTGCCTTTTGGACCTTTCAAAGGAGTGATTCCTTATTTGTTTAGAAGAGCAGAGGAGAACACTGCTGTAAAAGGCCAGAGTTCAAGAGAATTATTTTTATACAGCAAAGAAATTAACAGAAGAAATTATCATTATTCAAAGCTATAATCAAAAACCTTTACTTCTTTAGCACAATTTTTTAAACTTATTAAATAGTTCTTTTTATCAAAAACTTTTTCAATAACATATATTTTACAACTATCAAGTTTGGTATTACTTCTAGAAAAATTTACGCTTCCATTTTCTAAAACATCTTGAATTTCTCTAGCGGTTATAATGTTTTTAGCAAATGCAGAATGTAATTTCACAGAATAATGAACATTTTTACTATTGATATCATTTAAGACCCTTGCATCAGGCAGATATGGAAATTTCGTGTTTTTCTTGCCCCAAATAAAAAACAAAATAAAAACACCAATTAAAAAACCTCCCATAAAATAAATAAGTCTATTACTTAATCTCATATTATATTATTTATATCATTATATTTAATACCAAGTATTTGGCTTATAATCATGTTTGTATTCAAGCCATTATATAAGTAAACTCCTTTTTTAAAAGAATTGTTATTTCTTATAAAATTTTCAAAACTTCCGAATCTTACTGACTTAACTAAATAAGGAGTTATAATATTACTCAAGCATAAAGATGAAGTTCTTGAATATCTTGAAGGTATGTTTGGAACACAGTAATGAATTACATCATGTTTTACAAATGTGGGTTTATCATGATTTGTTAATTCACTTGTTTGAAATGTTCCACCAGTATCTATACTTACATCAATAATAATAGATCCTTTTTTCATTTTTACAACCATATCTTCAGTAATAACAGACTCTGATCTAGTACTACTTTTAATCGTTCCAATAGCAACATCACATCTCATTAATGCTTTTGTAAGTTGTTTTTTTTGTATTGTCGAGCTGTAAATCGGATTTCCAATCAGTTTTTGAATTTTATTTAATTTAAAAATTGAGTTACTAAAAACTTTTACTCTGGCTCCTAATCTTGTGGCTGTTAATGCAGCAGACTCAGCAATCTTATCTGAACCGATAACAACAATTTCTGTTGGTGGTACTCCACTTATATTTCCCAAAAACAATCCTTTTCCACTGGTATTTGTATTTGACATAAGCTCTGAAGATATTAAAACAGCAGCTTGTCCTATAATATCACCTAATTGATCTGTAACAGGCAAGTATCCATCATCTTCTTCAATAAATTCAAAGGCAATACAGGTTATCTTTTTATTGATAAGTTTAGAAATATATGCAGAAGATTGTTTTTTTAGTTCTAAAGCAGATATTAAAATTGAATTTGGCTTGATTAAATTAATTTCAAAATCTGTCAATGGAGCAATTTTTAAAATAATAGGACATTTGTAAATTTCCTCTTTAGTATTAACGATTTTAGCACCTGCTTCTGAATAATCTAAATCTGAAAAGTTTGAACCTATTCCAGCCCCGGATTCTATAAATATTTTATAATCATTTAATAGTAGATAATTAACAGAATCAGGAGTTAAGCAGATTCTTTTTTCGTTAACATTAAGTTCCTTTGGAACTCCAATTATAAATTCTTTTTTTATTTGCTTCAACTCTAGCCTTTCTTCCTGAGGTAAAAGTTGTTCTTTACTAAATGGATAATCTATTTTATTCATTTAAATTTACTTCTATAGTTCTGGTATTATCTTCTAATACCTTAAAATTAATGTAATTTACATTAATAGGGATTAAATTTGGGATTTTTTCAGACCATTCTAAGAAGCACCAATTATTTTTAGAAATATAATCTTCAATTCCTATGTCAAGAGCTTCAGACTCATTTTCGATTCTATAAAAATCAAAATGATAGACTGTAGATTCTTTCAATTTGTATTCATTCACTATCGAGAAAGTCGGGCTAGAAACGTTATCTGTAGATCCTAATCTATTTACTAAACTTTTTATTATTGTTGTTTTACCAGAACCCATAGCGCCATTAAAAAGCAAAGTTTTACTTGTTATATTTTTAAGTATAAAGTCAATTGCTAGATTGATATCTTTTAATTGATAGTTTATAGATTTTAGCATAATTATTTAGGATCTAAAACAACATATGGAATTATCATCTCTTCCATAGAAATACCTCCATGTTGGTAGGTGTCTTTGAAATATGATACATAGTGGTTAAAGTTATTTGGATATGCAAAGAAACTATCTTCTTTAGCAAAAATAAAGGGGCTGTTAATTGAAACTGATGGTAGCCCAATTTTATTTGGCTCCATAAATGAAACAACTTCTTTATAATTAAATGATAAACTTTTTCCAGTTTTATATCTAAGATTTGAACTTAAATCTTTATTTCCTATCACTTTTGTTGGAGTTTTTACATTGATTGTTCCATGGTCTGTAGTTATTATTAATTTAAAATTTAGTTCTGCGGCTTGTTTAATTACACCCATTAAAGGAGAATTATTAAACCAACTAGTAGTTAAAGATCTGTAACTTTTGTCATTAGAAGCTAATTCTTTAATCATTTCCATTTCAGTTTTAGAATGAGATAGCATATCAACAAAATTATAGACCAAGGTAATTAAATCATTATCAGATTTAGATTTAAATTCATCCTCAAATTTTTTACCATTTTTTAAATTTGTTATCTTAAAGTATTCGTTCTTTAAATTAGACAACCCTAACTGTTTTAAGTTCTCTTGTAGTAATTCATTTTCATAAAGATTTTTACCACCATCTTCATGGTCAAACTTCCAATATTGAGGAAATTTATTTTTAATATCCAAGGGCATTAAGCCAGAGAACAAAGCGTTTCTAGCATATTGAGTAGCCGTCGGTAAAATACTGAAATATGGCTCTTCTAATTGCTTGTTATAATATTTTAAAATATTAGGTTCAATAGTCTTCCATTGGTCATATCTTAAATTGTCAATAACTATAAACAAAGTTTTTTGATTAGGGCATATGTCCTTTATTAATCTTTCAGAAATTAAACTATTTGAAAGTAGTGGTTTATTTTCAAAGCCTTTCACCCAATCTTCATAGTTGTTGTCAATAAATTTTGAAAATGAGTTATTGCATTCAGTCTTTTGAGAAATCAATATCTCTTCCATTGTAGATTCATCTGCATCATTTAATTGAAGCTCCCAGTATATGAGTTTTAAATATAGATTAATCCAATCCTGATAACTGTTTGCACAAGACAAATCATTTGAAATTTTTCTAAACTCCTGTTGATAGTTTGTCAAAGTTCTTTCAGAAACTAATTTAGTTTGTGACAATGCTTTTTTTAAACTTAATAAGATTTGGTTAGGATTTACAGGCTTAATCAAATAATCAGAAATTTTATTTCCTATTGCATCTTCCATTATATTTTCTTCCTCACTCTTGGTAATCATTATAATAGGAATATTGTAATCTAATTCATTTATGATATTCAAAACTTCTAATCCACTTAAGCCTATCATATTTTCGTCTAACAATACTGCTGAATATTTATTGTTTTTAAACATTTCTACTCCTTCAACTCCATTATTCGATATATCTATTTCGTATCCTTTATTTTCAAGAAATATTATTAAAGGTTTTAATAAATCTATTTCATCATCAATCCAAAGAACTCTCATGATTAAGTAATTATAATTAATTATATATAAAACGTATAAATTTAAGCAATTATTATAATCATACATTATCAATTAGCGTATGTTTTATCTTATTTTTCATATTTTTGCATTGTATGAGTTATAGTGCTTTAAAATTAGCAGAATATTTAGATGGTAAAATTGAGGGCGACCCTAATATTGAGGTCACTAATATTGCAAAAATTCAAGATGCTAATAAAGATTCCGTCACTTTTCTTTCAAACAAAAAATATACTCATTTTGTTCGTAGTACTAATGCCTCAATATTAGTAGTTGACAGTAATTTTTCTAATGAAGACGATGTTGAGCCTACTATTATTAGGGTAGACAATGCATATATTGGATTTGTAAAGATGTTACATCTTTTTAATAAGACTAATGAAATTAAAGCTGGTATTAGTGAATTGTCAAATATTTCAGAAACTTCAGATATTTCAAATGGTGTTTATGTTGGTTCTTTTTCTACAATTTGCCAAAACACTACTGTTGGCGAAAATGTAAAAATTCACGAAAATGTTTTTATTGGAGATAATGTAACCATTGGAAGTAACACGATAATATATTCCGGAGTAAAAATCTTAAGTGATTCTGTAATTGGCAGTGATTGTATAATAAATGCCAACTCTGTAATTGGCTCTGATGGTTTCGGTTTTGCCCCGGATAAAACAGGGACTTATATAAAAATACCTCAAATTGGAAATGTAGTTATTAAAGATAATGTTAGCGTAGGGGCTTTAACTACAATTGATAGAGCTACATTAGGTTCCACAGTTGTACAAGAGGGAGTTAAATTAGATAACCAAGTTCAAATTGGACACAATGTTGTTGTTGGAGAAAATACTGTAATTGCAGCTCAATCTGGAATTGCTGGCTCAACTATTATTGGAAAAAATTGCCAGCTAGGTGGTCAATCCGGTGTTAGTGGACATCTTAATATAGGAGATAATGTTAAAGTAATGGGCAAATCTGCTGTTACTAACAATGTCAAAAGTAACACAACTGTTAAGGGTTCTCCAGCATTTAACTCTAATGATTTTAACAGATCTTATGTGCATTTTAAAAATTTAAATAATAAATAATGTTTACAACCGAGATTAAACAAACTACAATATCCAAGCCTATCTCATTAAGTGGAGTTGGTTTGCATACTGGACAAGAAGTAAAATTAACGTTTAAGCCTGCTAAAGCTGATAATGGGTATACTTTCACTAGAGTTGATTTAGATAGTAATCCAATTATTGAAGCTAATATTAATTTTGTTACAAGTACTCAAAGAGGAACGGTTCTTGAAAAAAATGGTGTAACGATACAGACTTGTGAACATGTTTTAGCAGCACTGGTTGGTTTGGAGATAGATAATGTTAATATTGAGTTAAATGCTTCTGAGCCACCAATAATGGATGGGTCTTCAAAATATTTTGTAGAAGCATTAGAGTCTGCTGGTAAAGTAGATTTAGATTTATTTAGAAAAGAGTATGTTGTCAAAAGTGTTATTTCCTATAAAGATGAAAAGTCGGGAAGTGAAATTACCATTATTCCAAGTGATCGTTATGAGGTTACCACAATGGTAGATTTTGGAACTAAAATACTGGGTACTCAAAATGCAACTTTAAATAATATAGTTGATTTTAAAAATGAAATTTCTAATTCTAGAACTTTTAGTTTTCTTCACGAAATTGAAATGTTACTAAATGAAGGTTTAATTAAGGGTGGGGATTTAAATAATGCAATTGTATATGTAGATAAAGAATTATCAAAAGCAACAATGGAAAAGTTAAAAATCGCTTTTAATAAAAATGATATCAAAGTTAAGTCTAATGGAATATTAGACAATTTGACTTTACACTATCCAAATGAAGCTGCTCGACATAAGTTGCTTGATGTTATTGGTGATTTAGCTTTAACAGGAGTAAGGCTTAGGGGTAAGGTTATTGCAAATAAGCCTGGTCACTATGTAAACACAAAATTTGCTAAAAAATTAAGTGATATCATAAAGATTGAGAAGAAAAATAATGTTCCAATTGTTGATTTAAATAGTGTCCCTGTAATGGATACTAATAGAATCATGGAAGTCTTACCACATAGACCACCATTTTTATTTGTAGATAAAATTTATGAGCTTACAAGTTCTAAAGTTGTAGGAGTGAAAAATGTAACTATTAATGAAACATTTTTTCAAGGTCACTTTCCTGGGTTTCCTGTTATGCCTGGTGTGTTAATCGTCGAAGCAATGGCGCAAATTGGTGGAATACTAGTTTTAAATACATTTGAGAATCCTGAGGATTATTTAACATTCTTTGCAAAAATCGATAAAGTTAAATTTAAAAATAAAGTTTTTCCTGGTGATACAATAATTTTTAAATGTACGTTAATATCCCCTATTAGAAGAGGTATATGTCATATGCAAGGATATGCGTATGCAAATGGTAAATTATGTGCTGAAGCAGAATTAATTGCCCAAATTACTAAAGTTAAATAAATGAAACAACCATTATCATATATACATCCAAGTGCAAAAATTGCCAAAAATGTAGTAATTGAGCCATTTACAACCATTGATGGAAATGTTACCATAGGCGAAGGAACTTGGATTGGACCAAATGTAACTATCATGGATGGTGCAAGAATAGGAAAAAACTGTAGTGTTTTTCCAGGATCAGTTATTTCAGCTACTCCTCAAGATTTAAAGTATAATAACGAAGAGACAACTGTTGAGATTGGCGATAATGTTACCATAAGAGAATGTGTAACTATAAATAAAGGAACATCTGATAGAATGAAGACTGTAATTGGTAATAACTGCCTTATTATGGCCTATTGTCACGTAGCTCATGATTGCATAGTTGGAGATAATTGTATATTCTCAAACAACTCTACTCTTGCAGGCCATGTTACAGTGGGAGACTATGTAATTATTTCTGGGATGGCTGCAGTGCATCAGTTTTGTTCCATTGGTGATCATGCTTTTGTGACAGGAGGGTCGCTTGTAAGAAAAGATGTACCTCCTTACGTTAAAGCAGCTAGAGAACCTTTATCATATGTTGGAATTAATTCTGTTGGGTTGAGAAGAAGAGGTTTTGATTCTAAGAAAATATCTGAAATTCAGAATATTTATAGATATTTATATCAAAAAAATTACAACAATTCTCAGGCAAGTAATATTATAGAAGCAGAAATGGAGGCATCTCCAGAGAGAGATAAGATTTTACTGTTTATAAAAAACTCACATAGAGGTATAATGAAAGGTTATTTTAAATCAAATTAATATGGCAAATACTAGTGATATAAGAAATGGATTGTGCATTAAATACAACCATGATATTTTTAAAATAATTGAGTTTTTGCATGTTAAACCTGGAAAAGGCCCAGCTTTTGTAAGAACAAAATTAAAAAGTGTAACTAATGGGAAAGTGATTGATAATACTTTTTCAGCAGGACATAAAATTGATGAAGTAAGAGTTGAAACTCATAAATTTCAATTTCTATATAATGATGGAGATGATTTTCATTTTATGAACACTCAGGACTATAATCAAATTTCCTTGAGTAAAGATTTAATTGATAATCCTAATTTATTAAAAGAAGGAGTATTAGTAACAGTAATTATTAATTCTGAGGATGGCTTACCATTGTCGGTAGAAATGCCTACAAGTGTTGTTCTTGAAGTTATTTCTGCAGAACCTGGTGTAAAAGGAAATACTGCAACAAATGCAACAAAACCTGCAACAGTAGAAACAGGAGCAATAATCAATGTTCCTCTTTTTATAAATGAGGGTGATAAAATCAAGATTGAGACTGAAAAAGGTACATATAAAGAAAGATTTAAAGAATAGCGCTATGAGTGTATTAGTAAATAAAAATTCAAAGATTATAGTTCAAGGATTTACTGGCGGTGAAGGTACTTTTCATTCAACCCAGATGATTGACTATGGAACTAATCTAATAGGAGGGGTTACACCCGGAAAAGGTGGTACAACTCACTTAGGTAAACCTGTTTTTAATACTGTTCAAGAGGCTGTTGATAAATTAAATGCAGATACTTCAATTATATTTGTTCCACCAGCTTTTGCTGCTGATGCTATAATGGAAGCTGCACAGGCTAAGATTAAAATTATAATAACAATAACAGAAGGAATACCAACATCTGATATGATTAAGGTTAAAAATTACCTAAATGATAAAGAATGTGTTTTAGTTGGTCCTAATTGCCCTGGAGTTATAACACCTGGTGAAGCTAAAGTAGGTATTATGCCAGGTTTTGTATTTAAAAAAGGGAATGTAGGAATTGTGTCTAAATCTGGTACTTTGACTTACGAGGCTGCAGATCAAGTTGTAAAGCAAGGATATGGAGTAAGTACAGCTATCGGAATTGGTGGAGATCCAATAATTGGCACATCTACTAAAGACGCTTTAGAAATGCTAATAAATGATGACGAAACAGATTGCGTAGTAATGATAGGTGAAATTGGTGGACAGCTAGAAGCAGATGCAGCAAACTGGTATAAATCCAGCGGAAGTAATAAACCAGTAGTTGGATTTATAGCTGGAGAAACAGCACCTGCTGGTAGAACAATGGGTCATGCAGGAGCAATAGTGGGTGGAAGTGATGATACTGCTCAAGCCAAAAAAGAAATATTAAGCAAGTGTGGAATTAATGTTGTTAATTCACCTGCAGATATAGGAAAAGAAGTTAAACTTATTCTTAATTAAAGAGATATGTTATTAAAAGACAAAAACGTAATTATAACTGGTGCTTCCAGAGGAATAGGGAAGGGGATTGCTATTGAATTTGCAAAACAAGGTGCAAATGTTGCGTTTACTTATAGTAGATCTGTAGATGAAGCTAAGACTTTAGAAAAAGAATTATCAAAATTCGGAGTAAAGGCAAAGTCATATCAAAGTGATGCATCGAATTTTGATGAAGCACACAAACTAATCGAAAATGTTCTTTCGGAATTTGATACTATTGATGTCTTAGTGAACAATGCAGGTATAACAAAAGATAATTTATTAATGAGGATGCAAGAGTCTGATTTTGATTTAGTTATAAAAGTTAATTTAAAGTCTGTGTTTAACATGACAAAAGCAGTCCAAAAGACAATGCTTAAGCAAAGGTATGGTTCTATAGTAAACATGAGCTCTGTAGTAGGTGTAAAAGGTAATGCTGGACAAACAAATTATGCAGCTTCAAAAGCTGGAATTATCGGTTTTTCTAAATCTGTTGCTTTAGAGCTAGGATCTAGAAATATTAGATGTAATGTTGTTGCACCAGGGTTTATTGAAACTGAAATGACAGCAAAACTAAATGAAGATACAGTTAATGAGTGGAGAAAAGGCATTCCTTTGAAAAGAGGAGGGACCCCCAAAGATATTGCAAATACATGTGCATGGTTAGCGAGTGATTTGTCTTCTTATGTAACTGGTCAGGTTATTAATGTAGATGGCGGAATGCTAACTTAAAATATTAATTTAAATAAATAAATAAATAAATAAATAAAACAAAAATGGAAAAATTACCAAAAATTGGATTACCCTTAGTGATATTGTTTTCTCTGCTTCTTTTAGTAGGAGGAAGATTATTTTATAATATTAATGCCGGTGAAGCTGGAGTTATATTTAAGACTTTTGATGGCGGGGTTGAAACAGATAAACCACCATTAGGTGAAGGTTTTCAGTTCGTATGGCCATGGAATAGCGTTGTAATATATGAAGTAAGACAACAAGAAGTGTTCGAAAAAATGAACGTTCTTTCTTCAAATGGTCTTGAAATTAAATTAGAAGCTTCAGCTTGGTTTCAACCTAATCAAGAAGAATTAGGTAAATTACATCAAGAGAAAGGAGTTAATTATAAAAATAGAATTTTATTACCAGCAATAAGATCTGCTGCAAGAAGTGTTGTTGGTAGGTATACACCTGAACAACTTTATTCTAGTAAAAGAGATGCGATTCAGACTGAAATTTACGACGAAACAAAAAAAATCGTTGAAGATCAATACATTCAACTAAACGAAATTTTAGTTAGAGATGTAACTCTTCCTCCAACAATTAAAGAAGCAATTGAAAGAAAGCTTAAGCAGGAGCAAGAATCTTTAGAATACGAATTTAGACTAGAGAGTGCTAGAAAAGAAGCAGATAAGGTTAGAATTGATGCTCAAGGTAAAGCTGATGCTAATAGAATTTTAAATTCATCTTTAACAACTAATATTTTAAGAGATAAAGGTATTGAAGCTACAATTAAACTTTCTGAATCCAATAACAGTAAAGTTATTGTAATTGGATCAGGTGAGTCAGGTCTTCCAATCATACTTGGAGGAAATAATTAGTATATTATTTTCATTAAAAAAACCTCATAATTAAATTTATGGGGTTTTTTTATTTATAACACAAAATAACGTGAATTTGAACAATTATTACTTGATAGAAATTCAATTTTTAGGATATAGGTTTCATGGTTGGCAAAAACAACCAAAACTTAAGACTGTGCATTTAATGATTGATCGAACTATTAATTACGTACTTAAAAATAATAAATTCAAAACTTTAGGAACAGGAAGAACTGACGCTATGGTTTCGGCAAACCAAACAGCATTTGAACTATTTACTGAAATACCATTAGCTAATTTTGAAGATTTTTTGGAGTTACTAAACACTAATCTACCTCAAGATATAAGAGCACTAAAAATTAAAGCAGTAACAAAGGAATTTAATGTTATTAATCATTCCAAAATAAAAGAATACAAATATTTGTTCTCAGAGGGGACGAAAAATCATCCATACAGCGCCCCATTTATTACAACATTTTTAGATAGTTTAAATATAGATCTAATGAAAAAAGGAGCAAAGCTATTTAAAGGACAGCACAATTTTAAGTCTTATTGCTATAAACCAAATGAAAATGGAATATTTGATAGAGAGATAATTTATTGTAAAATTTCAAATAATACGACTTTAAAAGCTAATTTCTTCCCTAAAAAGAGCTACGAATTAACCGTAAGAGGAAAAGGATTTATGAGAAATCAAATTAGACTTATGATGGGGGTTTTAGTAGAATTAGGTAGAGGAGAGGTAAGCTTAGAATATATTAAAGAATCTCTCATTACATATAACCCACAAATTAATTATATAGCACCTGCATCAGGACTTATGCTTAATAAAGTTGATTTTATTGATTAATAAAATACATCCATAGATTTATTTTTATATTTTTGAAAAAAAATATTATGGAAACGCTCGAATTTTTAAATATTGAATTTTTTGAAAACACATTAAAGGATTATCTTTTTCTTCTTTTATTTATTATTATTGGTTATCTAATAATCATCCCTGTAAAATCAATCATTATTAAGGTTTTATTTAAATTTTTTGGAAAGGATCATAATGATATTGATACCTTAGAATTTAAAAACTTACTTAATAAACCTTTACAATATTTTCTGATATTAATTTTATTCTTTTTTTCTGTAAAATTTATAACTATTCCCACTATTTTAAGTTCTTCAGAACAAGGAATTGATATTAGTGTCTTTGCCTCCAAAGGATTTAATTTCTTATTATTAACTACAGTTTTTTGGGTAATATTAAGGTCTATTGATTTTGTAGGATTTAAATTAAAAAATAAAGCTCTTGAAACTGAGAGTAAAGTTGATGATCAATTAATTCCTTTTGCAATTGACTTAGCTAAAGTTATTTCTATTGTTTTGGGTGCCGTTATGATATTGGGAGATGTATTTGAAGTTAATATTACAGCGTTAGTCACTGGGCTTGGAATTGGTGGAGTTGCATTTGCACTAGCTTCTAAGGAAAGCTTAGAAAACTTATTAGGTTCCTTTACTATTTTCTTCGATAAACCATTTACTGTAGGTGATACTGTCACATTAGGTGGTGTTACTGGAACTGTTGAAAAAGTTGGTTTTAGAAGTACTAGAATTAGAACCTTTGATAAAAGTATTGTAACAGTACCAAATAAAAATATTATTAGTAGCGAATTAGATAATCTTGGTGCTAGACCAGTTAGAAGGGTTAAGTTTAATATTGGTCTTACTTACGATACATCTGTAGAAAATATTAAAAATATTGTAAATGATATTCAAATATTGGTTGATGAACATTCTATGACTAATCAAGATGGTAGAGTAAGGTTTTTAAACTTTGGTGCCAGTTCTTTAGATATTATGGTGTTGTACTATGTTAATAGTCCAGATTGGGAGAGCCTTATTGATACACAGCAAAAGATAAACTACGATATAATTAATATTGTGAATAAATACAAATGTGAATTTGCTTTTCCATCTACATCTGTTTACATTGAAAAAAATCAATTAAAGTCTCAAAATTGATTAATGAATGTTTTTTGTATGTGTACAATCTTTATAATACATATATCACACAGAACATTAAAATTCTATTTTACATAATATAAATTATAGGACAATCAGTATTGTTTCTATTCAGTATCATTTGATGCTATAACCATTTCTCTATTGTATTTACAACACATTGGTAATTTATCATAATCTTCAATTAAAGCTGTACTAAGTTCAGTATCATAACCGGACTTTGCTATAGCATTGTGGATATCATTAATAAACTGGTCATTGATTTCAGTCGATACATTAATCGAAATCATTTTCGATTCTGTGCTCCATGATGCTGTATCTACACCTTCAATAGACATAGTTGCTGATTCAATTGTAGATTTACACAT
>JGI20157J14317_10001943_pt1 | contig 18291 bp, 22 predicted proteins | sample COG_07_FD_14317 | JGI IMG/M metagenome (IMG submission 14317)
CGGCACTTAATAAAGAAAATGGATGTAGGAAAAGTTTTATACCACGTAATAACAAGTTTGTGGAAATTGATATTAGTGCTTACCATCCTAGCTTGGCTGCTCGCCTCATTGATTATACTTTTACCACTAGTGATATTCACGCTCATTTTGCTTCCCTATATAAAGTGGATTATAAGAAAGCGAAAGAGCTTACTTTCAAACAGCTCTATGGTGGAGTCTTTAAGGAATATAAAGGACTTGAATTTTTCCAAAAAATAGAGAAATACGTAGGAGATAATTGGAATAAGTTCCAAAGCGACGGGTTCATAGAATGTCCGGTTTCTGGATATTTGTATAAAAAAGAAAACTTGGATAATATGAATCCGCAAAAGTTATTTAACTATGTGTTACAAAATTTGGAGACAAGCGTTAACTGTTTGGTTTTGTGGGATATGTTTCGTATATTACGGGGATACAAGACAAAGCTAGTGCTTTATACTTATGATAGTTTTTTGTTTGACTTTGATGAGGATGAAGAAGATGTTTTGTGGAAAATTAGAGAGGTGTTTATAAAATATCAATTAAATATAAAAGAAATAGAAGGTTATGATTACAACTTTGGAGAAAACGCTTAATACGTATAACACGAATTACGATGTTATAACAGAAATAAATTTAAGCGACTTGAATAATAAATTATTTTGTACNTTTACAGANCTAGANGGTCTTGATGTACTAATTGAAAATATAAAATCACAATACGATATCATTTATAATAANCTCTTTGTTTTAGAGATTNTTGGNAAANANGAATATGTAGTTACATACAATGTAGAACAAGCTAATGTAAANTCTATACCAGAAAATACTATTTTAGTACATAGAAAAAAAGAATCTAATACTCTTTACACTATCAATGCTTTAAATGGGTTAATTAAAAAACTTAACGGTGGTGTAGTAGATACTAAATACAGAGTAGATTGGCAACATTATAGAAATTGTATTTTACTTACCCAACATAATGAGTTAAACCAACTCAATACAAAAATTTACAAAATTATTGAACTATAGTTTGGAGACCCAAATTGCAGTTCGTATATTACAGTTACATAAATAAAGTTATAAATAAATAAAAGTTACATTATGGATTTAAATGCACTAAAGCAAAAATTGGATACCCTCCAATCAAAACCACAGGGTGGTCAAAAAACCGATTACACAACCATTTTTTGGAGACCTACAGTAGGTAAACAACAAATTAGAATTGTACCATCAGCGTTCAATTCATCTAACCCATTTACAGAATTAAAATTCTATTATGGTATTACTAATAAGGTTATGATTTCACCTACAAATTTTGGTGATAAAGACCCTATTGCTCTATTCGCTAATAAATTACGCGAAGGTGAGTATAACAAAGAAAATTATGTACTTGCTAAAAAGCTAGATGCTAAAAACCGTACTTTTGTTCCCGTTGTAGTACGTGGAGAAGAAGATAAAGGTGTTAGATTATGGCAATTTGGGAAAACAGTATATGAAGAATTACTTGCACTTGCAGTAGATGATGAAATTGGAGATTATACTGATATTGTAAACGGTAGAGATATTACAGTAGAGACAGTAGGACCAGAATCAACTGGAACCCCTTATAATAAATCATCAGTACGTGTTCGTTTAAAAACATCACCATTAAGTGAAGATTCATCATTAGTAGAAAAATGGACAAGTGAACAACCAAACCCTACAGATGGTTTATTTAAACGTTATTCATTTGATGAAATGAAATCTGCTCTAGAAAAGTGGTTATCACCAGAAGATAATGAGGAAGAAATTGCTGAAAACCCAAATTCATTCCCAACTCCAGCAGCAGCATCACCAACTCCTGCTTCTAATTTTAGTTTAGATACTACTAAAGCTAAACAAAGTAAAGTGGATCAATTTGATTCTTTATTTGATAGTAAAGATAGTACTAACAACGGTGATGATCTTCCTTTCTAAATATGGCAAAAAAAGTATCAAAGTCTCTCTCGGCAGCAGTGTCTGCCGAGATTAAGAGCAAATTTGATCTTAATAAGTTTAAATCATCTAAAGGTTTAAATAAAAACGTCAAATTTAAGGACCAACAGTGGATACCTTTATCCCCTGCTTTTCAAAAAGTTGCTGGAGTACCTGGTATGCCAATGGGACATATCTCAATACTTAGAGGACATTCCGATACAGGTAAAACTACTGCTTTACTTGAAGCCGCAGTATCAGCCCAAAATATGGGAATACTCCCTGTATTCATCATTACAGAGATGAAATGGAACTGGGAACATGCCGCTCAGATGGGTCTACAAGTTAACTTAATTAAGGATGATGAAGATAATGTTGTAGATTATGAAGGTAATTTTATCTATGTTGATAGAGAAACTTTACATACTATTGAAGATGTAGCAGCCTTTATTATGGATTTACAGAATGAGCAGAAAAAAGGTAATTTACCTTATGATTTAGCCTTTTTCTGGGATTCAATTGGATCTATCCCTTGTGCAATGTCAGTTGAAAAATTGAAGAATAACAATGAATGGAATGCAGGAGCAATGTCTACTCAATTTGGTAACACAGTTAACCAAAGTATTGTAATGTCTCGTAAAGAATCATCACCATATACTAACACATTAATTGCGGTTAATAAAGTTTGGACTGCTAAAGCAGAATCACCTATGGGTCAACCAAAGATGATGAATAAAGGTGGTATGGCAATGTGGTATGATGCAACATTTGTAGTTACATTTGGAAACATTTCAAACGCTGGAACATCTAAGATTAAAGCAATTAAAGGTGGTATGCAAGTAGAATGGGGTAAAAGGACAAACTTACAAATTGATAAAAACCACGTTAATGGTATGCAATCAAGAGGTAAAATTGTTATGACAAACCACGGTTTTATTGAAGATACTGACAAGGATAAAAATGAGTATAAAAAAGCTCATGCTGATGAATGGTCTAAAATCTTAGGAGGAGGACAATTCAAAATTGTAGAAGATCAAGAAGATACTACACCCATTCTTTACGATGTAGAGGACTTATAGAAAACAAAACATGAAACATAAAGAATTATTTAACCTCCTGGACAATATCCAGGAGGACCAGGAAGAGACTGTATTAAAAAAACATGATAGAGTATTAATTTTAGATGGCTTAAATCTATTTTTTAGAAACTTTGCTATGATGAATATGGTTAATCCTGATGGGGTTCACATTGGTGGATTAGGTGGGTTCTTCCGTTCTTTAGGTGCCATGATTAGACAAACAAATCCAACTTCTGTTTATGTAGTATTCGATGGAGCGGGTTCAACGGTAAATCGTAAGAACTTGCTCTCCGAATACAAGGGAACAAGAAATTTACAAAGAGTTACAAATTGGGAAGCATTTGATAATATTGAAGAAGAACATGATTCAAAGATTGACCAAATTGTACGAATAATCCAGTACCTTAAACTATTACCTGTAAAAACTACTATATTAGATAAAGTAGAAGCGGATGATATTATAGCAGTGTTAGCTGAAAAATTAGTTGAAAAACATGATTCTACTTGTTTTATTGTATCTAGTGATAAGGATTTCCTCCAACTAGTAACTGATAAGATTATTGTGTACAGGCCAATGGAGAAAGAATATTACACTCCAAAAGTTGTAGAAGAAAAATTTGGATTAAAACCTTCTAATTTTATTTTACATAAAACATTATTAGGAGATAGTTCGGATAATATTCAAGGTATTAAGGGATTAGGTGCAAAAGGAATATTTAAAAAGTTCCCTGAATTAAAAACAGAAGAATTAACACTTCAAGATATTTTCGATATATCTGCTAGGAAATTTAAGGACCATGTCGTATATTCACGTATAGTGCAGGAGCAAGCTCGAATTGAAACTAATTATAAAGTTATGGATTTGAGCGTACCAATGATTGATGATAGAGGTAAAGAACATATAGATAATTTAATAGTAGAAGATTTTCCTGATTTTAATCCTGAAATGTTTATCCAGTTTTACAATGAAGATAAATTAGGAGGAATGATTAGAAATTTAGAAAGCTGGTTAAAAGATATATTTGCTTTACTTCCAACTTATAAATAATTTAAGATAAAAAGGTTATAAATGACATTACAAAGCATAAATCAATACGGACATGACTTTCAAATTAAAGTTCTCTCATCTCTTTTAACCCATAAAGAATTTTTAATTAATATTCATGATATTATGTCAGATGAATATTTTGAAAATCCTGCTATTAAATGGGCTATTAAAGAAGTACTTAAATATTTTGATAAGTACCACACAACACCTTCATTAGATATATTAAAAGTAGAATTACAAAAAGTAGATAATGAAGTATTACAAATATCAATTAAAGAACAGCTTAAACAAGCATATGTAACTTCAGACGAAGATTTAGAATACGTACAAGAAGAATTTACAAATTTTTGTAAGAACCAACAATTGAAAAAGGCCTTAATGTCGTCTGTGGACTTATTGAAAGCAGGCGATTTTGATGGTATTCGTTTTATTGTTGATAATGCTTTAAAAGCAGGACAAGATAAAAATTTAGGACATGAATATGTTAAAGACATTGAATCTAGGTATAGAGAAAATTCAAGAGAAACTGTTCCAACCCCTTGGAATAAAATTAATGAATTATTACAAGGTGGACTTGGAAACGGAGACTTTGGTCTTATATTTGGTAACCCAGGAGGTGGTAAATCTTGGTCTTTAGTTGCTTTAGGGGGTCATGCTGTAAGATTAGGATATAACGTTCTTCATTACACTCTAGAATTAGGTGAGGATTATGTTGGTAAACGATATGACGCTTTCTTCACTAAAATCCCAGTTAATAAAGTAGATTCCCATAGAGATAAAATTGAAGAGATCATTCCCCAATTACCAGGTAAATTAATTATTAAAGAATACCCAACAGGAAAGGCAACAGTCTCAACTATTGAATCTCACATTGCAAAAGCAACAAGTATGGGGCTTAAACCTGATTTAGTAATTATTGATTATGTAGATTTACTTTCATCAAGAAAGAAAAATCGTGAACGTAAGGATGAAATTGACGATATTTATACTAGCACTAAAGGATTAGCTCGACAACTCAATATTCCAATTTGGTCAGTTTCCCAAGTTAATCGTGCAGGCGCTCAGGATAAAGTTATCCAAGGTGATAAGGCAGCAGGATCATATGATAAAATTATGATAACTGATTTTTGTATGTCTCTTTCACGTAAAAAAGAAGATAAAGTAAACAACACAGGTAGATTTCACTTAATGAAAAACAGGTATGGAATGGATGGTATAACCTTTGGTATCGAAGCAGACACTTCAACTGGCCACTTTACGGTAAAAAGTGAGTATTTTGAAGGAGATGAAGAAGAGACCATGGTTTCAAATAATCGTTCCAATAAGTTTGACACTGATGTTGATACTTTTGATAAACAGTTGCTTCGTAAAAAGTTCTTCGAATTAGAAAAATAATATTTAACAAATTAAAAATTAAAAATGGCAAAAACCTCACTATTACAGGAAAGAATTGTTTACAAACCTTTTGAATATCAACAAGCATCCGATTATTGGTTAAAACAACAACAAGCACACTGGCTACATACAGAAGTACCTATGATGTCTGATGTTAATGATTGGAAACAAAATTTAACTGAATCTGAAAAGAATATTATTGGTACTATTTTAAAGGGGTTTGCTCAAACTGAAACTGTAGTAAATGATTATTGGACTACATTAGTAACAAGTTGGTTTAGAAAACCTGAAATAATTAAGATGGCTGTTACATTTGGTGCTTTTGAAACGATTCATGCCGAAGCTTATTCCTTATTAAATGAAGAATTGGGATTAGATAACTTTGCAGAATTTTTAGAAGATGAAGCAACAATGGCAAAAATTGAAGCTTTAACTACTGTAAGAGATTCTCATGATGGTACTCCTAATTGGCATGAAAGAGCTAAATCATTAGCTATATTTTCAGCATTTACAGAAGGTGTAAATTTATTTTCTTCATTTGCCGTTTTATTATCATTTAAATTAGATAACAAACTTAAAGGAGTAGGCCAGATTGTAGAGTGGAGTATCAGAGACGAATCATTACATTCAGAAGCGGGATGTTGGTTATTTAGAACATTAATGCAAGAACACCCAGAATTCAATACTCCTGAATTAAAAGCAGATATTGAAAAGGCTGCTAAATTATCTTTGAAATTAGAATTAGATTTTATTGATAAGGTTTATGAAATGGGTGATTTAAAAGGATGTCCTAAATATGATTTAGTATCATTTATCAAATATAGAGTAAATACTAAAATGGGTGATCTAGGATATGAAGCTATTGTAAATGGTATAGATCAAGATGCAATAAAAAGAATGAAATGGTTTGATAGTTTATCAGCTGGTAAACAACATACAGATTTCTTTGCAAATAGGGTAACAAATTATAGTAAAGGTGTTCAAAATTGGGACGCAAATGATTTATTTTAAAAAATATGGAAAACAACGCATTACAAGCAGATTATACAAATTGGGTTAGAGGTAAAGATTTCCCTGAATGGATGGATGAAATTTCTTTAGCCACAGTTAGCAAGGGATACTTACTACCAGGAGAAACTGTAAAAACAGCTTATAGAAGAGTCTCACAGGCCGCGGCCAACCGACTTAGAAAACCAGAATTAGCTAATAAATTCTTTAAAATAATGTGGAATGGTTGGTTAGGTTTAGCATCACCTGTATTATCAAATATGGGAACTGATCGTGGTTTACCAATTTCATGTTTTGGTGTTGATACACCTGATTCAATACGTGGAATCGGTTTAACAAACGCAGAATTAATGAAGTTAACAGCATCCGGTGGGGGTGTAGGTATCTCGTTATCTCGTATTAGAGAACGTGGAGAGGGAATTACAGGAAATGGTAAAAGTGAAGGTGTAGTACCATGGGCTAAAATATTTGATTCATCTATTATTGCTACTAATCAAGGAAATGTACGTAGAGGTGCAGCATCTGTTAATTTAGATATTGAACATGGAGATATTGATGAGTTTTTACAAATCCGTAGACCTAAGGGTGATCCTAATAGACAATGTCTTAATTTACACCAATGTGTAGTAGTTGGAGATTCTTTTATGAGAAAACTAGAAGCAAGAGACCCTGAAGCAATGAATAAATGGGCTACTGTTTTAAAATCTAGAATGGAAACCGGAGAACCTTACATCATGTATAAGGATAATGTTAATAAAGATAACCCAATTGCTTATAGGTTAAACAATTTAGAGGTATCAATGACTAATATTTGTTCTGAGATTACATTATTTACAGATGAAGAACATTCATTTATTTGTTGTTTATCTTCTATGAATTTAGCAAAATATGATGAATGGAAAGATACAGATGCTGTTGAATTAGCAACTTGGTTCTTAGATGGTGTAATGCAAGAATTTATTGATAAATCAGCTGGTAAAGATTCATTACAAAGAACTTATAATCATGCTCGTAAAGGACGTGCTTTAGGTTTAGGTGTAATGGGATGGCATTCATTCTTACAACAAAAAGGATTACCATTTAATTCAATTGCTTCTACAGCCCATACTCACAATATATTTTCAGATATCAGACAAAAAGCAGAAAAAGCATCTATGGCTTTAGCTTTAGAATATGGAGAACCATTATGGTGTAAAGGTACAGGTATGAGAAATACTCACTTGTTAGCTGTTGCCCCAACTGTATCAAATTCTGTTATTTGTGGTGGTATTAGTGCTGGTATTGAACCATTACCGGCAAATATTTATACTTTTAATGGTGCCAAAGGTACTTTTATTAGAAAAAATAAGGTACTACAAGAAATTTTAGAAGCTAAAGGAGAAGATAAAGACCAATGGTGGGATCAAATGTTGTCTCAAGATGGTTCAGCACAAGGTTTACCTGATCATATTCTAACACCTGAAGAAAAGGAATTATTTTTAACATTCCCTGAAATAAATCAATTAGAATTAGTTAGACAAGCGGCTATTAGGCAACGATATATTGATCAAACCCAATCTTTAAATCTATCTTTTGATGTGAATGATTCTCCAAAATGGATAAACCAAGTTCACTTAGAAAGCTGGAAATTAGGGATTAAAACTTTATATTATTTAAGAACAGATAGTGTTATTAAAGGAGATCTAGGATCTCGAATGGCAGATTGTGTAAGTTGTGACGGTTAACGAGATGTTACATAATTAATTTTAAGAGAGGCACATTAGTGCCTCTTTTTTTTATATTTATGAACAAATATAGTTTTTGTCTAAAAATGTTATCATTATGTTAAATTATTTAAAAAATAAATGGATGGCTTTTAAAGACCTTTTTAAAGACAAAAACGATATCAATGAAAAATCCGTAGTTGGGTTTTTATCTTTTGCTGTTATGGTAATATTTGCTGTTGTTGATCTAGCAACAGGGTATCTAGGTAAAGATTTAGTAATTAATGAATTTATTTACGATTCATTCCTATACATTACATTAGGAAGCTTTGGAATTGCCGAAGCCGGAAAAATATTTGGAAAAAAAGAATAAATATGAAGAAAATATTATTTACATTAGTAATTTTAATTTCAACTCTATCCTTTGGACAGGAAAAGAAGGAGGGATTTTTAAAGTCACTTTATAAGGATTTCATTCAATATGGAACAATATACGCTGCAGGGGATATATCAAATTCAATTGAAGCAGCAGAACCTACCTATTTTGTAAGAACAGGTGAAGGAGGTACATTATATGATATACCTAGAGTAGAAGATAATACACCAGATTATCCATTTGATTATAGAATAGGTATTGGAATTAGAAAATTAGCTAGATTCGACTATGAAAGAAAACCTAAAAACTTTTACGATGGTACAGAAAGTCAATTAGTATTTTCTGCACCTACTTCAGCTATTCGAGGATTAGAATATCAACTCCACTTGGAAAAGGAAAGATGGATGGGTAGAGAATTTCAAAACCATAATGTATTTATAAAACATACGGGTAAATACCATATATTAAAAGTACAGAGTAGAGAAGTACAAAAAATAAACCTAAATTACAATTCAGCAGAACTTAGAGCTAGATTACCAATAGGTAAAAAGTTTTCTATATCAGCAGGAGCTATTGCTAGAGGTCATGATAGGGCATATGGGTATAATCCTATAGAATTGTGGTTAAATGAAACCTCAATGGATAGTAATGGTAATATGATTCCAACTAATCCTTGGTATACTTTAGGATATCAATATGGATACCAAGATGTACCATATACTGAAACAAGTACTGATCCTATAACTGGAGAAGAAATGGTAAGGTATGATTGGTATTGGTTAAACCCAGAAGGTGATAGAGTAGCAGATTCCGATTTAGAATTTAGAGATACCTATTTTACTAGGTTAATGAATAGGTACAATGGAGAAAAATGGAGCCAATTAGATCCTTGGATAGAAATAGCTCCTATTGTTGGTTTTGATTTTTACCATTACAAAAGAAATTTTTGGCTTCATGCTTACGGTAATATAATTTTACCGGCTCATAAGTACATTAAAGGAGATGTTAAATATTCATACCTACATAGAAATGGGTGGAGTCATGAAGGTCATCATGAAGGGCATTCTCAAACAAATGGCGACCAATGGACAGATTACTCCGCAGGTATTAGCTTAGGGTGGAAACTTAACAGAAATTTAGGAATATTTGTTGAAGGTGAATTTGCTAAAATGTGGGATAGTGAGTTATATCAATCAACTTTTGGAATTAATTATACATTTAGATAAGACATGAAAAAATTATTATTATTAACATTATTTGTAAGTTTATTTTTGGGATGTGAAAAAGAAGAACACATACACCCACTTGAACCTACATTTGAATTAGAACTTAATGGTAACAGTGTAGACCCATTTGAATTTTACAGAGTAGTAAATACTTATGGAGGTATAAAAGAAGAAAATGGGGTTATAACTAAACTTTTTGTTCTATACCTTCAAAGAGATGAAGGTGATCCAAGATTGGATGTTGAACATTTTGCTGTAATATTGAAAGATATTGATGGTTTAGATAATGGGCAATTATTAGATATAGGTCTGTATCAAAACCCAATTGTAGATTCAAAATCAACCCAATTAGAAATTCCAGGAGATCAAGATTACATAGTATATGCAAATACTACAGTTGCTGATGTACATGATGGTCTTATATGTTTAGAGGCTGAAGGTGAATTTTGGAACCCTTATCAACAAGCATTTTATACAGTAAAAGCAAAATTAGAAAACTACCCAATAGGACAAGATGTTACTTCAACACCTTACGCCTATTTACTAAATTAAAAAAAATGGCAAAACAATTAAGTGAAGATACTAAAATAACACTAGACCTAAAAACAATAGGTTTATTAGTAGTAGGTCTATCTTCTTTAATAGGTATGTGGTTTGCCTTACAAGCTGACATTGAGGAAGCTAAAGGACTACCAGAACCAGAAATACAAAGGATTGAATTCCAAATGAAAGATGAAGCTATTAGAGACGCTATCATCAATACACAAGGTGATGTAGAAGAAATAAAGGAGCAGTTAAAGAAAATTGACGAGCGTCTTTACGAACTACAAATGAGAAAATAAAAATATGAAAAAGTTACTATTAATTATACTGTTATTCATTAGTTTTAATAGTTTTTCTCAAACTGTCATTACTGACGATAATTTTGAAAAAACAATTGAAGGTAGATCCGCATTTCAAGATGATGGGATTACAATAGTAGTAGTAGAATTTTGGGCTTCTTTTAATGATGCTAACTCATTTTCTGAATGGGACAAACTTAAAGGGATTAAATATTACAGATGTGATATAGCAAAATCACCAAAATCTAAAAAAAATTATAAAGTACGAACCATACCTCATATTATTATATTTAAAGAGGGATATGACGAGCATCACTTTAAAGCAGGCCTAGATTTCTCAATAAAACAATCAGTTGAAGAAATACAAGAAGTGATTAATAATTTAAAAAAAGAAAGTAAATTTTAAAAAATAAAGATTATGGGATTATTTAAGAGTATTAAAAAAGGAGTAAAAAAAGCTTCCAAAACTGTAGAAAAGACAGCTAACAATGCGGCTAATACAGTTGTAGATACAACTACCACAGTTGTAAAAGAAACAACAAAAGCAGCTAATACGGTTGCCAAAGAAACAACAAAAGCAGCTAACACAGTCGCTAAAACCACTACAAATGTTTATACTGATTCTAAAAAAGCAGTAAAACAAACAGCCAATGTGGTTGCTAAAAATACTGAAGAAGCAGCAAAACAAGGATTGGATGTAGCATCTGACACTTGGAAAGAAGGCAGTAAACAAGCAATTGATTTTGCTAAAGATGGTTTAGAAGTAATCGAAGATGTAGCCGAAGATATTAAAGACGCAGCAGAAGATGCAGCTGAGTGGTTGGATGAAAATGCTTGTTATATAGGATTAAATATGGCATTAACAACAGGATGTGTTGCTTATTTTACTCCAAAACCTGCACCAGCAGATCCAGGAACAGTTACTTCTACAACTATAAGTGGAACAATGATAGCAGCAATGGCAACATTAGGTCAAAAAGCCGCAATAATGTTAGTATCAAAAGAAGTAGGTAAACTTTTGGCAGATGGTATATTCTTAATACCAGGTGTAAAAGGTAAATGTAATAAAGAACTACTTACAAAAGTACTTACAAATGTAGTGGGTAAGGCAAATCCAATATATGCAACAGCAGCATTATCAACCCCAGCAGGAGTAGGTTTGTTTGTAGGCTCAGTAGTATCACCTATTGTGGCTACCTTAATATGTGAAGGAGTAGTACCAAATGGATTTTCAAAATTAGATTATTAAAAATAAATTATGGCTTACACAAGAGAAAAAGTTAAAGCAACAGTAGAACATTTAGGTTTTACTTGGTTCGAAGGAGGAGACTATAATCTAAATATAGTAGGAGTTAGAAATTCAGCTACTAATCAAGAAGTTACTAACAAATTTGATGATTTATTAACAGTCTCATATTCAGTTGGAGATGAGATGATGTATCATGAATTTACTGCAACTTGTGATCCTGGATTACATTGGGAACAAAACTTATTAAACCCAGATGGAGTTGCTATATTAGTCCCGGGTCAATATAGAGGCTCACACCAAATAGGGTTACATCAAGGTAAATATGAAGCTTTAAGACAAGTAAAACCTGTCAAAGTTTTTAGAGATAATAACCGAGATGGTAGATATGATATGGATGAAAATAGAATATTTGAAGGTATTTTTGGAATTAATATCCATAGAGCTACTAAATGGGAAGGAGCAATTTCATCCCAAATAGACAGATGGTCAGCTGGTTGTCAAGTAATTGCAGCAAATAATGATTTTACTTTATTTATGGAGCTTTGTAATAATGCTAAAAACCTATATGGTAATTCATTTACATATACTTTAATAGAAAGTGGAGATATAAATTATCAAGAATCTTTAGAACCTCATAAACAATAGTTGTAAGATGAAAACAACACAAGCAATTATAGCCTTTACAAGTATGTCAATAGGATTTATATGTTCCTACTTTATGGAACTCACAATGCAAAATGCAGAACAATACTTAGCAATTACTACTTTAGTATTTGCTGATGGGTTTTTTGGTATAATTGCTGGAATTAAAAGAGAAGGATTTAAAACTTATAAAGCAATTAAGATTTTAAGAACCCTTATTTTTTGGGTTGTTATGTTAACTTTAATACTAGTTATAGAAAAAAGTATCCCTGGAGCAGGATGGTTAAGTGAAACTGTCTTAATGCCCCTAGTAATATTCCAATTAATTAGTACTGTTAAAAATGCATCTATGGCTGGGTTTATTAAAGCTGATGTTTTAAACCAGATTCTAGACCGTGTAGATAAACACAAAGGCCTTAGAAAATAGCGTGGTTTAGTCCACTTTTCTTACCATATTTATAACCATGTATAGATACAACGCAAAATTAGATAGGGTTGTTGACGGGGATACTGTCGATGCTCTAGTAGATTTAGGATTTGATACTTGGAAAAAGGTAAGAATTCGAATGATGGGTATGAATGCCCCTGAATCTCGTACTCGGGATTTAGAAGAAAAGAAATTAGGACTAGCAGCAAAAGCAAGATTAATTGAATTATTAGAAGATGGTAATTTCATCTTACAATCCCATGGGGTTGGAAAATATGGTAGATGTTTAGGTACTATATTCATAAAAGATATTGATATAAATAAAACTTTAATAAATGAAGGACATGCAACAGAATACTATGGGGGTGCTAGGTAAAATAAAACAAGGAATGTTTCCTTTTCTTATTGCCTTTTCTGCTCTATCCGTTAGCACATCAGCGGCATTTTACTCAGTTAGTGGTCTTAGTAAACTCTTTGCGGGTGCATCTTTAGAGGTTATTATCATGGCGGGTTCACTTGAATTTGCTAAATTAGTAACAGCTTCACTATTGTATCAATATTGGGATACAATTAATAAAACCTTACGAACTTATTTATCTATAGCTACCGTTATATTAGTATTAATTACTAGTATGGGTATTTATGGGTTTCTATCAGCTGCATATCAAGAAACATATTCAAAACTATCAGCAGTAGAAAACCAAAAAGGTTTTATTCAACAAAAAATTGACTTTTATCAAAATGATGTAACACGATATGATACGCAAATTGAAAGAATTTCTAGTAATATTAGTACTTTATCTAATGCAAAAGCTTCGACCATCCAAGTACGAGACACCTCGGTATCTGGGGGCTTTAGACAAACCATATCCACAACTGAGCTTAGAATGGCACAGAATCGTATTAACATTGAAGAGGAGAATCGTAAACTGGCGCAACAAAAACGAATAGTAGCATCAGATAGTCTCCAAAAATTTCAACTGCAAGTATTGGAACTTGACAATAACACCGAGATAGCTGGTGAGTTAGGACCACTGCAGTATCTATCGAGTTTGACGGGTTATTCTATGGATAAAATCATAAATATACTATTACTTATTATAATTTTTGTGTTTGATCCTTTAGCAATTTCCCTAGTAATTGCTTCTAACTTTGCATTTGAAAAAGCATACCCAAAAAAAAATTATAAAGAAAATTTATATGGGGAAAAAGTTGAAGATAAATTCTCAGAATGGGATGATTTAGATGATGATGGATACCCTTTACCAAATAGAGATTTAACTAAAGCCGCTATGGAATTTGAAGTTAAGGATGCTGAGGAAATCACCACCCAAGATGAGTTTATGGAAAATTTAGATAGACTTGAAAAAATTAAAGATTGGGAAGCGGCTGAAAAAAGAATGGAAATCATAGGTCAAAATGGGAACGATGGAGAACACTATTCAGAATATGACGTAAATAAAGATGGGGTAATTGATAATGAGGAAAAAGAAAATATTAAAATAACAATCCAAAATTTAAACAAACAACTAAATCAATCTCTTTCAGGATGGAGGCAAAATAAAATTAAGGAAGAAATAAGAAAATTAGAATCATTTTTAGATAATGATGATGAAACTATAATATATTAAATAAAGTAAAGTATGGGTTCAAAAGAGATTTTAAAAATAGCAAATGAAATTTACCCTAAAGTAAGAGATTACTATGGGGAGGGTAAAAAAAACTACCCACTAATTGAAGTCCATAGAAATATATTTGCCCGATTAAGTGGAGAACCCGATATGGAAGGTGATGATCCGGCCGAAGCTGAATTTGATAGAAAAGAGAATAAATTATTTCTATACTCAGACTATGTAAACAATGTTGAAGATATAGCTAGAGGTATTATACATGAATATGTTCATTTCCTCCAATCTGAATCATGGATGCGTCGTTACTACAAAATGGGTCACACTTACCAAAATCACCCATATGAAATAAAAGCTTCAGAAGAAGAAAAAAACTGGAAGAAATTCATGTAAAAATGTGGTTACTCCAATGAGGGGTCGTATATTGGGGTAAAATAAGAGTTATATGTTTAATCCACCTCTGACTAGAGAACAAGTAAAAAGACAACTTTCCAAATATCAAAAAATAAATTATAACAGATTTATGTGGTGGAGGATGTACCAACCCAAAAATAAACTGTTAGATAATCGCCAACCTCTTCGCGATCGTATACTCAATGGTGATTTCGATTTTTCATGTTATAAGGCACAAATATACTGGTGTGAATACGAATTAAAGGATTTACTTGACGAATGTAAAGGTGATTATCAAAAATATCTCGAAAAAGGAGCTGTAATGATAGCTCGCAGAAAACGTTTACTTGAAGATTTTGAAAAGGATGAAGCTGAAAGACTATCAATTCTTAAAAAATCATTTACCCAACATTTTAGATGCAATAGAGAACAAGTAGAAGAAGAAATGCTAAATTGTAGTGGCTCCCTAATAGATCTTTATTATATTATAGAAGAAAAGTATAAAATAGTCCATATGCCTTATCCTTTAAAGCGTAGAGGACGACCTAAAAAAGTTATATAAATGAAAATCTGGCATATTAGTGATACACACACATTCCACGAATTACTACAAATACCAGAAGGTATTGATATGGTTATTCATAGTGGAGATTGTAGTAACCCAAGAGACCCCTACAATAACGAACCAGAGGTAAGAAAATTTATTGATTGGTTTAGTGGTTTAGATATAAAATATAAAATATATGTTGCTGGTAACCATGATACCTCTATTGAAAGGGGTTTAGTAACTAAAGATGATTTTAGTAAAAATGGTATACATTACCTTGAAAACACATCTGTTGAGATAGAAGGATTAAAAATATTTGGTTCACCTTATACACCAATGTTCGGTAACTGGGCTTTCATGAAAGCTAGACCTAAACTAGACAGAGTATGGAATAAAGCAATACCAGATGATAGTGATATAGTTATAGTACACGGACCACCTAAAGGTGTATTAGATTTATCTTATGACAGAAATGGTAAATTAGAATTTTGTGGGGATAAGTCACTAATGAACAAAATAAAAATAGTTAAACCATTATTTATGATGTTTGGGCATATCCATAACAATGAGGACATAGTAAATACAGGTACTAGAAAGGTGTATGGTTTAGATACAATATTCTCTAATGGATCAGTGGTAACTGATAGGAAATTTGGTAAATTAACAAGTAACGGAAATATATTTGAATAATAACAAAGCTCAACAAGGTATGAACTATAAAATCCAGGTGCAAGTATGACTAGGAACTCGGCGAAGAGATACGGTATGGTGCATTATTGGTGGTGAGTTATGGCATGAGAGCAATTGGCGACAGATACGATTAATGATCACGTAATAGCCGGAAACTAGGCTAGGTTTAGGATGAAGTAGGTAAACGTTTTCACGAGCCTATATGACTATGGCTACCGCTGGGTATGGAGGTTCGATTCCCCCACTAGTTACTAAAACAATTAAATTATGAAAAAGAATAGTATATGAAAGTATCACACGAAGTACCCCTTAAAGCGTAGAGGCCGACCAAAAAAAGTTATATAAATGATTTATTGTCTCCCACATTTTTTATTGTCTTCCACATATGTATAATAAAACAATATTATGAGAAGTGGAATTTATAAAATAACAAACCCTGAAGGTAAGGTTTATATTGGATGTACAAGTGATTTAGAACGAAGAATTAAGGATTATGAACGAGGTAATATTAGAACTCAACCCCTAATATTACAATCATGGAGAAAATATGGTTGGGGTTCTCATACCTTTGAAATACTGGAATATACTAAAGATTTAATTTTAAAAGAAAAATATTATATTAAAAAGTATGACTCGTATTATAAGGGATTAAATGGTAATAGGGGAGGAAATGGAGTAAAAAAACATACTTTAAACACCCGATTAAAGATGAGTATAGCAGGTAAAAAAAATAAAGGTAAACGTGTTATTTCTCATAGAAAAGGTAAAAAAGTAAGTGAAGAACATAAATTAAACATAAGTATGGGAAGAAAAGGGATTCCATCACATAGAAAAGGTAAAAGAATAAGTGAAGAACATAGATTAAATATAAGTAAAGGTAAAAAAGGATTACCAAATCCAAAAAATGCTAAACCTATATTACAATATGACAAAAATAATAACCTTATCGCTGAACATCCCAGCATAGAACAAGCTGCTATTTCAGTAAATGGGAATCCTACAGCTATAAACAACGCTTTAAAAAAAGGTGGAGAAGCAACATCTTCTTCGTATATTTGGAAATATAAAAAAGTTATATAAATGAAAGTATCACATGAAGTACCTAGATGTCTTTTAACATCATCAACTGAATACAATGATTATGACTATTGTTTACCCCACTTGTTAGATCAAGATGAAGAATATAAACAATATTTTTTAGATGCTAAAGCTAAAGGACGTTATATTGTAATGGACAATTCATTACATGAACTTGGAGAAGCATATAATAGTGAACGTTTATTATATTGGATAAATGAAATAGAACCAGATGAATTTATGGTACCCGATGTTTGGATGGATTGTCATCAAACAGCAGCACAAGCAAAATACTGGCTTCAATACGAATTCCCAGAAAAAACTAAAAAAATAGCTGTAATTCAAGGTAAAGATAAGAATGATGCTTATTTATGTGCTACTTTATTAGCTAATTTAGGATATGAAAAATTATGTGTATCTTATGGTGCTACTTGGTATAATGATTTCTTCCCACACGCTAACCCGGATATGGGAAAAGCATTAGGTAGAGTACGATTTGTACAAGGTTTACTAAATTTAAACCATTTAAAAAACAACACCTTTCATCTATTAGGATGTTCAATTCCACAAGAATTTGGATGGTATGATAACGATTCTAGAATAGAATCAATAGATACTTCAAATCCAATAATGGCTGCTTTAGAAAATATCCTGTACAAGGATAATGGTTTAAATATTAAACCAAAAGCAAATATGAACGATCATTTTGATATAGACTTTTCAGAAGTTGACTATTTAAATGTTAAATACAATGTAAATAAATTTAGAGAAATTAATAATTTAAAAACCAAATAGTTATGATATCACTTTACGATTACCAAGGTCACGCAGATAAAGACGGGACCGGATTAAGAGTTAATGCTTATGCACAACTTAAAAAACAACCTTATAAAAAAAGATATTTAGAATTTAACAATACAGAAGTATTCTTATATACTAGAGAATTTTTAGATGAATATTTTGAAATAGCAAAAATTTTTAATACAG
>JGI20157J14317_10001947_pt1 | contig 18261 bp, 19 predicted proteins | sample COG_07_FD_14317 | JGI IMG/M metagenome (IMG submission 14317)
CCGCTTCACATACTTCGAGTGAATACTCCACTTCGGTATCGGAAAAACTCTCAGGAGAATATTCAAGTTGTACTTCAGTATCCGAAAGTTCGGACAAATATTTTTTGACCAGTTTAACTCCTTCCACCGCGATATTTTTAATCTCTTCTTTCGATTTACCAAATGTCACTCGGCGTTGAAGAGGGGATGTTGAATTGTAGAGGTGTAGGATTGCTTTTTGTGCACCCTGTAAACTTTCAAAACTACGCTTAATCAAATGTTCCCGTGCCTGCGTAAGTACCTGAAGGGCGACTCCATCGGGGACGAGTTTGTCATCAATTAACTTACGGGCAAAATCAAATTCTGTCTGTGCAGCAGAAGGAAATCCGATCTCGATCTGCTTGAACCCGATATTACAAATTAGCTCAAAAAGTTCCAGCTTCTCTTTCACTCCCATTGGGATGGGAAGTGCCTGGTTCCCGTCGCGCAAGTCAACACTGCACCATTGGGGGATACGGTCGATTATTTTACTCGGCCATTGCCGGTCGGGCAGATCGATGGTTCCCCATGGGCGGTATTTTGTAATGGGATGCGGTTGCATATTTATTTCTTATTATATGAATTCAATTCGATTGAAAAGGGGAAAGCCTTGATTAAATCATGATTGCGAAGAATCTTCGTTTATTTAAGATAAGCACCTATTCAACATGATTGCTACAGAAACTAGTCCGCCACTTAGTGGTAAAACCATTGCCCTCGGGGTGTCTGGTTCGATTGCGGCCTACAAAGCAGCCGATTTGACCAGTGAATTGAGAAAGTCAGGGGCAGATGTGCATGTGGTGATGACGGAATCTGCAACCCAATTCATTTCTGCTCTTACTTTGAGTACACTTTCCCGAAATCCCGTGCTCTCTTCCTTCTGGGAGGAAGAAGGCTGGCAACCCGGTCATATTGAACTGGCGGATAAGATCGATCTCTTTCTGGTCGCCCCTGCCACTGCTCAACAAGTTGGGAACTATGCCAACGGCCTGGCCCCCGATTTATTGGGTGCGATTTATTTGGCGACCAAGGCTCCGGTTCTGCTCGCCCCGGCAATGAATGGAAAAATGTATGAGCATGAAGCGGTGCAAAAGAATCTGGAAATTGTAAAGGGCAGGGGAGTGGAAATCATCGAACCAGTGGTCGGAGAACTTGCCTGTGGCTACGAAGGCTTAGGGAAATTGGCATCCATAGAGACAATCGCCGAGTGCGTAGTTTCTAAACTTAGGTAATCTAATTTGACAATGCGTGCGTAAATGCGTACGCTTTTCTGTTATGACTACGATTTCCGCAACTCAGGCTAGAAAGAATTTATATTCCCTCATTGATGAAGCCAATGATTCCCACCAACCTATTCAAATCACCGGGAAACGTTCCAATGCGGTTCTACTTTCGGAGAGTGATTGGCGGGCGATCCAGGAGACCCTTCATCTTCAAGCCATTCCCGGTATGGTCGACTCGATCAAGCAGGCAAGTGAGGAAGGGATAGAACAAGCCAGTGACGAGCTTGTCTGGTGAATAAATACAGGGTTGTTTTTTCCCGACATGCTCAGCCTGATGCCAAGAAATTGGCCAAGAGTCATTTAAAAGAATCCGCCCAGAAACTGATTGCCATTCTGAGAGTGGATCCTTTTCAAAATTCCCCTCCTTTTGAAAGCCTAAGGGGAGACCTGCAGGGCTTTTATTCGAGACGAATTAATATTCAGCACCGCCTGGTTTACGATGTGGATAAAGAAGGTAAGACGGTACTGGTCCTCCGGATGTTGACCCATTACGAATGATCGTGGTCCATGTGCAACCTGCTTTGGGTGGAACCCTATTATTGTGCCTTGTTGTTAAGAGTATTCAATTGTGGTGGTAAGTTTGCGGCCAAAAAAAAACGCCCGACAAATAAATGTCGGACGTTTTATGGGGTAAAAGTGAATTCAACAGGTCAGGCAGCATCACGAAGATCGTGAAGCGAGCTTTGTTTTCGTTTGACCCGTAATAGCCTAGAGCGCCTGCGTAATCCCCGATCCAGTTTTTCAATCAGGTCGTCGATTGATTTGTTAATATTATCGCTCGCAGTTGAAATTGTAATCGTTGTCCCTTTGAGTTCGAGGTGTCCTTTCGCAATAAACTCGTCTTTGTGAGAAGAAGATTTAGAATCATGCTCCAATTCAACACGGGCACGGATGATTTTCTCCTCGTGTTTAAAGATCTTTTCCATTTTTTCTGAGACGAGGCTTTTGTGGCCGTCTTTGAGATCGAAGTGGAGACCAGAGAGAATCAGATTGTTCTTCATATGCGTTATGTTTTTTTGGTTATTGAGTTTTAATTGTCCATAATGGACATCTCTAACTTGGCACACCGGAATTGTTATTTCCAATAAAAGTTTCCCTTTTTTTAAATCCCCCCCATTTTCCATGATTTTATTATCTAAAATATATTTTGAATGAAATTTTCCACCCAAAATAAAGATGCACCATTAATCACTGAAGAACTCCTTCGAGAATCTATCCTCTTTGAGGATGAGGACATTGTAGTAGTCAATAAACCGGGGTGGTTTGTCTGTCATCCCTCGAAATCCGGTCCCTGGTCAAGTTTGGTGGGAGCAACAAGAGAGTTGTTAGGAATTGATACAATCTTTTTAGTGGGGAGATTGGATCGAGAGACGAGCGGAGTGGTGGTAATGGCGAAAACTAAAGCTGCAGGGCGGCAGTGGCAAAAGGCACTGGAGGAAAAAAAGGTAAAGAGGACTTACTTAGGGATTGTGGAGGGGGAAATGAAGGAGGAGGTACAAGTCGCTGGTTTTCTTGGAAACGACCCGGATAGCAGGGTCTTTGTTAAACAACGAGTGACTGCAAAGAGTAGAACCTCGAAAAAAGCAGAGACTCGTTTTTGTCCGCTACATTGTGCGGAGGGCTACACTTTTGTTTCGGTGGTAACCAAAACGGGAAGAAAGCATCAAATTCGAGTTCATGCACAATCAATTGGCTTTCCTTTGGTGGGAGAGAAATTATACGGGCATGATGAATCTTATTATTTAAATTTCTGCGAATCGGGTTGGAATCCGTCGTGGATGGATAAACTGGGCATGGATCGACAGGCACTTCATGCAAGGAGGTTTGGTTATTTAAATGAGGGACCCATTTTCGAGGCGGATATTGCCCCCGATTTTATGCGCTTTTTGATCGAGAAGTTNAATTTTAAANCCGATCAAATGAATGAATTATTAAGNAAGGCAAATTTGTGGGAAAATGAACAGCTTAGTTTAGAATAAGGTTGTGCAAGAGNGTCAGATTCGATAGCGAATGATATATATATGAGTACTAGCGGAAGTCCATTGGAAGCATTGAAGGGCGGTTTTCGGAGAGCCTGCGTAAAGAGATTGGTAGGTGATGAAAATGGAGCGATTGATGTTCTCAAAAATGAAATTCCGCTGCTTGTGGTTGCTTGGGCTAAAACGAGTTCCTTGGAACCGGCAGAGAAAAAAGCCAAGCTCAAGGAAATGTTTGATGACGAATCCGCCCGTGCGGAGGAACTTGCTGTTGCATTTGACTTGTTTGCGGCCCGTTTTGAGGCTCGTGTGGCCAGTCGTGTAAATGATTCAGTTTCGGGAATGGTGAAAAAATTTGAAAAGATTTCCAGTAAGTTGGAAACTCTTTTAAGTCAGTTAGGTAGTACGCAGCTTCCTTTGCNTCAAGAACCCGAACCCATTGAAGAATTNCCCATTGAAGAAGAGGTGGGAATTAGTAGCGAGGATGAAAATAAAGAGGAAGTTATTAGTCCCCAACAGGATGTAGAATCGGACTTAGACCCACCGGTTGGAACGGGACTGAAGTTTGATGAAATTGAAGAGATGATTGATAAGTTGTTATCTTCAGAATAATTATAAATTTATTAACAACTGAAGGTTTTCGTTGCCAAAAATATAAAATATTTAGTTATATTACATCCCTTTACTAATCCCTTTGCAAAATGTCAGAATCAACTACTAAAAACGAACCAACAGGAATTAAATCTTCTGGAGAAAATGATCTTGCTTCCAGCGGAGATAAGAAAAGGAAGTTACATGTCGGTTTAGATTTAGGAACCCTGCAATCCTGTTTTATTACAAAGCTTTCTAAACCGAGTTCTGATGAAAATACCGGCACTTTAATTCCCACTGTGGTGGGGTATCCTGAAGACGGAATTTTATCCGGAATTCTACCGGGTAATTCAAAGATGCTTCATGGGGATGATGCAATTGCGAATGAACTTCATTTACGTTTGGTCAATCCATTAAGCGATGGAGTGGTGAGTGATTTAGAAGCAACTCAATCATTCCTCAAATACTTGCGCAGTAAAGTGGATCCGGAATATAAACGAGAAGTCCTCTGTGTAATTGGAATTCCTGCGGTTGCAGATGCAGATGCAAAGGAAAACCTTAAAAAGGCGGCCAAAGGTGCATTCGATGGTATATTATTTATACCGGAGCCTTTCTTGGCTGCTTTGGGAATGAGGGACGAAGATAAACTTCAGGACCCAGAATACCGCGATCCAGTGAGTAATTCGTTGTTTGTGGATATTGGTGCTGGGACGACTGATTTTTGTATTGTCCAAGGATATTTTCCAAAGCCCGAGGATTTATTAAGTATTCCATTTGCTGGAAATGAAGTCGATGTGCTTTTGGATAAAGCAATTCGTGAAGAATATCCAGAAGTCGAAGTGCCTTTATCCATGATTCGTAAGTTTAAGGAATCTTACTCGTATGCTGGAGAAAGTGAGTCCGGAGCACGGGTCAAAATTCCAGTGGGTGGGAAACCAAGAAAGATTGAAATTGGTAAGCAGGTGGGAGAGTCCTGTAATCAATTACTCCAGGAGGTATTTGAATCGATCAAGAAAGTCATTGCGATGGCATCTCCTCAGTCCGTTTTTTCTTTGCTGCAAAATATAATACTGACAGGAGGGGGGAGCCGCATTCGTAATATCGACCAGGAACTCCAGCGCTTACTTGCAGATGATGGATATGAAGACCCTGAGGTAACGATTTCTTCAAGAGAGGTGAAGCCATTTGTTGCGATTGGTGCATTAAAAGTGGCTAAGGCCGCTCGCGATGATCAATGGGTCCGACTGTAAGGTCTAAATAATCCCGTGCAAGGTTCTGGAAACTCGTTCCAGGGTATATTCGAGATTTTGGGTAAGCTCATTCATTTCATTCTCCTCTTTTTTGCCAAAAAGAATGGCCCAGCCCTCTGATTGTAAATAACTATCTTTTACCGGGGGACAATTTTCAATACCCGGCACTCCAAGTTGGCAAGTCAGTAGATCAGCAATTTGTATTGCAGATGCCAAATCGCTGTGGTCTTTCGATTCTTTCGGGTTATTGTGCCAGTGTACTGCTTCCACCACTTCGTCTGATATGTGGTGGTTCCAAAGGTAATAAGCTCCAATTTTAGCATGATCCCAGCCAATGATCTTTTTTTCAATCTCAATGACATGATCAGTATTTTGAAATGATTGAGAACATAGTTTTTGAAATAAATCAGGAAAGGTAATGGCAAGGATCAGTTTGCCCAGGTTATGAAGTAAGCCTGCTACATAATCGGATTCGTCTTCGTATTTCTTCTCGGCCAGTGACAATATTTCACGGGTCATAATTGCCGTGCCAATACTATGCTTCCAAAAGTTGATCCAAGGGAAGGATGATGCATTCTTACCGAGTTCGGCAATCTCCTCAATAACTGGGGTAGCAGCAAGAAGTTCTTTTATTCTGTTTAATCCCAAAAAAATCGATGCTTCTTCCACCCCGGATATTCTTTGTCCTTCTTTACTGCCAAAGAATATCGAGTTCACCAAATCTAAAACTCGTGTTGTAAGGGAAGGGTCTAACCGAATCACCTCCGCAATTTGACTCACAAAACTATCTTCAGAATCAAGTAACTCGCTTAATGTCTCATTGATGCTTTTAAGAGAAGCTAATTTTGGGCACTGATTAATCCTTTCAATCAGTAAAAAATCAGAAAGTGGTTTGGAAGTAATTTCTGCACTTTGACGATTTTTTTTTGAATCGTCATTCTTCATTTTAAATCAGGAATTAAACGCAACCGCATTGGGACGCATTGCGGTTAAGTTGAATTTATTTTCAAAGCAGAGGTCGAGTAATTCGTTCGCTTTTGAACAGTGGGGAGAATCTGCTTCCAAGACTAAGCTCTGCCCATTGGAGGAGAGAAATTGAACTGATCCGTCCGCCCTTTTTTCAAGATAAACTTTATTATTTTGGTTCTGTTGAAAGAAACTGGCGGTTTTGGGGTCATTGAGTAGATCCGCTTTTAAGCTTCCTTCTAATTTTTGAAGCCTAAGACTTGGATCACTTGTAACAACGGATGCATTTTGACTCCCTTCAAGTTTTTCACTGAACTTGGAACCATCCGCGTGTTCTGAAGGAGCCAAGCTAGTTGCCGCCTTACTTAATAATTCTTTACCAATTGAAAATACACCGCTTGCTGTAATAGGATCCATACGGTGGATTAAGCATTTCTAATGCCGAAATGGATCTATTAGAGATTTTTTAAACATTTTCTATTAATTAGCTCTTCCGCGATCTGTACGGCATTTAATGCCGCCCCTTTCCATAACTGGTCTCCCACGGTCCATAAGGCCAATCCGTTGGAAAATCCATGATCGAGCCTTAATCGACCCACTCCACAAAGTTCTTTTTCAGAATAATTTATTGGCATGGGGTATCTCAACGCATTTGGAAGGTCCCACAGTTCAATTCCATTAAAATTTTCGAGAGCGGTCCGGGCATCGGGAACATTTACGGGGGAATCGAATTCAGCATTAATTGATATCGAATGTGCTCTGTACACGGGAACGCGCACGCAAGTACAGGAAACTTGGAGAGAGGGCAGACCAAGAATTTTCTTGGTTTCATTCCTCATCTTAAGTTCCTCCTTGGTATATCCATCTTCTCGAAAGTCATCGATGTGTGGTATTAGGTTGAATGCAATTGGATGTTGGAACACAGGATCACTTTTTGCTTCTGTAGTTTGTCCCGTAATTTTACTTTTAACTTGATCCTCTAGTTCGGTGACTCCTTCCGCACCTGCTCCTGAGACCGCTTGGTAAGTGGATGCAAAAAATCTCTTTAATCCAAATCTCTTATGGAGGGGGAAAAGGGCCATGAGAGCGACCGCGGTTGAACAATTTGGATTTGCGATAATCCCCTTGTGGGATTCCAGTGCATCTCCATTAATCTCAGGAATTACCAAGGGGACATCTTTTTCCATTCGAAATGCCGAACTGTTGTCGATGACAACACAATCATTTCTACGGGCTATTTCTGCAAATTCCTGAGTGTTACTGGAACCAGCACTGAAGATTGCAATATCCAAATTTTTAAAAGATTCGGGAGTGGTCTCTTGGACGACTTCTAGATTCCCGCAAGCCTGAATTTCCCGACCTGCTGAACGAGAGGAAGCAAGTAACCTTGCTTCAGCAACTGGAAATTCCCTTTTTTCAAGTAAGTTGATAATTTCTTGGCCAACTGCACCAGTTGCGCCTACAATGCCGATTCTATATTTTTTCAATGGTTTTTAATGATTTATATTCTGTGTATAAAGAGAAGTTAAGTTTTCTTGGATGTCAAGCGAGTGAACATTTGCTTTTGGCAGATATTGATCAACAGCAATTAGAGCATCTTTTTCAGGGAAGAAGCTTAAAAGTTTATAAAATGTCTAGTTCTAAGCAACCCCCTTCTTGTGTGGAAAATTCTCTCGGCACCCCTTGGGGGTTGCATGAAGTGTGTCAAAAAATTGGCGAAGGGCAACCTTCGGGTATGGTTTTTGAGGGGAGAGTTCCAATCGGAGCGATCGCAAGTGAGTGTAGCGATGAGAAGCAAAAGAAGAATTTAATTACCAGCCGTATTTTACGACTTGCTGGTTTAGAGAAAGGAGTCAATCAGGGCGGAGTAGTAGACACATTCGACCGATATGTTTACATTCATGGAACCAATCATGAACAAAATCTAGGAACTCCATCCAGTTCCGGTTGTCTACAACTGTCTAATGCTTGTGTAATCGAATTATTTAATCTGATCCCCGAAAATACGCACTTGTATATTAATGAGAAAACTTCAATTCGGTTATAGATTGACCAAACAATAGTAATTTTTCGAGAGGTTACTCGGCAGAGGCAAGTTTTTCCTTTTGTGTATGTTCTTTAATTTGAACGAGCGATAATTCAGTTGTCTCATCTTCATTTGTCTCAATGCAAATGGTATTTGAGTGCAACGATTTAATAGTGGTGTGAATGGATTCCTGCTCAGAACCAGGCCAATCAGTATCAAAAATTAAAAATTTGTAGTTGATTTGCCTAAGCTGTATCAGTGCTTCATCTACACTTTTCGTATTCACCGTGTGGAACCCCTGATTTTGGAGATTATCGGTTATTTTTTCTGATTGTTCCCGATTTTTCAAACAAACTAATACGGGGACACTTTTAAAGTCTTTAATTAGGGCGATTACCTTTTCTATTCGAATTGGTTTCTGCAAGAAGGCCAAACATCCCATCTCCAATGCTTCATCCTTTAATTCCGGGAGCGAATAAGCAGTAAAGAAAATAAATTGAGGGAGAATTTCTTTTTCTTGTTTTAATTTACGTAAAACTTCAATGCCGTTTAATTTTGGCATTTGCACATCAATTAAAACAAAATCGTAGGAGTTTACCATGCACTTGGCTAGTCCGACTTCTCCATCTTTTGCATGATCAGTTTGAAAGCCTTCTTCATTTAACACATCGACCATTGTCGTCCTTACGGCTGGATGATCATCTATAATCAGTATTTTGACAGTTTTATTTTTCATAATTTTTAATGGGTAATCAAACTTTACTCTACGGGAAGTTCAATTTCAATAGTGGTTCCTAATCCTGGTTCACTTTTTGCGATAATTGTGCCGCTATGTCTAGAAATTAAGTCCCTGCATAAAGATAAGCCAAGTCCAATCCCTTCTGTCTTATCTGTATAAAGAGGATCAAAAACTGTTTCCAGTTGGTGTTTTTTGATGCCGATTCCTTCATCCTTGATAGAAATTTTTACTGATTCCGAGGGATTCTGGGTAACCTTCATTTCTATTTTTCCACCCTTAGGCATCGCCTGAATTGAGTTCAGGAATATGTTGATTAAGATCTGCCTGAATAGTAATTTATCTAACTTTACCCAAAAAGGCTTGGCCATAAATGTAATAATTAATTCATGTTCCTTAGCCACATTTGCGTAGTTCATTGCTTCTATAGCTAACGCTTCTAAATTAACAGGAACTCTTTTGAGATTCTCTCCTTTTGTTATTTCCAAGAGCCTTTCAATGACCTCGTCTGATCTAGAAATCTCGTGGTCAATAATCTTTAAATGATCCATTAGCTTATCATTTTTCTTCAGTTTTAAGCGTAGCAGGTAGGTGGAGTTTCTAATCGCGGCAAGTGGGTTCCTTAACTCATGAGCGATGTTGGAAGAAACTTGGCCCACATTAGCAAGTTTTTCACTTTGATTAAGTTGATCTCTCGTTTGGATCAACTCTTGAGTGGCCAATTCTTTTTCGGACATTTCCTTTATAATTCTTTTGTTTGATAAGGTTAATTCCTCGGTCCTTTGCTCCACCCGTTGTTCCATCTCCTCGTTTGCAGTACGCAGTTGTGAGTTAGAAATTTGTAGGGAATCTAACATTTCATTAAATACATCCGTCAAACTACCAAATTCATCAAGGCTGGTCTTAGTTGCACGAATTGAGTAGTTCTTTTCTTTTGATATTTTTTCTGCCACCGAACTTAATTCCTTAAGTGGCTTAGTTAATGAACTTTGGTACCACAGGGTGATCAGAATTATGATAATGAAAATAGATAAAGCGGTCAGAATTCCCACTTGTAAGTATTCCGCTTTTTTAGAGTTTAAATCTTGTAACTGAACGAGTGACTGAGATTATTCCCAGTTTTTCATCCACTGCGGTAATTGCCTTAGAAATAAAAATAACTTCATCGTTATCATAGTTTTCGATGAAAGAGTTTTGCGGAATGGGACTGTTTAAATTTTCTCTTGGGTAGTGTGCAAAAAGAATAAATTTGGGCTCATTTGTATCTCCTTTTTTCCAGATAATTGAACTATTTATGAGTGGATTTGTTGAAAAACTCTTGAGTAGTTCGTAGGCTGATTCATTATCATCGAATGCGAGAGCAGGGTAGAGAAGTCTCGAAAAGTTATCTACTTGGTTTACTATATTCGAACGAATCAGTTTTTTTGTACTGTTAATATCTTGATTATAAAGGGCCAACCCGCCAATAACGGGTAGTAACACAGTCACAACAAAGCTAGAGAGAAAAAATTTGGTTCGAAAACTAAATCCTATCGAAAGAAAGTGTGAAGGAACTTCAGTTAGTTCCTTCTTCTTAGAGTACATGTTATCTATTACCATAACACATTTATTAGTGTTACGTTTCTCAATCGCAGATTCACTCCAAGAATAATTAGTAAATCAAAGCACTAGTTAAAATACTAGAAATATCCAAAAAATAAAATACTTCGCCTACTTGATTCCTTTAATTACTTTAATTGCTGAAGCCAATATATTTTCGGGTGCACAATTCTTGGTAACAGATAATTCCCGATTCAACAGATCTCTGAAATCATTTTCATTCATGATCTTCTTTGACGCTGTATCTTGGTGAGGTTCGGATAAATTAGACTCGGACCTGGATTGAATTATATTTTCAACAACTATTTCTTTAGTTTCAATTTGGTTCAATTTTGAAAGAGATTCTTGGATGGCAACTATCAGTTTATCAATGTCAGAATTATCTAATGTGATCACTTCCAAGCCCTTCATTTTTCTTGATTCTAAAAGTTTGGTGAAGTTTGCACGGCTCGCGGATGCAAAACTGTCCACCAAGACAACTATATCAGCAGAAATCGCGAGGCCTGATCTTAGTGCAAGATTAAAATTATCAAAACACTTGAAGGTAAAGTTTGGTGCCTTGAATACTTGTAAGCACTTGTTCATGACCTCGTCGGTACTTGCAAAGAAAACAATTTCTCTTGTAAACAAATGTGTATTTGCCGAGAATTTTTTTTCTATTTGTTTCCAATTGACATTACCAACAACCGATCGGCTGTGGGTAACCTGATTAAGGGTATCTGAATTTTTCATAGTAGGGTGAATTAATACAAATGATTAGATGTCTTTTAGTCAATCATGTTAATTGATTGATTAATTACAGTGAGTTTTTTCGGTTTGCTGTTCAACTAAGGCCAAAATTCAATCAGTCCAGTGATGGGATAATTCTTTTTTCCAGGAGGGTGAAGAGATCTGTATCCACTGATACAGGGCACTCCTTCACCAATTCAGATTCACTATGTGTTCCCGTGGAAAGAAGAAAGCAACGCATATTGGCATTTTTTGCAGTTTGAAAGTCATAGGGAGAGTCACCAATGTAAACGGTATCTTGACTGCTGTGCCCAATTTTACTAAGTGCAAGCTGAGTTAATTCAATCTCAGGTTTTTTCCATTGAGTATCATTGGCGCCAAGTGCAAATTCAAGAGGTGGCAACAATTGTAAGAATTCACAGGCAGCTCTTGCGTGTGGACCATGTTTATTTGTCAATACAGCGGTTTTAATATTATTTTTTTTACAAAACTTTAATATTTCAGGTGCACCGGGGAGAACAAATAAATCGTTGAGCATTTCTTTTTCAAAAATGGGACGAAGGCGATGAACGGCTTCCTTGGCATATTCTTTTCCAATTAACTTTGCCATTGTTGTCTCTGAAGCACCACCAATCGCTTTTTTAACAGTTTCAAAACTGGGAACAGGAAATCCCATTTCATTAATAACTTGGCTAAATGATTTGTAAATGGCTTGGAATTGGTCGATCAATGTACCATCAAGATCAAATAAGATTGCTCGAATTGTCATAGTTTATTCTGATGTAGAAGTAAGATGTTTAAATTAAAGAATGAGTTCTGAAGCAAATAGAAGCAATCATCCCATGCAAGGAGAATCAAAAACCTCCTACATTCAATTTCGCAGGGAACAGGATTTTGTTGATTGCATATTGATGGGGAATTGGTCGATCGAAAACAATTCCGGTTTCCAGGTTCGGAACGAATGGGAGTCGTTTTTTAAGAGTAATCCAACCGTTGAAGTTTTTAAATTCCAGCTCGATTCTAATATTGATTGGGATTCAACATTAGTTTCATTTCTTCATAAATGTAGGAATGATCTGGCGGAGGTTCATAAGTCCATAGATTTTCAGGCGTTACCCTCTGGCCTCATCCAATTGTTAGAATTAAGTAAGCCGACGTTACTGGAAAAGAAACAAAATGAATTTTCTCTTTCTCTCGAGCTTATTGACGATACCATTAATTACTTTCGAGATGCCACTTTATCGATTTTCTCATTTTTTGGGGAATGGATTTCATCAGTTGTACTGCTGATCACGGGCCGATCCCAAACTCGTTTTCAAGACTTTGCTGTTTCTTGTCGTGCCTGTGGTGCCTCTGCCTTACCCATTGTTACCTTAATCAGTTTTTTAACAGGGTTAACTATGGCATTTGTGGGCAGTGTCCAGTTGGAGAAATTTAATGCAAAAATTTATGTGGCCGACCTAGTATGTCTTGCAATGGTTCGAGAAATGGGAGCGTTAATGGTGGCTATTATTATGGCAGGTCGTACAGGGGCTTCTTTTGCTGCCGAAATTGGGAGTATGAAGTTGAATGAGGAAATCGATTCTTTGCGAACATTTGGAATTTCCCCCATGGAATTTTTAATTATACCCCGCACCCTAGCTTTACTTTTGATGATCCCACTTTTAACAATTTATGCCGATGTGGTGGGCATTCTTGGTGGATTAGTGGTGGGTACAGTCGTGATGGATTTTTCCGTGATTCACTATTTCGAGCAGACTCAGGTCGCACTGCAAAGTATGTGGGAGGTTTATTCTGGATTGTTGAAAAGCGTTGTTTTTGGATTAATTATTGGATTGGTGGGTTGTTACAAAGGAATGCACAGCGGAAATGATTCCTCTTCTCTTGGACGTGCAGTTACCGCATCAGTTGTAGTGGCAGTGACTATCATAGTGGTGGTAGATGCTTTGTTTGAGGTAACTTTTAGTTATTTGGATTTGCGATGAAAGAGGACTCATTCAAAAAGCCTTCCATTTTGGAAGTAGAGAATTTAAATTTGGCATATGGCGAATACCAGGTCCTTGAAAAAGTTTCTTTTTCAGCGAAGAGAGGTAAATGTACGGTCTTAATGGGGGGGAGTGGTTGTGGTAAAAGTACGCTACTGAAGTCTATGGTTGGATTGTTGGCTCCTAAAGGTGGTAGAATTCTCGTCGATACGATTGACCTTTGGGCAGTGGATCAAGAGGAGAAAACATCGATCTTGAAGAAATATGGAGTTCTTTTTCAGGGTGGGGCACTATGGGGGTCAATGAATCTGGTGGAAAATGTCTCCTTGCCATTAGAGACTTACACTGAACTGAATGAGGCTGAGATTAATGATCTGGCCCGTTATAAGTTAAATCTTGTTGGCCTCTCGGGATATGGCGATTTTTATCCTGCCCAATTAAGTGGAGGAATGAAAAAAAGAGCGGGACTAGCCCGTGCAATGGCTCTTGATCCTGATATTTTATTCTTGGATGAACCTTCAGCGGGACTGGATCCGATTAATTCACATCGTTTGGATAATTTGATTAATGAATTAAAAGTTAGCTTGGGAATCACATTTATTGTGGTCACTCACGAACTGCCCAGTATTTTCGACATTGCAGACGATTCCATTTTTCTCGATGGACAGACAAAAACTTTACTAGCTCAGGGGTTGCCGAGTGACCTGAGAGAGAACTCTGAGCATGAGCGGGTCCGCTCATTTCTACGCAGGGGTACTCCAATTAGTAAAAACTAAGATTGCAGTAAACTTTAAAACACCTTTATTATTAGTTATTGAAAACAAAAGGAAATAACGTACTGGTGGGGATATTTTGCTTTGGTGCAATAGTCTTAATTATTGGTTTCATTGTATTTACTGGTGGTTTTTCCTCATTTCGAGGTGCAAATGAAAGATTCGTGATGGTTTTTCATGAAAATGTTTATGGTTTGCATGAAGGAGGAAAGGTGACCCTAAACGGAGTAAGGATAGGACGAGTTGAGCGTTTTTTCCTGGGGGACGCCACAGAAGATGGTCCGGTTCCCGTTCTTGTGGAAATTAATCGGAAATTGGTTCGTCGTCACATGGTGGAAGGAGGAAACGACCTTTTTGATGATGAGGGCTTTTTTAAGCCAGCCGTTCTATCACGACTCCAAGCAAAGTTGATTCAAGAGAGTTTTGTTACCGGAATCTTATACATCAATCTTACCAATTCGACTGAAGTGAATGTTAAAAAAGAATTGTATGGATTCCCAGAAATTCCTACCAATGCATCGATCTTTGCCGAATTAAGTGAAAGCATTAATCTTGAAAAACTGAGTAAGCAAATCAGTGAGCTTATGGTTACTGCGACCCAGAAATTAAATGACATTGATCTCAATAAACTCAGCCTTGACTTTTCTAAAACAAACAACGAAATCCAACTATTTTTAACCCAAATTTCCAAAGCTTATTCTCCGCTTGGACCTAAACTTTCTGGCACGGTGGATGAGGGCAAAATTGCGATTGGAAAAATTACTCAACTATCTGAAAGCTTGAAAACTATACTCGATCCTTCCTCTGAACTGAGGTTCGGATTTACTAGTACCATGCGCGATATCTCAGCCATGTCCAAATCATTAAAATCTTTGGCAGATCTACTTGAAAGAAACCCGCAAGCTTTTCTTCGGGGAAAAGGGGAAACATCAGAATGAAATCATTAATTCCTATCACTTTAATTCCTATTTATATTTTGTGTGCTCTGAGTTCCTGTATTGTACCTGAATCGACCCATGTTAAGCCAACCTTTCACCTTCTTAGCAAAACCACTTTTGACCAAAATCAAACAACTACATCTTCCGTTTACACGAAAGAGGGTAATAATAGCCAACACGGTCACCCATTTTTTCTTCGTCAAATCGAATTACCTTACTACCTACAAGAAAACAGAATTGTAAACAGACCCAGGCAAGGAGAGATCGAGTTTCGGGAAAATGATCGTTGGGGCGAACCACTGATTGAAGGTATTGGTAGGGTAGTGGGGTTAAATCTTTCACAGATTTTAAATAGTCCGTTTTATTCTGTTTACCCACATCGAAAGAAAATTGGTGCGAATTGGGAAATTAGCATCACAATTATTCGTTTTGAAAATGTTTCTAATCACGAGGTTTTATTGGAAGCATCTTGGGAGATTTTCAATATGAACTTTAAGAACGGAACCTACCCTTTCCGGAGTGGTAAAGTGAACAACTTAGGCTCGGTCCAAGCATCAAGAGGGGCAGATTCTATTATTAAAGATGAAGTGGTTGCTCTCAGTGATTCGCTTGGGGTGCTATCCCAATTAATCTGTCGTTCAATCGTTTCGTCAAACCTTTGATAAGTTCTTGGTTGTGCGACCCGATGCTCAATGGAAGTTGTTTTATTTGTATTATTAGGATTGCTTGTTCTCGTTGTTGCTTTTCGGGTTAATCGAAGTTCGACTGTCGATGACTCAAATGCGATAGAGAAAGAAATCGATAAAGATTTTGAAGAAGGTTTTGAGCATGAATCTGTTGGTGAATTATCAACGCACGGAATGAGTGATTTAGTGGATTGGTACGAAGATGATTTAAGAGAACGAAAATTGGAACAATCTAAAGAAATCGAAAGTTTTAACGAAATTAAATAATTTTGCTCACTTCTGTATTCCATTAGCATTTCAACTTGGAATTAATTCAGAAAACTGATTGTTGTGTTGGTGAAGTTATTCTTGGTTTATTTTTTGACTATTTTTCTGTGGAAATAACATTATTTTTATTACTTTCAAAAAGTTTTTCATGGTTTAAACATTAGGTTCGGAGTATTGCTCCAAGTGCCTGGCGAACTCTAATTGATATCAAAATAGTCTTCTTCTAATGTTCTCTCATCCGTTTCCTATCCGGTTCAGTGGTTCCAGGTGAGCAAAAAAATAAAATACTGAAAACGACTGGGTTATTTTAGACAATGAATTAATTTTTTGAGATTTATAAGTTTTTTTTCTCGAAGTCCTTTAGTCAGGTTCTTTAGGTTAAAAAGATGAAACTTTATTTATTATACTTTGTTAACCTAAGTCTAGTTGTCCTTGTTTCGTTTGGGCAAAATTGGAACAATTGGAGAGGACCCAATTTCAACGGGTCTTCCGACACCACAGAATCTCTGCCGGAGAAATTTGACAACAATACAAATGTCAAATGGAAATACAAGTTGCCGGGACCTTCAGGAGGCACGCCCATCATTAATGAGCAATTTGTTTTTATTTCATCTATCAAGATACTTGATAAAACCTCAGGAAGTGGAGAGCTATTGGCATTTTGCTTCAATCGTGAGTCTGGTGAATTAATGTGGAGGAATAATGCTGGGTCAGGCTATAGACCAGGGGAAGGAGATGGTTTTGATTATCAGCTTGATTCTCGTTCCAATTATGCAAGTCCCTCCCCAGTTACTGATGGCGAAAGGGTAATCTTTTTTTTCGGAAATGGAGACTTGGTTTCTTATTTAATGGATGGGACTGAGGAATGGAGAAGAAATATACAAAAGGATTATGGCGATTTTTGTTTTCAATGGACTTTTTCTTCCACACCAACTTTGTTTGGCAATAAACTTTACCTTCCGGTTTTGCAACGTGATGAACAAGCACATGGTCGCGGTAATGCATCGGCAAAATCCTTTATTCTTTGCATGAATCCAAAAAATGGAAAAACAATTTGGAAGCAAAAGCGCCCATCCGTTGCCCAAAAGGAATCGCTCGAGTCTTTTGGAACTATTATTCCCCACAATAATCAGTTACTTACTGCTGGAGGGGATGTACTTACCGGACACGACCCCAAGAGCGGCAAAGAAATTTGGCGTTGGGGAACATGGAATCCGAAGCACAAGGAGCAATGGTGGCGGTTGGTTCCTTCTCCAGTTGTCGGTAAGGGAGTAATATTAGTTTGTGCTCCCAAGAAAGCACCCATTTTTGCGATTAAGACTGGATTAAAGGGAATTCATGAGGGGAGCGATGGCTTATCGTGGGAGACCAAGGCAGAACCTACCCTCACCTCAGATGTCCCTACGCCGCTCTTTTATGATGGAAAATTTTATATTTTGAGCGATTTAAAAAAGGTATTGTCGAGGGTGAACCCTCAAAACGGAAAAATTGAATGGAGTAAAGAACTCCCGGGGAAGTATAAATGGCGTTCTTCTCCCACTGCAGGAGATGGAAAAGTCTACATTATGAATCATAACGGAGAAGTAGTCGTAATTTCTTCCCAATCCGGTGAAATTTTGCATTTGGCAAAGATGGGGGGTACTTATGATGATAACACCCGTTCGTCGGTTTCAATTGGTTCAAAAGAACTATTCATAAGAACGAATGAAATTTTGTATTGCATCCAATAAAGAATTTATTCACATTAATAACTTTATTTCCCATCCACCACACCCGCGCCGGGCGGTTCCCGCCAATCTACCGCCCGGCGCTTTTTTTTCTTTGGATTTAGTTCTTCACTTTTTTCAATAAAAAAACAATCATGTTGTTTATTATTTGATTTTCATGATTAGACTATTTTTACATTTTAAAATCTTCTCGTTTCTCTTACTCCCCTTATTTTTTCTTTCGGGACAAAACCAAGGTCAAAGTATTGCCGAGCGACTTGCCGAATTAAAAGCTCGTTCAAATGTACACGAAAATCAGGTGTCCCAATTACTTGCTGAAAGACCGCTAGGAAGGACCGATTTCACTATACCCAATAATGAAGCTGTTCCGGTTCTCCCACCTCCACCTCCTCCGTCAATCGTTCCTGCAGTACCCGAAGCCCGTCGAGTTGAGCAACAAGATGAGGTTATTCCTGTTCCAATAGAACCTGCTACTCTTGCTGAGGCAAACGATCAGAATAATTCCACAGAGAGTAAGGAAGATTTAGATGAAGCCTATGCGAAACTTTATGAACCAGACATACCCAGTCGATTGGAAGGTTATTATTTTGGGCCAATNCTTGGCCTTGTATTTCCTCAGGATGGTGCAATTAGAACTCTCATCCCCTCGACATCACCCGCCACTTACACAAAAGAAATTTACGATTCAGATTCCGGTTATTTTATCGGCTT
>JGI20157J14317_10001952_pt1 | contig 18236 bp, 15 predicted proteins | sample COG_07_FD_14317 | JGI IMG/M metagenome (IMG submission 14317)
TTACCATGCATATCAAAAAGGCCAAAGCCATTGGCAGGCTTTCCCCCAACTGATTGGTACTGAAAGAAACTATTTTTGAGGTGCCATGAATGATCGGGCAGGGATTCGGAATCATCTCCAAAGTTATAAGCGGTATCGCTCCCTGCCTTGCAGGCATATTCCCACTCAGCTTCGGTGGGCAATCGATAAAACCTGCCAGTTCGGGCACTCAACCACATACAATACATTTTAGCAGACAATTGAGTCATGCAGATCGCGGGAAATCCGCTTTTGCCCATTCCAAAAGTCATATCAGTATAGGGAGCTGTCGGCTTGGTAACCGCATCGGTCAGTGCATCGGCTTTGGTTTCCTCCATTTTTTTGTAAGCCCGGTTATCCCGGTCAATATTGAGCATCCACAACTCGTAAAGGTCCCAAGTGAGTTCATACTTGCCCATCCAAAAGTCAGAAACTTCAACTTGGTGGGCGGGCCACTCATTCTCACCGCGAGAAGAATCATCCAACGGACTACCCATGGTAAATTCTCCCCCCTCGATTGGCACGAGTTCAAAAGCAAGGTCGGAAGTAGATATTTCCTCCTCGTACTCGGAAAATTCATCCGTTACCGGACCCTCAGAAAAACCAAGCTCCTTATACAGGTCTTTGGGCATCGTCCCCAAGATGGTGAGCGACTTCTTCTTCGGAGCCAAAGTTACTTCCTCGGGCCAATCCGCACCTTCATCAATCCATCGGCGCAAGGTATATAAATCACCTGAGGAAAGCGGATCCGCTGGGGCTGGGGGCATGAACATTTCGTCATCCATGGGAAGAGTGCAAAGAACATATAAGTCGCTCTCAAGGGCATTACCGGGACTAATCACATAATCAGTGGCAAATGCATAAGCCTTAGTATCTAGGCGCAGGTCTGCTTTTACCTTCCCCTCGTAGTGGCAAGCCACACAGTTGAGCTCCAAAATAGGCTGTACATGCTCAACAAACGAAATGGTTTTAGGTAGACGCTTGCGCGGTTCTAGTACGATTTCTTCAGGCCATTCTGCTCCATCCACAATCCACTGTTCAAGGACTGCCTTTTCGGCATCAGTTAAAGGATAGTCTTTTTCCTCGTTTTTAATGGGAGGCATAATTAATTCATCGTCCAAGGGCAGAGTGGTTGTCCAATAAAGCGAACTCGACTCTGGATCCCCAGGCACCAAAACATCATCCCCGGCAAGAGTGGCGGCTTTTGTGTCTAATCGCACATCGCCCTTGGCGTTGTCTTCGCGGTGGCAACTCACACAGTTGTGTTCGAGGATAGGTTGAACATCGCGGGCAAAATCAATCTCCGAGGAATTTCCTTGAACCCAAGGTGTGGCGAGGATTGCTCCAAGTACGAATTTGCAAGTAAGTTTGAATGGCTTCATAAATACAAAAGTAAATATCCTTACTAAGAGATATTTGTTTATAATCTCAATCTTTAATCATCCTTTCTCTCAAATTCCAATCACCTACAAAAATGATTAAGTTACTCCAACTGTGGCTGACTTTGAGTTATGTGCTTGTTGGATTTGGAGACGAGAAGGGTACACCGAAAGCACGCTTTTCTAAAAAAATCATGGGCACTGAGGTTCAAATAGTCGTAGACGCACCCATGACAGATGCTCTCAAAAAGGCAACAGATTCAGCCTTCCGTGAAGGTATTCGTCTAAATATGCTTTTTAGCGACTATGAGGCAAACAGCGAACTATCTCTGTTTTCGCAAAGTTCAGTAGATGGTAGATCTGTGAAATTATCTGATGAACTCTTTAGGGTTTTAGAGTATGGCCAAGAACTTTCGCGAATGAGCGATGGAGCATTTGATGTAACTTTAGGCCCCCTCACTCGTTTGTGGAGAATTGCCCGCTTTCGACAAAAATTACCCAAAATGAGTAAACTTCGTGAAACTCGGCAACGAACCGGTTATCAAAAATTAGTTCTGAACAGATTGAATACTTCTGGAAATCTGCTCGTTCCAGGAATGGTTCTAGACTTAGGAGGTATTGCCAAAGGGTATGTTGCAGACCGCATGCTTGAAGCAATGAAAAATCGGGGCTTTGCAAAATGTTTAATCGATGCTGGTGGAGACTTGACCATTGGCGATGCCCCGAAAGCATCTAAGGGGTGGCGTGTAGAAATTGGAGGAAGGCCTCACCCGGAATTGCCAGTACTTGAATTATCAAATTGTGCGGTAGCCACCTCGGGCGATCTTGAGCAAAACTTAGAAATAAATGGAACACGCTATTCTCACTTACTTAATCCAAAGACTGGGATTGGCTTAAAAGGGAGTGCTCAAGTTACTGTGGTGGCTCCAACTGGCATGATTGCTGATTCCATAGCATCGACCTGCCTAGTTTTGGGAAAGCATAAAGCACCCATGTTCCTTGCACAAACAAGTGCGTTAGAGATATACTATCTTACGGAGAGCAATTCATCCATCAAAGCTCATCAATACCTGCAACCCCTTTAAGCCTTTTATCTTGTCAGATCGCTGATTTCTGACATTAATTATTCTTTATCCCCTTATTTTCGTTATGTCCAAAGTATGTGCAATCACAGGTAAGCGCCCTAAAGTAGGCGGTCGTATTATTCATAAAGGCGTCAGCAAAAAAGCCGGTGGTATCGGCTTACAGTTAGTCAAAAACAACAAACGCACTTTTAGACCAAACTTACAACGTATCCGTGTGAAACTTCCCAGCGGACAAATTAAACGTCAATGGGTATCAGTTAAAGCAATTAAGGCTGGAAAAATCCAAAAAGCCTAAGACTTCCATTTTGCCCGTCCGGATCGGGCTTTATTTCTACATCTAAATGAATCCGGACATACGCTTTTGGAATCCCTACCTTTCGGTATATGAAACCGAAAAAATATACGGGGAAAAATGGTTACGTTTTTCTTACGAAAACATTTTGGGAAGGATTGGATTGTGGGGAATGGTTAAAAGACCTTGGTTCTCCAAGTGGTATGGAAACAAAATGGATACCCCTGAAAGCCGTTCCAAAATTTGCCCTTTTATCGAAAAATATGAGCTCAACACCGATGAATTTTTAGATAAAACCGCAAGCTACGAAACCTTTAATCAATTTTTTTTCCGTAAATTAAAACCTCAAGCTCGTCCGGTTCACCCGTCCCAAGCTTCGGTCGTCTTTCCTGCAGATGGAAGACACTTAATCCTGCCTAATTTATCAAAAGTTTCGCAAGTATATGCCAAGGGGCAAGGGTTTGATCTTTCTAGATTACTCGGTTCCGAAAACTTAGGAAATACCTTTAGAGAGGGATCCATGGTTATTAGTCGCCTATGCCCTGTAGACTACCACCGGTTTCACTTTTCACTTTCTGGCAAAGTGGGAGATAACAAATTAATCAACGGTAGCTTACTCTCTGTAAATCCAATCGCACTTAGAAAAAGACTCTCAATTTTCTGGGAAAACAAGAGATATTTATCAATTGTGGAAAACGAGCAGGTAGGAAAGGTAGTCCAACTTCTAATCGGAGCAACTTGTGTGGGATCTGTTCACATTACCGCCAATGAAAATTCATTTGTCGAAAAAGGAGATGAATTTGGATATTTTTCTTTTGGCGGATCTTGCGTAATGACTATCTTTCCCAAAAATTGCATAAATTTCCGCGAAGATCTTCTAGAACAATCAGCCAAGGGTTATGAAACTTACTTTAGATTCGGAGAAGCCATGGGCTATATCGCATAATTACTAATAATTAAATTGGCACTTTACTTGTCTGGTTAAAGGTTAGTACTACATTCATCTCTTAATGAAAGAAACGATTCCTCCATCAACACGGGCTAAAGGCTTTACAGTCATCGAATTGCTCGTCGCAGTCTCTGTAACTGCCCTTCTTTCAGGTATGCTTCTTCTAATTTCTACTCAAGTTCTCGAAACTCAGACAAAGTCAACATCAACAATCGAAACGAATCAGATTGCACAATTTGTACTCGACCAGGTTCAAGAAGATCTTCAATGCGCCCTCTACAGAAATGATGGCAATGCCTGGATGGCTATATCTTTACTTAACGATAATGGGAACAGCGGCTATTGGGTAAAGCCGTCCATCAGTAGTAATGGTAAAAGCCCAATTGACTCTCTTCGAATAGTTGATTCAGACTGGCCAAGTGAAGAATTAAAAGATTCAGAGATTGATGCACTTGGACAGGGCCCTTTTTTAGAATCCCGTTTTGGTGTTGCGGGTTGTTGGTTACGTTTTTTCTCTCAATCTCCAGAATTAGATCCAAATGCAAAAAATCATGGCTCTGCACGTGCTATCGGTTATCAAATCATACGATACGGAGTGACTGGCTCTCCTTCATCTAGAGCAAAATATCAACTGTTCAGATCTGATGTATCGGCTAAAAATACTTTCGAGGCTGGCTACAATCTTCACCCTGATGGCGGGTACAATTCATCAGCATCCTTGACCTCTCTTGATCCTACCGATTTAGGCACTCCGCGAATTCCTTCCTCCATCATTAATCCGATCATACCAGACGGGACTGATTATTCACCTACTTCCTTTTGCCTAGCTTCTAACATTATAGATTTTGGAATCCGAGCCTACCATTTAGAAAAAAACAGTTTTGGTACAGGAAATTTGGTTCAGATTTTTCCGCCCATTGATATTAATTCACCAGGAAGTCTACTTGCAGAAGAATTTATGGCTACATCCTACAAAGCTTATCAAACTCTAAACAATAAAACCTTCTACCTGTTCCCAGATGTTATAGATGTAATGGTTAGAGTACTATCGATGGAAGGTGCTAGGCTGGTGGAAGCTTTTGAAAATGGTTCCGTTCCAAGTACAGATAACCTCAATTGGTGGTCAATCGCTGAAGAACATTCAGAAGTTTACATTCGTAGAGTAAAAATTTACGGAAGCGGTATATAAATCCTAGATAAATCCTCTTTGTTTTCTGTATTTTAAAGGCGTTATTTTCATTTGTCTCCTGAATAATTGGGTAAAAGAACTCTGGTCGTAAAAGCCGTTCTCCCGAGCAATAATGGACAATTTCTTACTGGATGAAAGTAAATCATCACAAGCTGCCTCAATTCTTGTTCTCGTTATGAATTGCATAGGAGCAGTACCAAACAACTCGACGAATCCACGGTGCAGTTTTCGGTGAGAAATTCCGGATACCTTCACTAGGTCGCTAATTGAAATTTCACCGCGAAAATTGTTTCGAATATGATTAACTGCACGGCCAATTTCATCGTCTCTTTCCCATTTTAATTCTTTCTTCTCTCCATCTCCGTAAGGACGGACAGTTCCCATTAATCCAATAACATCCCCACGATCATTAAAAAGTGGATACTTATTAGTGAGATACCAGTCGGGTAAACCTTGGCTATTAAAAACCAATTCCAAAATATTTAACTTTGGTTTTTTTGATTCAAAAATGTCTCGGTCATCCCTTCTAAAATGCTCAGCTAATCGGGCGGGAAATAAATCAAAATCAGTTTTTCCAAATAATCCCTCCTGAGATAAACCCAATCTAGGCAAAAAACCTTCATTGACCATCACAAGTCGGTGTTCCCTATCTTTAATAAAGAAACTCACTCCCGGCAAATCATCAAAAAGACCAGATACACAAAGAGAGTTACATTGATTTTTTTCAAACCATTCTGTTATGTGCCGAATAGATTTTGATGAATTGTTAAAATTTTCATGATCCATAAATTTAGATAATTACCAAATAATATTTTTGGCAAGGATTTTATAATGCCAAGAATATAGTGTTTATGCATAGTCTATGCATTTTTTGATTTTTATTTTTTTACGCTTTTACTAAAACCTAAATCTAATGAAATTCAGATTTTTGGCACGACATGCATATCGAGCATAAAAAGAATTGAACCTTTATTGCCCTTTAAAAATTATTTCAAATACAACTTAGAGTTCTAAAATCTCTAAAATTTTCAATTACTTATTCCAGCCCAAGTTTTTTGAGTTTTGGACGAATAACAAAGGAACAGTAACCTTGTTCTGGGTTTTTAGCATAATAATCCTGGTGATATTCCTCAGCTGGATAGAACTTAGGAGCAGGAACAATTTCGGTAACAACGGAATCAACAAGCCTAGATGTAAGTTTTTCTTTCCATAATTCTGCTTCTTTTTTTTGCTTTTCATCATAAAACATGATGGTTGAACGATATTGAGTGCCTACATCCGCACCTTGCCTATTAAGGGTCGTTGGATCATGTGCATTTCCAAAAATTTCTAAAATCTGAGAAAATGATACTTTTTGGGGGTCAAAATGAATCTTGATAACCTCAGCATGACCAGTTTTACCAGTACAGATATCTTTGTAAGTTGGGTTTTTGGTCTGCCCGCCGGCATACCCAGAGATTACGGACATTATCCCATCAATCTGTTCAAATACCGCTTCGGTACACCAAAAGCATCCACCTCCAATTAGAGCAAACTGGTTTTTTGAATCTACAGGTTTTGTATGGATCTTAGTCACAAGTTCATCCTTATCTACCTTTGCAAATAAACCCAAGCAAACAGCAGATAATAGCCAGACTTTGATAAATACTCGGTATGTAAAAGTTTTCATTTGTTTGTAATCCATTCATGCCCCCGTTGAAGTAATAATTTATCGGCTGCCAAAGGACCCCATGATCCAGCAGCATATTTCTCTAGCCCCTGGTTGCCCATAGATTGCCAGTAATCGAGCACGGGCGTTAGTAACCCCCAAGAGTTTTCCGCCTCATCGCCGCGGATAAAAAGTGTTCCATCGCCAGCCAAAGCATCAAGAATAAGGCGTTCGTATGCTTCAGGTGTATTTGAGCCAAAGGTCGTTTCATAACCAAAAGATAGGTTGACTGGTTGAAGCTTAGTTTCAAGTCCTGGAGTCTTCGAATTTAAACTTAAACCCACTCCTTCATTCGGTTGAATACGTATCGTCAGAAGGTTGGGAGAAAGAGGCTGTCTTGAATCATGTCCGAAAAGAATGGCGGGAGGACGAGTGAACTGAACCACGATTTCACTTACTTTACGCGCAAGTCGCTTGCCTGACCTTATGTAGAAAGGCACCCCTTTCCACCGCCAGTTATCCAATTGCAAACAGAGCCCAGCGTAAGTTTCAGTGTAAGAAGTGGAAGAGACACCATTTTCGTTTTGGTAACCAATCGCCTTTTCGCCACCAACTAGTCCTTCTGTGTAAACTCCACGAACGACCTCTGCGTGGGGATCTTTTAAATTTAAAGGCTTAATTGCCTGCAATGCCTTGACTTTCTCGTCCCGTATAGCTTCTGGATCCAAGGACGATGGTGGCTCCATAGTAGTTAAGGCAAGTAACTGCATAACATGATTTTGGATCATATCTCGCATTGCTCCACTACGATCATAATAACCAGCACGCGAACCAACCCCTAAATCTTCTGATACGGTAATTTGAACAGAGGACACATAATTTCGATTCCATACGGGCTCAAAAATGCTATTGGCAAATCTTTGAACCAATAAACTTTGTACGGTTTCCTTGCCCAAATAATGGTCAATTCGAAAGACCTGTGACTCTGAAAACCTACGATTTATCATTTGATTAAGTTCGCGGGCACTATTCAGGTCTCTACCAAATGGCTTTTCTACAATAACCTTGGAAGCTGAAGGAGTATTTTGATGCAATCTAGCCAAGCCACTGTTGCCTAGATTTTCAAGAATTGGTAAAAATCCAGATGGGGGAGTTGATAGATAAAACATACACTGAATCGGTCCATCAACCATCTCCTCAATCTTTTCAATTTTAAGCTTCAATTCCTCAAAGCTTGATGGATCATCATAGGCTCCAGTATGAAAAGAAACACCGGGCTCCAACTTATCCCAAATATCTTTATCTACAGGTCTTCGGGAATAAGCAGATAAGGATTTTTTCAACCCAGACCGAAAGTCATCATCGGAAACGTGTTTACGCCCATAACCTATTAGAAAAAAGTTCTCAGGCAGTAAGTGATCTAAAGATAAATTGAACAGTGCTGGAACAAGTTTGCGGGCAGTAAGATCGCCCGACGCACCAAAAATTACCATCACAGTTGGAGGAATGCTCCTTTTTCCAGAATTTTTCATAAAACTTTCTACAATATAAAGAGAAGAGTATTATGGAAAGAGGGAAACGTTTTCGTGGTGAAATAGCTCGTTGTGAGAATCTGCCAAGTCAATTTCTACGACATCAAATCGATAAGTGTTATACCTGTCTTTATTTTGATTTAAAAAATCCGAGCAGCCCCGCAATAAGGTATTTTTCTTTTGATAATTAATTGAATAAAATCCGCTATTCAAAGAATTTTGGGATCGTGCCCTCACTTCCACAAAGACCAAGCATTCGCCGTCCATACAAATGAGATCAATTTCACGACGAGCGTCTTGAGGACTACGCCAATTTTTTTTTAAAACGGACAAATTTTTACGCTTCAAATATCTTCGAGCCAGCCACTCTCCATACCAACCGCGTGATTGATTGTTTCTGAGCGGAAAAAAACCGCCTAAAAACCAAAAAAGTTCACAGAATATTCTAGCGAATCCAGCTTGTCTCAACGCCATTCATGCTTGGGGTAGCGGCCCGCTAATTCCTTACGTACCATAGGGTATGCACCATCCCAAAAACTTGGCAAATCAGTCGTTCTTTGAACGGGACGCCGGTTAGGGGCAAGAATTTCAATAACCAGTGGATATTTTCCAAAAACGATCTTGGGGTGTATTTTTACCTCATATAGATCTTGCAATATAGCCCGAATCACAACTTCTCCTTGGTCAGAATAATCAATGGGGTAGGGACGATTTTTTATACCCAAATTGATTTTTTCAGGAACGGCCTCATCCAAAAGTTCATTCTCTTCTTTAGAAAAACAATTTCGTAAGGGATCATATACATCTAAATTCCGAATCTCACGCCATGTGGATCCCGATTCACACAACTGCTCGAAAAAAAGAACCTTTAGCCCATCGTCAAATTCCTTAATTCCAAGTTCAGGAAAATGCCGGGCAAGAAAGCTCTGCCGTTCTAATAACTTATCCACTCTTACATCCCATTTTTTTAATTTTAAATCTCCCGCCAACAAGGCCTTGGCATAAGCTTTGGTTTTTTCTTCCTTGCTTACATCCTCAGACTCGCAAATTGAAAGAATTAGGTTTTGCCAGGACTCGACTTCTTTTTTTACCACTTTTCGAGTGTTTAAATCCAAATAAACTTCTGTGGTCGCAATTTTTTGCGGCCCAATAAACTTCCTTATCCAATCCTCGTTCAATCCTGTAGCCCACTCCATCTCTAAAACTAAAGATCCTCTAATTTTTTTCTCAACTACTCGTAGAGGTAAAATAAAATGCTCACTTCCAAGAACCGACCTTTTGCTTAAATGAAGTCGGCGCCCCTGAGCATCCTCGTAAATTCGCCTTCCTGTGCTTACAAGACGAGCGATTGCTCTAGGGAAACAGGATATTAGAATTTGGGCTAACTCATCAAAGTTTGGGATTTCCAATTTGTATACAAGCCCAAGCATATCACAAAGCGACTGTGCCAGACGTTCAGAATCTTTACACCTTCCAGCATGAATTCCCAGTTTTTTACAATCTTCAACTGAAAACTTTCTTCTAGATGCCTCTTCGAAAGCTAGAAGTAAACAATATGCATCGGATCTTGGGCTAGGCATAGGATAAAAATCAGTTAGCACATCCGATTGTACTGGAGGTCGTTCCTCAAGCATTGCCAAAAGTAAGGCAATCACTGGGGCCAAATTCTTTTCGTTTGCTTTGAGTAAAGCATGCGACCAATTGGGGTCGACAGGTAATTGGCTCATTCGAGTTCCGTGCTCAGTCAAATTATTCTGATCGGTAAGTGCACCCAGTTCTTTTAACTTAGCCTTCGCATCGCTTAGGGCGACCTGAGCAACTGGATCAAACAAATCTAATTGATCGAGGTAGAGATCAAACCTTAACAAATTTAAATAAATTTGGCTCAAGTCTATTCTTCTAATTTCTGGTAGATCGAATTCGACACGCTTTTCATGCTCTGTATGACTCCATAACCTGAGACAATAACCAGGTCCAAGCCTTCCAGCTCGACCAGCTCGTTGATCGGCCGAGCTTTTGCTAATTGGCTCAGATAATAAAGCGTTTATTCCACGATTCTGATCATAACGCATTTTTTTGGCTTTTCCTGTATCAATAACAATTCGTACACCCTCAATCGTTAAGGATGTCTCTGCAATATTTGTACTGACGATAATTTTCCTTTTTTCACTGGGTGCCAATGCCATATCTTGCTTTTCGCTAGACAGGTCACCAAATAGCGACCTAATTTCGAGCCCTCTCGACCAGGAACTTGTTATGATTGCATTTACCGTTTTAGAAATTTCATAAGCTCCATCCATAAAAATCAAAACATCGCCATCCATTTTGCTCAATAGCTTAGGCAAAAGATCAACCAATGACCTCCAGACGGGTATTTCCTTCTTCACCACTTGGTATTCGACTTCGACCGGATAGGAGCGATCTTTCAACTCCAAGCACCCAGATTGAGGTATAAATTCTTTTAACGCAGAAAGATTTAAAGTAGCAGAAGTTACTACGATACGAAGATTTGGCTTTGATGATTGCCATAATTGTAAGGCTAATCCCAAGCACAAATCAATCTGAGCACTTCTCTCATGAAATTCGTCAAGAATGAGTACTTCAAATTCATTTAATTTTTCTTCGCCCAACAGCTTGGCCAAAGCAATGCCATCGGTTACATAAACGATTTGAGTTGTTGAACAGTATTTTTTGTCAAAGCGAACCTGATATCCAACTTCTTTACCTATTGACCAACCCAACATTCGGGCAACTTGACCGGCAAGTACCCGTGCAGCTATTCTTCGTGGCTGAACAACTAGAATTTTACCCGTAACCAAGCCAGATCTGGATAGTAAATAAGGAAGTGCAATGGATTTACCCGACCCAGTGGGTGATTTCAGAATAACATGGGAATTGGCTTCCCATTTTTGCTTAAATTTTTCAAATTCTTGAAAAACGGGTAATTTACTGAACGCATCCACAGAAAAACGCTCTACGAGTTTAGAATTTTTTCAACCCCAAAGAAAAGGGTCAAAAAAGGCTCTTGTATTGCTCTAACATTCGTCGAGCCACTTCATCTCCTTTTTGTGCAGCTACGGATAGCCACTGCTTAGCATCCTTTGGATTTTTTTCAGTTCCTCTTCCGGATAATTTCATCAAACCAACTAAACGGGCTGCTTCTGCATAACCACCCTTGGCCAAGGGCAATAGCATAGAATAAGCCTTTTCATAATTCTTAGACCTCCCGATCCCTGTGTAATACTTTCTAGCTTCATGCAAAATTTTCTCATCTTCACTACCCGTAAAATTAGAAAAATTTGAAGGGGTAGTTTGAGCCACTTTATTCGAAATCGTCGCTGGATTAAGGTCCATTTTTTCTAAATAAGCCCTGGCAAGTTTATGGCCCTGCTTAGCAGCCTTGTTCAGCAAGCGAATGCCTTGGCTTAGATTTTTGGGCAATCCTTCTTCACCTTCAGCCAACAACATCCCTAAGACATACTGGGCTTCGGCAAAGTTTTGCTTCTCCGCAACCTGCAACCACTGAGCTGCCTTGCTAGGATTTTGAGGCACTCCGTCTCCATTATAATAAGCCATACCAAGATTAAATCTTGCAGTCAAAGATTTGGCTCGAACAGCTTGTGAAAGAAGACCAACCCCTTTTTCAGGATTTCTCTCCAACAGACCAGGCAAACCCTTCAAATAAAGAGCACCTATAGTAGCCTGTGCCTGAGGGTAACCTGCATCAGCAGACTTTTGAAAAAGGTCCAAAGCTCGCGGTACATTAGTGGGAAGAACTTGAAAATCAATCTCCCCCATACAATACATGGCTACGGCGTCTCCATCTGATGCTCTTCTTTGAAGAAGCAGGGCTGCATCTTGATAGAGTCTGGTTGCCTCGGAAAAATCCCCCTCTAGCATGGCAAGGTTAGCCAAGTTGTAAGATCCGAAAGGATGCCCTTTTTTTAAAGCTGCTTCCGACCATTGTCTCGACGCATCCGTATTTACCGAGCAACCCGCTTCCCCGGATCTCAAATAAATCCCCAGAAGCCCCATATGATAAGGAGATCCATCTTTTGCTTTGGCCACTACTTGGCTGTAAGAAAGAGTTGAGTCCCAGATATCTTTTGCCCAACTGGTAGGGCTCAGATACAACAATAAAGAAAATAGGAATAATGAGGTGCGTTTAGGATCCATCTTTATACATGATTAAGTCTAAGGAACAATGTTCCAAGCTTGAAAGACTTACCACAATGGGAAAGATAAAAAAGAGATGCCTACTTTTATTTACAGACTACTAATTTTGTTAATGTTTTTCATTCATCATATAGAACAGAAAATATTAGCAAACGCCACAAGTCTATCTGATTTAGAGCTATCTAAAATCGTTGAGCAGCAGAATCGATTGTTTAAAGGGGGCAGTAAGTGGACCGAAACAGAACTAACCAGGCAAGCTCAGGAGATTGTAAACCTATATGAATCTTATCTTTTGGAAGACTCAAATAACACCCATGCCCTTATCCTGTTTGGTAAGTTTCTGAGAAAGACAGGGCAGAACGAAGATGCCCTGGCTCTTTTTTTAAGAGCCGATCAAGCGAACCCTAACATTGCCGTGGTTAAACAAGAGTTGGGAAATTACTTGGTTGAAAATGATCAACCTATGGAAGCATTCCCGTTTTTCTTAATGGCAACTCGACTAGAACCCAATGAACCTTTTTATCACTACAACCTAGGTAATTTTGTTTTTCTTTTTGAGAACGTTTAACCAAGCTAAATAAAGCAGAGAAGATGGGTCTACTAATGCATGAAAGTTTTAAAGAAGCGGCACGATTGCAGCCGGCCAACTTCGATTATCAATTAAGATATGCGCAAAGCTTTTTTGATTTTAATGCTTCGAATAAAGACGACGCACTGAACGCCTGGGATATTCTAATAAAGGAATTTGGAAAAAGAAGTGAGATTGAAATTGATTACTTAAAATTAGGGAAAGCTAGAATTTTAATTGATTTAAAAAGGCATAATGAGGCCATACCTCTCTTGAAATCCGTTAAGTCTGCTAGCGTGATTAAACAAAGAACGGATTTATTAAAAAAAGCTCTCATTAAAAAGAAAGTACCATATACAGATGTCGATAAGCATAATTTTGATACTAAAGCAGACCAACACCCTCCAATATTGAAATCAGGTTACCTCAAAACTGTACCATTCTTTACTGATCCACTGCTTGAAAATATTAAAAGAATTACAAAACAACTCCTTGAAGATCGAATGCTTGAAGATTTTAGGCGTGATGTAAGAAAAGCAAAAATTCTTTCGAATGGAGAATTATCTTTGGAAATGTCTGTTCGCGACCAAGCTTCGCCTCATTCAATCGAACCTTAAGTTTTAACATTCGGAAGCAAATAACTCGTAATCTTGATCAATTCCAATAAAACAGGAATGCATGCGACTTATTGGAAGTTTTAACACGGAAAAGCACGCCCTTCGTTTTTGGAGTTATATCAAAAAACAGGGCGTAGAATCGTCCCTTGAAAAAGCCGATTCTCCCAAAGAGGCAAACTGGGAAGTTTGGATCGCGGAAGAGGACCAAGTGGATTCGGCTTTTTCTTTTTTGAACGAATTTCAAGCCAATCCGGAAGACCAAAAATATGAGGTTTCATCCCAAATAGAAAAGGATGCGAAGACAAGAAAACCTTCCAAAAATCGTGGTTTCAGGGAATTTAACTTACGAGATAAATGGCAGAGAACTGACCGTTCAGCAGGTACCATGACCCTTTCGCTTATTATAACCTGCGTTGCGGTCTTTCTACTTTCAGGTATGGGTAAGAACACCGAACTAGTTGGCGGTTTTTTTATTTCAGAAAAAGTTGATGGGCAATTATCGGAATTTCTTAGTGGAGAGATCTGGCGCGTATTTACTCCCATCTTCCTTCATTTTAACTTTTTACATATCTTGTTTAATATGTTTTGGCTCCACGACCTTGGTGGGCAAATTGAAAAAAGAAAAGGGCCTAAGTTTTTTATCTCTTTCATACTCTTGATCGCATTGGTGTCCAACTTAACCCAATTTACTCTTACTGGACCAGCCTTTGGAGGGATGTCTGGAGTCGTATATGGATTATTTGGATATGTCTGGGTGAAAACACGGTTAGACCCGGCAGACGGATTTAGATTGGACCCAATGGTAGCCATGATTATGTTTGGCTTTTTTCTAATCTGCTTTACCGGCGTTTTTGGCGGTATTGCCAATTGGGCACATGCGGGTGGATTGGCAGTTGGTTTAGCATGGGGATATGGTTCTGCTTACCGCTGGAACCAAGGACGCAAATAGCCCCTAGTCCATGCCTTCCTTAACTAATTCATAAATGGCTAGCCCTGCCCGGAAATTAGGAAAGGCAGAACAAGACTTTACCCAGTCTCCTCGATAAAACATTCTTCGTCCCAATCTTACCTTCATTCCTTCCGCTTGTAGACGAAGGCAAAAATCTTCGAACTCGCGAATCGAAAAATGATTACTTAAATGACTGCTCTCCCATTGATGGGGGTAAACATCGTTGCATACCCGTTTTCCATGTAAGAGGAAATTCCAACGGTTTCTCCAGTAGCCATGATTAACAAAACTTACGGCTACTTTACGTCCCACCCTAAGGGCTTGCTTGAGAATTCTGCCTGGTTCAGGCAAGGATTCGACCATACGAGAAAAAATTACCCAATCGAATGAGTTTTCGTTGAACTTTGTCAAAGCCGATAAAATTTCTTCCTGATAAATAGGAACTTTCCGGGCTACACAGAAAGTGGAATTGTTTAATTCCCAATCAACGCCCAATCCTCTAACCTCTTTGGTTTCCCGCAAATGCTCGAGCAATAATCCTCTGCCACAACCCAAATCCAATACTTTATCATTGGGAGCCACCCAGTCATCAATCGCTCTAAAATCTGCTTCTTTTTTTACCTCATATCGATTTTTTAATTTTCTAAACCCATCAGCTTCAAGGTTCTCTGTTTTTGAAGAACCCTCGGTTTGAAGAAAAACATCCAATGCCCGAAGAAAGGGGCCAGAGTCGATGAGAAAAGAATCGTGGCCATGGGAATGATCAATCTCCAAGTAGGATGCGTCTTTTCCTGCTTGAAGTAAAGCATCCACAATCTGCTTGTTTTGCCTAGGTGTATACAGCCAATCACTAGAAAAAGCGATGACCAGGGTGCGAGTCTTTACTCCAGAAACAGCCTTTGCCAAGCCTTGATCGCCCACTAAATCGAATCTGTCTAAAGCTTCGGTAAGTTTAAGGTAAGAATTGGCGTCAAATCGCTCGATGAACTTTTTACCCTGATAATCAAGATAACCCTGAACGCTAAATTCAAAATCTTCGCTGGGATTTAATCTTCGGTCACCCCCAAATTTTTCCTCCATACCTATATCGGAAAGGTAGGTGATATGAGCCATCATTCTAGCTACCGATAAACCTTGGTCTGGGCTAGTCTGTTCCTGATAATCACCACCTTGCCACCCGTCATCACCTCGAATGGAACGACGACCAGCTTCGTTAAAAGCTATGGTTTGTACACTGTGCTGGGCGGTGGCCGCTATGATGATAGCATTTTTGGCAAACCCCGGATACTCCACAATCCATTGCAAGGCCTGCATTCCGCCCATGCTTCCACCAACCACCGCATGCAAGGCGGTTATCCCGAGATGATCAACCAACGCACGCTGTGCATGAATCATGTCCCGAATAGAAAGATCAGGGAAAGAAGATCCGTAAGATTCCCCACTCCCATCTGCACGCTTACTGGAAGGCCCAGTGGATCCCCTGCAACCACCAAGGCAATTCGAAGAAACTACAAAGAAACGATTTGTGTCAACCGGCTTTCCTGGCCCCACAACATGGTTCCACCAACCCGGCTTATCGTCTTCTTCACTGTAAATTCCAGCAACATGATGGTCGCCTGTTAAAGCATGACAGATATAGATCGCATTGTCTTTTGCAGAATTAAGCTCCCCATAGCACTCGTACCTTAATTCATAACCCTCTAAGAACTGACCGTTGGAAAGTTCAAAGCGATCCTGGCACACAAAAGATTCTTCATGAACCAAACCAACTTCATTTGGCTGGTTCGAATAGTCAGTATGATCAGAGATGGGCATTGAATTGGGTTTGGTTAATTATTAACCCGCAAAGATATGAAGAGAGAATATTACAAAGAAATCTTTTCGAGCAAAGGCTTGTCCATGTCATAATTTCCGTGAACCGCTTTAACATCTTCGAGTTCTTCCAGCGCCTCGATCAAATTCATAACCTTACGAGCTACATCTTCATCCTTTATAGGCACCAAAATATTGGGAAGGTAAGCTAATTCCGAGGAATCCGGTTCTACTCCTTTATTCTCAAATGCCTCGGCCAATCGATCAAAATCGGAAGTTTCACAAATTACCTCATAATGATCATCTTCCACCAAAACATCCTCCGCTTCGTTATCTAAAGCTAATTCAGTCAAATCATCTTCTGGCATTTTATCCAGGGCTAGCAGGAACTGACCTTTCCGCTTAAAGTTGAAAGCCAATGCACCCACTCCTGCCAAGTTTCCACCTCCCTTTGAAAAAGTACTCCTTACATCAGATGCCGACCTATTTTTATTATCAGTGGTGACTTCGACAATCAAACCTACTCCTCCCGGCCCATATCCCTCGTAAAGCAGTTCTTCATAGGTAACGCCGCCCAGTTCGCCGGCTCCTTTTTTAATGGCCCGGTCAATGTTATCAGACGGCATGTTGGCCTGTTTGGCTTTTAAAANAAGGGTTCGAAGCCTGGGGTTAAACTCTGCATCTTTGCCACCNTCCCGAGTGGCCAAGGATATTTCTTTACTGATTACACTAAAGATTTTACCACGCTTGGCATCAATGGCAGCTTTGTGCCTCTTAGTGGTAGCCCATTTACTATGCCCAGACATGAATATTTAAATCGAACTAAAAGAGGGCNGGGGTTGTCAAGATTGCTTGTTATCTATTTTCTTCAAAGTTTCATAAGCCTCAGTGATTTTGTCACGCTTTTCTTCAGCTGCAGTCCTTTTTTGTTCCGACATATTTTTGAGGCGCTTTGAAGTATAGTTGTTCATTCTTTCCTTATACCTGCTTTCCAAAAGTTTGGGATCAATCTTTCCTCTTGCTTTTAAGCCAAGGAGGTTTCGTAACTTTTTTTCTTCCTCGTCTGATTCCTCTTCATACTCAATGTCCTCGACTTCTCTTTCTGATTTTCGATCAAAACTTTTTTCCCGACCTTTGTCGTCCTTTTCAGTCAAATTGGGAAAGGTTACATTTTTGGTCAAAAGCGTCTGCAAAATGGTCATTATATTTTGCACCGTCCAGTAAAGAACTAGAGCAGATGAGAAAAAGTAAAGGAAAACCAAAAACATGAAGGGCATAAAGCGCATCATTTTTGCATTTATTCTTTGTGCTTCGCTCATTTCTGGCCCTAATTGCATTGGGTTTAGCCTCATTTGATACCACTGCGTAAGCACCATGAAAATGGGTAATACATTTAAGGAAAATCCGTAAAGCATAGCTACACTATCCTGCTCGGATAAGTCCATCGCCCATAAAAATTCCTGACCGTACAATTCTGCCGCGGACCTCAACATCCAAAACATTCCAAGAAAAATAGGGATTTGTACAAGAATAGGCCAACAGCCAGCAAAAGGGTTAACCTTGTGCTCCTTGTAAAACTTCATCATTTCCTGATTGAGTTTCTGGGGACTACCCTTGTGTTTTTCTCGAAGCTTGGCCAGCGGTCCTTGTAAGGCCTGCATTTTCTTTTGTGAGCGAGTAGCTTGAGCAGTGAGGGGCCAAAGGATGAGCTTTACCAGTACCGTGAGTACTATTATGCCCAAACCATAACTACCAAGAATAGAACTTAATTTATTCAAGGCCCAACTAAAGGGCTCTGAAATCCACCAAAAGACCCCAAATTGCATGACTTTCTTCTGTTCGTGCGCGAGCTTGGAGAGTTCAATGTAATCTTTGGGACCAGCATATATATTGAAAGAGAATTCCTTGCTTTGCTTCGGCTTAAAAATTCCCAATGGGAAAGAAACTGCCCCGCTAATTCCGAGAATTTCATTTCCACTCTCGTCAGTAGAGGATTGTACGGATTCACCCCAAACTCGGAAG
>JGI20157J14317_10001956_pt1 | contig 18229 bp, 14 predicted proteins | sample COG_07_FD_14317 | JGI IMG/M metagenome (IMG submission 14317)
TGTTAAGTCATTTGACCCAATCGAAAAGCCATCAATCATAGGTGCAAATTGATTAGCTAGTATGACATTCGAAGGAATTTCTGCCATAAGATAAATTTCTAGTCCTTTTTCTCCTCGAACTAATCCATGACTTTTCATGATATCCAAAACCTTTTTTAGTTCTTCTGGTGTTCTACAAAAAGGAATCATAATGGTGGTATTGGTTAACCCAAATTCTTCGCGAACTTTTAGTAATGCCTTACATTCTAATGCGAAGGCATCTTTAAAATCATCCAAGATAAGATAACTGCAAAATCTTAGTACCTTTAGACTATAAGATCGTAATAACGATCCATGCAGACATAAACGCAAAAAGATGATCACAAAAAATGTAAGCAATGTTACCATGGCTCTGGAGGGAGTTTCCTCCAATATGACACTCATGTTGGGTGGATTTGGGCTTTGTGGTATCCCAGAAAATGCAATTGCAGAATTGGCTCGCCTTGGCATTACGGGAATCACCTGTATTTCAAACAATGCCGGAGTAGACGATTTTGGTTTAGGGTTGTTGTTGCAAAAGAAGCAAATCAAAAAAATGATTTCTTCCTATGTGGGAGAGAATGCAGAATTTGAACGACAAATGCTAAGCGGTGAATTGGAAGTAGAACTCATTCCGCAAGGAACTTTAGCTGAACGCTGTCGTGCTGCTCAGGTTGGCATTCCTGCCTTTTATACTCCCGCTGGCTATGGGACAGAAGTAGCCCAAGGCAAAGAAATTCGAGATTTTAAAGGAAAACCACATTTATTCGAACATGCCTTTGAGGCAGATTTTTCCATCATTAAAGCATGGAAAGGAGATACTGCTGGTAACTTAATTTTTAAAGCGACTGCTCGAAATTTCAATGCTCCTATGGCAGGGGCTGGGAAAGTTTGTGTAGCCGAGGTGGAAGAATTGGTTCCCGCTGGAGAACTGGACCCAAATCAAATTCATATTCCTGGAATATTTGTCCAGCGCATTTTCCAAGGAGAAGTTTTCGAGAAACGCATAGAACAGCGTACAATTACCCAAAAATAAACTCATGGCTTTAGATAAAAACGGGATTGCAAAACGAATCGCCCAAGAGGTGAAAAATGGCTATTATGTAAACCTGGGTATTGGTATTCCCACCCTGGTAGCCAACTTTGTCCAGGATGATCTTGACGTAGAATTTCAAAGTGAAAATGGAATCCTTGGAATGGGGCCTTTCCCTTTTGAAGGAGAAGAAGATGCCAACTTAATCAATGCAGGGAAACAGACCATTACTGCCCTAGCTGGAGCAAGCTATTTCGACTCCTCGCTAAGCTTTGGTATGATTCGTGGAAAACATGTAGACCTCACCATTTTAGGTGCCATGGAGGTCGCTGAAAATGGCGACATCGCCAATTGGAAAATACCAGGCAAAATGGTAAAAGGTATGGGCGGGGCAATGGATTTGGTTGCCTCTGCAGAAAATATCATTGTGGCCATGCAACATACCAATAGAGCTGGAGAATCAAAATTATTAAAACGGTGTAGTCTTCCCATCACAGGAGTAAATTGTGTCAAGAAAATTGTAACCGATTTGGCTTGCATAGAAGTAACCAAAGATGGATTTTTGCTTTTGGAGCGTGCTCCAGGCGTTAGCGTTGAAACCATTAAAAAAGCAACAGCTGGAGCCCTTATCGTTCCAACAGATGTGCCAGAAATGGTGCTTTAAAAAAATAATATGACACAAACTTATACTGTAACAGGCATGACCTGCGGAGGCTGTCAGGCTTCTGTTACCAAACATTTATCTTCTCTTGACCAAGTTGAGCATGTGGTGGTAAATCTAGAAAAAGAAGAGGCGCTTATTACCAGCAAATCCCCTATCGAAACTTCACTACTTCAAGAAGTACTACCCGAAAAGTTTACGCTTTTCACAAAAGCAGCACAGTCCAACATTAAGGAGGCTACAAAAGAAAAAACCAAACTCCAACAGCTTCAGCCCTTACTCCTAATTTTAGGTTATATATCTACTGCGAGTATTTTATTACACTACCGCGACTGGAGTACACAAGGATTTATGCTTGATTTCATGGGCCTATTTTTTATTGTATTTAGTTTCTTTAAACTCTTGGATTTAAAGAATTTCCCGAACTCATTTGCCATGTACGACCCATTAGCCAAACGAGTAACCATCTACGGATGGATGTACCCGTTTATTGAAACAGCCTTGGGAGTAATGTTCTTAATGCGGTTTGAAATCTCTATTGCCTTGACCATAACCCTTGTTATTTTGAGTATTACCACACTTGGAGTAACAAAAACGTTGTTGGATAAAAAAAGCATTCAGTGTGCCTGTTTGGGAACAGCGCTTAAACTTCCGATGACAGAGGCCACCTTTATTGAAAATGCCATTATGTTGGTTATGGCTATAAAAATGATAAGTGGCGCCTGATACCAGACACCACTCATTAAAACTAACTATATATTATTTTTTATTATCTAAGCTGCTTTATAAGCGCAAGAGCATCTTTAACATTAGCGGTTAATGTATCATAAGCTTTGTTTGCTAGGATGTCTTTTGAAATCAATTGTGATCCCATTCCTACACAAGTAACACCTGCATCGAACCATCCTTTTAGATTAGCCTCATCAGTAGAAACTCCACCTGTAGGCATGATAGACGTCCATGGTTGAGGACCTTTGATCGCTTTGACAAAACCAGGACCATAGGTACTCCCAGGGAATAACTTAACCACTTCACAGCCCATTTCTTCAGCTTTTGCAATTTCCGTTAACGAACCGCAGCCAGGAGACCACAGGACTTTTCTACGGTTACAAACAACCGCAATATCTTCTCTAAACACTGGAGTGACAATGAAGTTTGCTCCCGAAAGCATGTATTGTGAAGCAGCTGCAGCATCGGTCACAGAACCTACCCCAAGAATCATCCCAGGTAATTCAGCGATCGCATATTTAATCAATTGATTGAAAATTTCAATCGCAAAGTCTCCTCGGCTAGTGAATTCCATCAAACGTGCACCACCATCGTAGCAAGCTTTGAGTACAGCCTTAGCCACATCAATATCTTGATGGTAAAATAGTGGAACCATTCCTGATTCTTCCATTTGTTGTACTACTTGTAATCGTGTGTATTGAGCCATATTATAGGGTTATCGAGCGACACGCCCTGAAGCGTCTCCTCCCATTAGTTTTTCAATTTCTGGAATGGTCACCAAGTTCGCATCTCCTTTAATGGTATGCTTCAAACAAGAAGCAGCAACGGCATAATCCAACGCTTTTTGATCGTCTGTTGGGTAGTGAATTAGACCATAAATCAGTGCACCCATAAAGGAATCTCCNCCTCCTACACGGTCAACAATATGTGTGATTTGGTATTCAGCACTTTTAAACATGGTGTTACCATCATATAAAACACCTGCCCATGTATTGTGGGAAGCAGAAATCGATCCACGCAAGGTAGTAATCACCTTTTTAGCACGTGGAAATTTTGCTTGCATTTGTTGGCAAACAGAAAGGAATGCTTCAGCTTTAACATGTTCTCCCTGTGTCGTGATATCTAATCCTTCTGGTTTGATTCCAAAATGCATTTCTGCATCTTCTTCATTCCCAAGGATGATGTCACAGTAGGACGTTAATTCTGTCATTATCTTTTCGCGATCTCCATCATAGTTCCACAATTTTGCACGGTAATTTAAATCAGTTGAGATGGTAATTCCCATTGAACTTGCCACTTTGACTGCTTCCAAACAAGCATCTGCTGCACTTTGAGAAATAGCTGGGGTAATACCTGTCCAGTGAAACCATTGTGCGTCTTTGAACACTTCGCTCCAATCAACCATTCCTGGTTCAATTTCTGATATGGCAGAGTGAGCACGGTCATACACAACCTTACTCCCACGGCTTACAGCACCTGTTTCTAAAAAGTAGATCCCTAAACGGTCTCCACCATCTACAATATAGTCCGTCCCTACACCTCGCTTACGCATTTCCATACGCGCACATTCCCCAATATCATTTTTGGGTAAACGGGTAACAAATTCAACAGGTACATTGTAGTTGGCTAAAGATACAGCAACATTGGATTCTCCTCCACCGTATACTACATCAAAACTATTCGCTTGCGAAAAGCGTAAAAAACCTGCAGGAGCTAATCGTAACATAATTTCTCCGAAAGTGACTACTTTTTTCATTTCTATAATTATTATTTTAATCTATTGTGAATCAATTTAATGATACATGATCTATTCAGAACTCTTATTTAGTATCTAAAACTTTTTCAAATTTGGGGAAAAAGATTTGGTTAACCAAACTGGTATACCAAAAGTAGTAAAAAATATTTACCCGCTCTAATGATTCAATATAAATTCATTATTGACAAAAACTATTTGACAATAAAAGACAAAAACTGCGTAAAATCGAAAAATGATTGAAAGTATTTGGCGAAAAAAGAGTAAAAAAAGATGCACTTGAGAATAGCTAAACAAGAAAGGACCACTAATGGACGCATATAGAAACTAACGGAAAATATTTTTATTTCCAGACTAGTTTATGCATTGTAACAGTATTGATACAAGACTTTAAAATGAGCCTTCATGGCAGCTTTGGCTGCATCTGGGTCCTGCGCCTTGATGGACATTAATATCTGTTGATGTTCCTCAATTCCTTTGAATGCAGTGTCTTTATCACAGACATGGTGTTGCTCAAAATTATTAATGATTTCTGGAGTAATCTTTAACATAAATGAAATCAGGGTCGGATTGGCACTGGCCTTCGCAATGGCCAAATGAAAGAGTAAATCTTCTTCAACAGCATCTTGCCCTTGATGAACTTTATCAGCATAGGCTAACAACGTATTTTCCAAATGAATTAGATCATCATTTGTTCTTCTATGGGCTGCAAGCTTGACAGCTTTGAGTTCTAAAAAAATACGCGCTTCTACTAAATCCCTGAAAGAAGGGATTGCAAGACCCAAAATATCGTCTATCATGCCGTTTAAGGCAGTAACTCCAATATCAGCAACAAATGTGCCACTCTGAGGAATCGATTTAACTAGTCCGTAAAATTCAAGGGTATTCAAAGCCTCACGAAGATTTGAGCGAGAAACATTAAACTTTTCTGAAAGCATACGCTCAGAGGGCAACTTATCTCCTGGCTCAAAGTTTTTGAAATTAATCAACGCTTTGAGATTGGAAATAATTTGTTTCTGCACTTCCTGAATTCCGTTATCTATCAACATTTTACCCTAAATTTTAATTTATTAAAAACAATAGTATAAAAAAAGAATGAATTATTGTTTTTTAGAGGGAAAAATATTTATGTGAAGGCATTTATAAAAAAAATAAGCCATTATTACGTTCACACCCAAAACTAAATTGAATGATAAACAGCAATAATGGCTTAAGTATAACTTAACTTAAAAACTAGTTTTAGTAGCCAGCATTTTGGTTGATCACACCACCAGTTGAAAGCACTTCAGAAACTGGTATTGGAAACACATGATAATTTGCACTAGAAGGTGCAAAACCAGATGCAGCACCAACAAATCCAGTTCTTACTAAATCAAACCATCTATGACCTTCAAAAGCCAATTCAAGTCTTCTTTCGTTAGCAATGGCTTGTCTAACTTCTGCTTGAGTAGTAGCTGTTCCAGATAAACTAGATAAACCAGCTCTTGTTCTGATAGGATCTAACAAGGGTAGAACTGAAGCTGCAGAAGAATCGTTTTCATTCAATGCTTCAGCATACAAAAGAATAACATCTGCTAACCTAATCTCAATCCAGTCATGCTCAGTACCTAAACCACCATCTTTTGGGAATTTAACCGCTGTACGACCGTCAGCACTAAGGGTTACAGCTCTTCTTAAGTCTGTTCCTCCACCATTAGCATCGCTTGCGTCAAATGCTGCAACTAAATCAGCATCAACAGGTAAATCTGATTTTGAATCATCTCCTACGAACCAGTTCCAAAAGTCAGAACCAAAAGAATATTCATCAACTATAGAACCTGTGATACGTGTAGCATAAATAATCTCAGAATTTCCAGACTCGTTTGCAGCACCAAAGATTTCGTTGTAGTTAGACTTCAAACTAATTCCAGCTCCAGCAGCACCATTTACAACTGTACCTAGGTGAGTAGCAGCGTTGGTGTAATCTCCCTGGGCAGCATATGCTTTTCCTAGTAAAGCTTGTGCAGCAATTCTAGAAGCTCTTCCGTCAACAATTGAAGTACTAAGACCTGCAACAGCATCTGTCAAATCTGGAATAATCACTGTACTGTATACCTCTGATGCAGGCTTTCTTACCAAGATTGACGTATCTGTTAAGCTAGGTGCAGCGGAAGTATTAATTGTAACAGCTCCAAAAGATCTTACCAATTTAAAGTAAGATAATGCTCTTAAAAACTTTGCTTCAGCAACTTGACCAGCGTCAGATGAATTTTCAATTACATTATTTGCACTAAGAATAGACTTATACATTGCTGTATAAAGGGGACCAAAAAACTGATCTTCCATTGTCGTCAAATTACTTGTATATGTATCGAACTCAGTATAAGGCGCTTCAAACATAAGTGCGTTATCGGATCTAAATTCTGCCATTACGGCCAATGGAGTAACTCCACCCAATTGATAATAATACGCTGCATTTAATACACCGTCAAAATCTGTCAATGAATCTGCACTTGCTAGATTAGATGGTGATTGATCCAAATCGGTTGAACAAGCTGTTATGAACAGTGCTCCTAATAATATCTTTATATATTTCATTTTTTTTATTTAAAAGTTAACATTTAAACCTAAAGTAAAACTTCTAACAACTGGACTTGCCCCTACTTGAGCACCATAGATTGTTGGATCTGTCCCCTTTACCCCTTCTGGGTTGTATGAAGTATAATCATCACCCATAATGTATAATAGGTTCGTTCCAGCAAGGTATGCTCTCACAGATGTCAAACCAAGACCTTCAATAATCAATGGATCAAGTGTATATCCAATCGTAAGATTTCTAAGAGCTATGTATGAAGCATCTTGAATCATAGCATCGGTTTGATTTCTGTTTCTTTCGATGTATTCACCATTATGATCGGCTATACCATCTCCGTTAGGATCCAAACGTGATCTGTCTAATCTTCCTCCCCATTGAGATCCGTAATACAATGGATCGATGTTATACACATCTGCACCATGAGATCCTTGGAATTGGAATGACATGTCAAATTCTTTGTAGTTTAAGTTGTGAGACATACCCCAGTAGAAGTCGGGTGTATTCTGTCCAATCTTAACCAAATCTCCTCCGTCTTCAACAGAACGTGTTCTATCAATTACATCATCATTATTTTGATCTACAACGTAAGACTCACCAGATTGGTTGTTTGGATGACGTGTTCCATCAGAAATGTAGTCCATTTCAACAGTGCCTATGGTTTCTAATCCCCACATTTCACCAATTTGACCACCTACATAGTTTCTGAAGACAGCACCACGACCACTTTGGCCATAAATCTGCTGTGGTAACTCAACTAAACCACCTAAATCGGTGATCTCAGTCTCAACAGTAGATAAGTTGGCATTCATGTTCCATGTGAAGTCTCCATTGTCAACCAATAAAGCTACTAATTCAAATTCTAAACCTGAACTTGTAACATCACCAACATTGAGAATAGAGGATGGGTTTCCAAGTACTTCTGATTGAGCTTGATTAATCAAGATATCTTCAATATCAGAGGTGTAATAGTCAACACCTAAGGTGATACGGTTATTTAAAAATCCAAGGTCAATACCATAGTTGGTTTCTGTATTTGTCTGCCAAGTTAAATCTGGGTTTGGCGAGTTTGAAGGAATTAAGTATCCTGTTCCGTAGATCGTTGCAGCAGGAGATAAAAGACTTAGTGAGTCATACGATCCTAGGAAGGATGTTGTTCCCAGAGAACCTGAGCTAAATCTAACTTTCAATTGACTTAACACTTCATTGTCTTGAAGGAAAGCTTCATTGTGAATATTCCATCCTAAAGAGAAGGCAGGGAATGTTTCATAATGTTTGTTTGATCCAAAACGAGAGTCACCATCTCTTCTCAAAGAAACTGAAGCTAAGAAACGATCATCGTAAGCATAGTTAATTCTACCAAATACACTTTCACGCACTCTTGTTTCATCTCTTTCTGTTACGGTAAGGTCTGCAGGTGCAAACAAGTTGAAGTTAAGAATAGCTTCATCTGGTACATTAACACCATTAACGGAGGTACCAACTAGTTTAGTCGTTTGGAATTCAACCCCAGCCACAGCTGAAATGTCGTGGTTACCAATCACTTTTGCAAAGTTCAAGGTAGTTTCACTCAACAAAGTAGATAATTTCAAATCTGTTTGTCGCATGAAGGTTTGAGAAGTTCTCGCTCTTGAATCATACCCAAGTAATCTGTGAGAATAGGTTTGTGTATCTCTGATGTCACCTCCTAAAACAGTTTTCACATTCAATCCATCAATGATGTCATATTGTAAGTAACCACTTACGTTTGCAAAAAATGTTTTTTCCCAACTTTCTACATTGTCAAGCTTGGCAGCAGGTCCAGCATCTCCAGATCCTCCAATACCATTATTTGCTCTTCCATAATGCCAGTCTTGTGCTGCCATTCCTGGCTCTAAGTCAGAAATACTACTCGCTTCGTATCCTGAACCTCTATATCCATTGTCAAAAGCTGTTAAACCTAAACCTTGAGCCTGAGCATCCAGTTGTTGAACAAATGCAATCGACTCAGCAGTATGGTATACAGGGTGAACACCATAAGCACGTAATAAGTCTCTCATATCGTGACCCAAAATGTCTCTTGTTGAAGAGAATCCATTTGCATTAATTCCCGCCTTAAACTTGTCACCTAGTTTAGCGTCTACATTCATTCGGAAGTTAAGTCTTTCAAATCCTTGGGTAATCACCACACCTTCGATGTCTTGATAACCAACAGATGCGAAGTAATTTACATCATCAGTTCCACCACTGATACTAAAGTCATGACTTGTAGATTGTGCACTTCTGAACAACCAATCTTCTGGACTAATGGCTCCTGGGGAATTTGCATATGCGTTTAATCTGTAATCTAAAAACGCTTGATCTTGCGTGGCAACTGTACTTGTCCAGTTTCCTGCAGCGATTTCAGATCTTGCATGTGCAGCCCATTCTGGACCAGACTGAAGAATGTTTTCTCTGTATTTACTGGAAAAGCTAGTGTAAGCATTATAGCTAAATGATGCTTTACCAGACATGCCTTTTTTGGTCGTAACCAAAATAACCCCATTCGCACCTCGAGAACCATAGATAGCTGCAGAAGCTGCATCTTTGAGTACCTCTAAACTTTGAATATCGTTAGGGTTAATGGACTGAATTCCTCCAGAAATTGGGTAACCATCAACCACTATTAATGGATTTGATGCACCTGAAATCGAAGAGGCAGCACGAATTTGAATCTTTGGTGCAGCACCGGGAGAACCATCTTGATTTTGAATTAAAACCCCGGAGAGTTTACCAGCTAAGGCATCGTCAACACGCGCAGCTTGAACAGCAACTAGAGCATCTCCGCCAATCTTGGCAACAGCTCCAGTTAATTGTGATCTTTTACGTGTTCCGTAACCCGTCACAACAATTTCATCCAATTCGTTTTGGTCTTCTTGTAAAACAACATTAATGCTGTCTTGACCAGTATATTGGACAACTTGGCTAGAGTATCCGATGTAGGATACCTCTAAATTTTGGTCAACTTCTATTGCAATGGTAAAGTTACCATCAAAATCAGAAATTGTGCCATTACTGGTACCTTGAACCAAGACAGTTGCACCAGGTATTGGCGCACCATCTGCACCAGCAACGGTGCCGCTGATTTGTGTCTGCGCAAAACTTATTGCCATGCAGAATAACACTGAAAACAGTGTTAAATGAGATTTGATTTTCATACGTTGTTTAATTAATTTTCATATATGTAGTAAATAAATTCACCCTGTAAAAAGTGATCGCACAAAATGGAGATTAATCAATCAACTGTTAATTTGATTAATAAAATCTGTTTTGGCGGTGTCGATACCACATTTACTTAAAGTAAAAGTGGATGTAAAATGAGGATAAAACCCACTAAAATAATTGCTTTGCTTGGATAACCAAACTGGTATACCAAATTGGTTTTCCAAATTTAATAAAAAAACTGAACTATCCTAAGAAATGATCATTAAACTTATCCATAAATTATGGGTGACATAATTACCCTAGATTAACATGCATTTTGTAACAAATACATTCATTAGCTAAACAGTATAATTTGGACACCATTTAATAATAAATTACTTGCTTTATATCTTAAGAAAAACCGCAGATAATCATCACTACATTAAATGCGGTTTATAAGTAAAAACTGGTATCTTTTAGATGCCTAAAGCTTGTCCCCCACCAATCTGAATGGTCTCAGCAGTGATAAAGGCTGCATCATTACTTGCCAAGAAAGATACTACTGAAGCAACTTCTTGTGGCTGACCCAATCTTCCCAACATAATATTGTTCTTCCATGAAGCAAATACTTCTGGCTTGGTTGACTTGATTTGCGCATGGAAAGGAGTATCAATTGTTCCTGGTGATACTGCATTCACGCGAATGTTGTATTCAGCTAAGTCTTTGGCTAAAGCCCGTGTAATGGCATGTACTCCAGCTTTAGAGGTACCATAGATTCCTGCACCTGGTCCACCAGCATTCCAACCTGCGTTGGAAGTGTAGTTGATGATGGTAGGAAGGTCTCCTTTCTTTAGAAAAGGAATCGCTGCTCTTGACGCAAAAAAGGTAGAGTCAAGGTTTAAAGCCATCACAAAACGATAAAATTCTGTGGTCATTTCCTCAAAACGTTGACGGCCACCTAATCCGCCGGCATTGTTTACCAATACGTCTATCTTTCCATATTTTTCACCAATGGCGTTGATATTACTGTTTACAGCGTCTTCATTGGTTACGTCAAAACCATAATACTCGGCAGTGATACCTTCGTACGTAAGTTGAGCTACGCGCTCTGCACCTACTTCATCTTCAATACCGTTTAGGACAACGGTATAACCGTCTTGACCAAGGCGTTTGGCTACTTCAAAACCAATACCGCCTGTGGCTCCAGTGATAACGGCTACTTTATTGTTTACTTTACTCATTTTTTTTTGTTTATAATTATTATTTGTAATTCAATTTATTCTGTAATTGTTTTGCGTACGGGTTCTATCTTTTTTATCAAAATGAAAATGGTTAAAACACCTAAGATAACGGATACCGTTATGGCGATAAATGCTGGAGTATACGACTCAGTGGTTATTCTTCCGATGAACCAATTCATAATCATTGGTGATACCGCAGCAATAGTACCGGCTAAACCAGCTAAGGTTCCAACTGAAGGTCCTCTGAATAAATCACTCGAGATGGTTTGCACGTTTCCAATTGTAAACTGAAATCCGAAAAGAACTAAACCCGCTAAATAAATAAAGGTCATAAAGTTGTTTTCACCTACAAATTGTATGATCGAGACAAACCCAATAAACACCAACAGTCCACCAACGGAAATGGTAATTTTACGTGCAGCATCTACCGTTTTGGTTTTCATAAGGAAACCTGAGAACCAGCCTCCAACTATACTTCCAGTGGCTGCCATGAGGTAAGAAATCCACATAGTGGCAGCAATTTGCTCGATACTTAATTCAAAGGTTTTGTTCAAATAAATAGGCATCCAACCCGCAAAGAACCACCAAATGGGTTCAATGAAGAAACGACATAACAAAACACCCCAAGATTCTTTGTGGCTTAAAATTTGTCCTACGGACAAACTCTTAGCTTTTACATCAGTGGGTGCTGCATCTTTGTCAATTCTATCGGCGAGAATGAGATCTCTTTCTTCTTGGGTAACCCAAGGGTGTTTTTCTGGGGTAGATTTATTAAGAAATAACCAAGGAATCACCCATAGTAGGCCCACTGCACCTAGAATAATGTAAGTCGTTTTCCAACCAAAGTTGGCATAAAGAAAAACGATCACAAATGGAGCTATAACGTTACCAATAGAAGCACCAGAGTTGAAAATACCCTGTGCAATAGCTCTTTCCTTGACGGGAAACCATTCCCCATTACTTTTTACCGCTCCAGGCCAATTACCTGCTTCACCCAAACCTAAAAGACCACGAACAACGGATAAGGAGATTAATCCTCGTGCGAAAGCATGAAATGCTGAAGCCAAAGACCATACAACGATAGAAACAACAAAACCCATGCGGGTACCTATTTTATCGTATAGTTTTCCAGAAAGAAATTTTCCCACTGCATAGGTTGCCATAAAAACGTTGAGCATAATGGCATAATCTGCATTATCCATTCCTAGATCTTTACCCATTTCAGGCCATAACAAAGCAAAGGCAGTTCTATCTATGTAATTTATAACCGTTGCGATAAATATTAAAAAGATAATCCACCATCTTAGTCCGTTAATTTTCATAATTTATTGTTTTTTCTTCCACTCTGATGAGTCTCTATTAGAATGAAAGAGTTTATTCTATTTGGTTTGGTTTAAGTTTCATTAAACGTCCAAATTTTATGCACTGTAACAATACTGGTACAACACTTTAAAGTGTGCCTTCATTGCTTCTTTTGCTGCATCTGGATCTTGTGCTTTTATTGCGGTTAATATATCCTGATGTTCTTCAATTCCTTTGTAGGCAGTGTCCTTATCACAGACATGGTGCTGCTCAAAATTATTTATGATTTCGGGGGTTATTTTTAACATGAAAGAAATCAAGGTTGGATTACCGCTTGCTTTGGCAATGGCCAAGTGAAATAGCAAATCTTCTTCCACAGCATCTTTACCTTGATGTACTTGTTTAGAATAGTCAGACAGGGTGTTTTCAATATGAATTAAGTCGTCAGTTGTTCTTCGCAAGGCTGCTAGCTTTACACCCTTGAGCTCTAAAAAAATACGTGCCTCAACTAGATTTTTGAAAGAAGGTACAGGAAGGCTTAGAATGTCATCTATCATGCCATTCAAAGCAGTGATCCCTATATCAGCAACAAAAGTTCCACTCTGCGGAATCGATTTGACTAGCCCATAAAATTCAAGGGTATGTAAAGCTTCTCTTAAGTTAGACCGAGAAACATTGAACTTCTCTGAGAGCATGCGTTCCGAAGGCAACTTATCACCCGGTTCAAGATTTTTAAAATTTATTAATTCTTTTAATTTCGTGATTATGAGCTTTTCGATGGCTTGGATATCTGTGTCAAGTATATTTTTATTAAACATTAATAATTACGATTTTAATATGGTTGCTGACTTTGAATATGAACAAAAGCACGAATACGCTGGTTTGAAACTTTTAATATGCTACAATAATTAGAAATCATAAAACAACTTTCAAAAAATAATAAACATAAAATCACATTTAAACTAAAGTCGGTTTGGATTACCAGATTGGTATACCAGTTGTTTAATCAAATATATTAAAAAAAATAACATCTTCAATCATACCATTAATTTTTATGCCAATAAATAAAATAACAGAAAAGAAAGGTGAAATTTTAATCATGAGATATCTCTAGTTCATAAAATTTAACTTTTGAAAAAGAGCCTTCATCCCTTGATTGAAAGTAATTGCCCGCTTTGAAATAATTTTCAAAGACTCCCCACTTCCGTATGTGCACACTATCATAAACCTTGAATTCATTTTTATTTAGAACGACCACTAATTTACCCGCTGAAACTTTAACCTCTAAAATGAATTTTCGAAAGCCAACTTCTTGACTAAAGTTAAAGCCTTCATCATTGTCCCAAGCTTCTTCATAAAAGATCTCAGGAGTATCAATATTGATATTTTTCAAGACCTTAGATTTTAACCTTATCCTACCATTATCCCAATAAATCTTCAATATTGGGGGGGCGTTGTTATCGTCTTCTACTATAAGGTCGCGCTGTTCATTGGTTAAACGACCATGGATTTGCATGATAATCGTTCGGTGATATTTCCCATTCGTATCTTTTGTAGACGCTTCCATGGCTATTTTACCTTTCATGTAGGCTCCGTCAGAAAATTTCCAGTTGACGTTGTTGTCACCAGGCACCATTTGTTCTCTTAGTTCTGAACGGGTATATTTAGTATTCTTGGTTTTAGATGAAGTTGGCATCGCATGAAAAACAATAGCACCTTTCAATGAATCGATATACATATAAGGCTTAGCAACATCAATTGAAGCAAAGTCATATATTTCTGGTGGAGAAATTTCGTATGGCTTCCCTTTATCGTTGTTCACAGGTAAGGTAACCTTCCAATGACTTAAATCTATCTTTGGAAGTTTTGACTTTTTTTTACGTTTTTTAGCCTTCTTCTTAGCAGACTTAGTTGGTAAACTCAAAACGCCACTATCCAATTGTTGGGCAATGGCGTTTGGAGAGATAAATATCACTAATACTAGCGCTTTTAGAAAGTTGTGCATCATTATTTTACTCTACCGGATATATCTTCACATTATCTACGAATGCATCTCGATCATTTACTGCATAAATGAATATGGATACTTCACCTACAGAATTAGATCTAAATAGCTCCATAACAGTGGTTCCTCCTGAACAACCATTGTCTGCAAACTTACCGTTAGCATTTGTACCAACGTGTTGTACTAATGGATTAGTTGCTAATGCTACTGTACTGTCACTAAAATGACCATTTAAAATTGATGCTATAATACTATTGGTTTCAGGACCTCCAGACTTTATAGCGTATTCAAACTCAAATATATAATCAGTATTTGGACTCAATACAACCGCTTGGTAAGCATATCTGGTATCACCAGCACGGGCAGATCCATCAGGATTAGCACGTTGACTAGAAGACCACTTTGCACCTCTTGTTTTTGAGCCATTATCAGATCCATCGTAATTAGTACAAGATCCATCACTAGATCCACTAAAAGGGTTAGAACTTCCGGGCGTATTGGCTATTTTCCAAGGTCCGTACGTTTCGCTAGATCCACCATCAAAGTGCCCCCAAAGTATTTCAGGATTAATTGGTCCTGATGGTCCACCAACTCTTACTTCTTTGGTAATTGAAGTCGCTTTATTGATAAAGTTAGTTGTTGTTAAGGTAACCATATAGGCTCTTTCAACACCATCATTGGTATAACTATGGGTTGGGTTTTCATCCGTCGAAGTATTTCCATCTCCAAAGTCCCAAAGATAAGTCGTTGCGCGTTCAGATGCATTTGCAAAAGTCACTGCAAAGTCACTCTCAACATCGTCAAAAGTAAATTCAGGTATAGAAAGTGGCTCTCTATAAAAAAGAACATTATCTATATTAAGTGTTGCCTCATCATTTGCAGTACCACCATCAGCTAATTCAAAAGTGATCGCATCAATTTGGGTTATACCTTCTTCTGCGAGGTCAATAACTAGACTGGCCCAAACATCATCTACTAATGCTTGTTCAAATACTTGTCCGCCTAAAGAAATTTTAACATTATCAACCCCTTTATTATGAATAGAGTGAAGATTTAAATGAAGGTAATCGGCAGAAGACCCTGTACCAAAAACATCAGCTACCACAACAGGTGAAGCAAAAGAAATCGATGCTGTATTAGGACTTTGAAGTCTAGAATATTGAATAACGTCGTTGCCTGTATCCCCAACCTCACGTTCATTAAACTCAGAAGTATTACTCCCCTCTAAGTTGGCAGAAATAGCATTGGTATAAGCGCTGTAAGCTCCTCCACTTTCAGTACCATTACTAAAAACCTTGTAAACATTTTCATTGAGTAAAGAGGGTGAAGTTGGAGCAGAAGTTGGACGAGAAGGCGCATGTGTAACTGTGAAATTTTGCGTTTGCGACACATCAGCTAGTCCTTGATTTGATTTTGCTGTAACAGTAATTACATAAGTTACCTGCGTATCCGTATTTGGATAATCATACGAAGCAGTCCCCCCATTTTCAGCAATCGTAACCGGTTCTCCATGACCGAAATTAACTACATAAGATGTTACACCAATAGCAAGTGGTGTGACAGAAACATAGGTTCCGTCGTCTAAGCCATCTTCATTTGCTCCAGCCGAAACTGAAAAACTTGAAAATGAAATTTCAGATAGCCCAGGCCCATTAGAATTGGCCAATGGCTGTATAGCCTCATAGTCGTCGTCACAAGACACAGCTAGTACAAAGACGCCTAGAGCTAGTATTCCTTTTTTAAATAAATTCATATCTTTTATTTTAATTAATATAAAATTAGTCTGCAGCGTAGACTTTAACATTATCGATGTAAACATCAACATCGGTAACTGCATAAAACATAATGGCCATTTCACCCGTTCCGTTTGCAATAAACTCTTGCTGAACGGTGGTATGCGTTGTTTTACCAAGTGCTTCACTTGCAACAAATTGAGAGATAGGTTCACTGGCTACAGCATCAGCTCCGTCAGCAAAATGAGCGCCTAAAACTTCAGAAATGATTCGATTTCCTCCTGCGGCAACACCCCCCTGCTCTGCAGGGGTTTTGATTGCATATTCATACTCAAGAATGTATCTCACTGTTCGCTCATTGGGGATAGAAGGCGAAACAAGGATTGCTTGGTAAGCATAACGTGTATTAGCACTTAAATAAACACCTGCTGAAGTTGATTTTGTCCACTTTGCTCCTTTGGTTTTTGCTCCATTGTCCGAACCGTCATAATTGGTAAATGAACCATCACTACTGGAGTTGAATGGATTAGTGTTTCCACCAGTGAATGTAGAGAATTTCCAATCACTAGAACCACCATCGAAATCACCATTGAGAATTTCTACAGGAAGCGGAACAAATACGTCTTGTACAACGACATCTAGGGTAATAGCAGTTGAAGCATTATTGGCATCTAAAGCTGTTAGTGTAACTGGATAGGTACCCTCCCCTGCTACAAACGTAAATGAGGGGTCTTTCTCGGTTGACGTATTTCCGTCACCAAAATCCCAAACATAGTTGGTCGACTCTGTCGATAAGTTGTTAAAATTAATTGTTCTATAGTTAACTGCATCTGGTATATAGGCAAAAGTAGCTACAGGGGGTGTCAAGTCGGCAATTGAACCCGCCTCTGGGAGTTCATACTCAAAAGCTTCTTCACAACTCACTGCAAAGAACATTACTGATAAACACAGTACCAACCTCACGGTTTTATTGAAAATAGATAATTGTTTTTTCATGATTAATATGTTTATAGATTATTGTGGATTTTGTGTTAAAAGCCCATCACTTAAATTTATTTCCCTTGCAGGAATTGGCAGTAATAAACGGCGGACATTATAACTCGTATAGCCCTTGGCACTGGCATGACTGTCCAAGACATCGTTTGCAACCCCAAGTCTTATTAAATCAAAGAAACGATGATTCTCAAAAGCCAACTCTACTCTTCTTTCAAGTAACAAAACATTTTTTGTTAAAACAGATGGGCGGTCAGCTACAGGGTCAAATCCAGCACGAACCCTAACGGCCATATAAGAGTCAATTGCGGCATTGTTTGTTGTATCGCCTCCTGCCATCAAAGCCTCAGCATGTAATAATAAAATATCTGAATAGCGTAAAACGATCCAATCGTTTCCTGCAGTACCCGGAGAAGAACCATACGAAGGATTATTCGTATCTGAAATGTCTGATCCCTCAGGCAAGAATTTTATTACTTCTGCATTTTCCGGAATCGGAAGTTGTACATCTGTTCCAAATGCAGCAAAGGAGGCAGCGGTTCTGTTTCCGCCATGCATATTGAAGTCTACAACCAAATTTGGATTGACGATGTTTAGACCATCCTGTCTTCCTTGTCTTTTGTAAGAAGTGAATTCTGACGAGAAACCTTGACTTTCATCAGGATTTCCTGCAATATATTCAATGGAAAAAATCACCTCATTATTTGACTCATTATAGAACACATTACTAAAGTCGGGTTCTAAAGAAAACTCTCCACTACCTACAATAGCTTCACACATTGCTCTTGCCCCATCGTAATTGGGAGTTGGTTGTGTTAAGTAAACCTTAGCTAACAAGCCCTGTGCTGCAGCCCTAGAAGCTCTAGATTTGCTTCCATCGTTACTCAAATTACTTACTCCTTCTTGTAAATCAGTCACAATTTGTGTGTAAACTTCCTCAAGCGGATTTCTTGTAAAAAGTGATTCTTTATCATCTGCAACAACAACTGAGGTTACTAATGGTACAGGACCATATAAGCGTACTAAA
>JGI20157J14317_10001957_pt1 | contig 18213 bp, 8 predicted proteins | sample COG_07_FD_14317 | JGI IMG/M metagenome (IMG submission 14317)
CCATTTGTAATTATAAAATAATTTAGATACAGTCCAATTTGTTAAATTTTCATTACTTGTTAGAACACTACTACCAGCTTGTGTAGTGGGTGTTTCAGACAATTGAATTGTAGTACTATTTATAACATTGAAAACATAATAATCTTTATTTAAGTCATAATAATTCTGAGTAACATCTGAATATGTACCACTTGAAAAATTTATAATATCATTTAATACTAAATTATGATTTTGATTACAAACCCAAATATTAGTATCTGATCCTGACCCATCTTTTAAAAATCCCCATGTACCACTAATAGGTAATAATACTCTTGGATTATAAGACCAAGTACCTCCAGGTTTTGTTGATATAATAGTTGTAGCAGGATTATAAGTATATGTAAAAGCAATATCTTGGTTATTAGTATCTTTAATTAATGTTTCTGTTTCAGATGCTAAATAACTACTTAAAATATTACTATATTGGATATAAATTAAATCATTTGATTTATAAGGTGCATCATAACTAAGTGTTAAAAAATCTGTTTCATCTGCTACATAAATTCCTGTAATAGTTTTTTTAGAGGTATCTATAGAATCAATTAATGTTACATCAACAAAATTGATTTGAATATTTTCATCCTCAATTGTTACTGATTTAGTGTTAAGAGAAGCTGCTCTGAAACCATTTACAGCAAAATTACCTGATACACTTAAATCACCACTATTCTCTAAAGTACCTAAAATTTTAACATTATGACCTAAAACAAGTTGTCCTTCGTCATCTCCATGTCTAATTATAACCCTTTTTTCTGAAAAATCAGTATCAGCATCTACCGGGAATAATCCTTCATTATTACTAAATTGAATCATATTACCTCTCATGACAATTTTTTGATGTTTCTGGTTTGCAGCATCTTCTTGGTAATCACCATAAGATGTAAATATAATTGATTTTTTAACACTATCATTATATTTAGAACTAATTTCAACACCACTTTCAAATGTATCTTGTTGTGTTGTAACTTTATTAAAAATTAAACTATTATTAATATATAAATCTTTACCTTTGAATTGATATGTCCCTTTTGTTGCCACATCAGTTGTATTAGAATAAGAATCAATATTTAAAAATCCTTCTTCTTCCACATTTGTACTTAAATATATTTTTGGCGATGTTGTATAATCTAGTGATTGACCGAAATTGTTATTATTTTTAGTTAAAAAATTAATATCTGGGCCTGAAAATTTAACATAAGCAATAGCTCCAGAAACAGCTTTTCTACTTTTTAAAGTTAATTGCTTTTCTTCATTAATATCAATATCAACAGAATTTTCAAAAGAACTATCTGTATCAAAACTTATTGATGTTTTATTAAATTTAATATATCCATCTGTTGTATTTTTAGTTTTTAATATTAAATTACCATAATTATTTTGATTAGCATCTGAATAAATTTCAATTTCATAATTACTAGCATCTTGATGTGATAATTTAAGTTTACTACCTTCGATTGTAAATAAACCATATTTATAGTCTGTTCCATTTCCAGTTTTAAATGAAATATTTTGATATTTAGTATTATCGGCTAAATTATAAGATACAATACTGGATCCTCCATTTGCTCCAGAATCAGTAATTAAATTAATATCTTTTACATTAATACCTACATAGTTTAACATATTAATTTCAGATGATTGACCATCCGGAATAGTTTCTCCAGATCCAGATGTAACACTACCATCATTACTTGAATGAGACAAACTAAATCTATTATCTATTAATGTTTTACTTGTATTTGTGGAATAAAACATTCCAACACTTTTATTTGCATTTTGTGAAGATGAACTTTCTAAATTTATTAGAAATCCACGAGTCTTATAAGTATTTGCTGTATAAGCTGCATCTGTATTATTACTTATGCTTAAAATATTATCTTTAAGCAAAACATCCAAAGTATTTATATTTGTAAATGATCCAGTAACTATTAGATTTCCATTTATAGTAGTATTTCTTGCAGCAGTAAATGTGATATTATCAAAATCCATAGTTATATTAGACTCTAAAAGATTATTTGATTGAGCACTTGGATTACTCATTTTTATATTACCTTTTAATTCAATACTACCTGCTCCAGAATTAATTGTATCAGTTTGTAATATCAATGATGTTTGTTTTTCAGGATTGACACTTAAAATATTATCTACAACAGTAATATCACCTAAAGATAATTCACCAATACTACTTCTAACTGCATCTAAAATACCATTACATAAAATACTATCATCTACTTCAATAGAAGAACAAGTCAATACATCGCAATTAATATTTGATGATATCAATTCTTCTGTTTCTTGAATACCACCTATATTTTCTCCAGTTTCTACACCTTCTATTAATCTGGTACCCGGCATATATCTGCTATTACAACAACCTCTATTTGTTGGCATTTTAATTTAATTAAATAAAATCCTGTTTAAGTTATTTTCTTATAAAATAATATATAATCTAAATTATAATTATGGCAACTAAATACTATGATAAAGTTATTGTTCCCCAGAATGAAATTAATAAAAAAAATATAGAAAGATTATTTTCAATTGTTACTAGTTTTGATATGAATCAAATAAATAATTTTACTTCTGAATACAATACTTCTTATAATGTAACAGATAATTTTGGAAATTCTGTTTTACATATTATCATAAAAATTGATGATAGTAATAAAACTGAAAACTCAAGACTTCATTTAATTAAATATTTTATTGATAATGGTGTAGATGTAGATGTTCCAGATTCAAATAATGTCACTCCTTTACATTTAGCCTGTAAAAAACAATATTATAAAATTGCAGAATATTTGATAAAAAATGGTGCTGAAACAAATATTGAAGATAGTCAAATGATGACACCCTTGCATTATTCTATTCAAGGTAATACAAAAATTTGTGAAAAATTTAGACAAGTTAGAAGTTTGATAGATTTACCAGATAGTAAAGATGTTGAAAAAATAGAAGAATTAATTAATGTTAAAAAAGACATAGCGACTTTATTATATCAAGAAAACAGTTTAAATAAATATATTTCTCACATTGTTAACACAATTAAATGTACCCCAGATTATGATCTTAAAAATTCTATAAAAAACCAATTAAATGACTTAATGAATAATATTTTAAAAAAATTAGCAGATAAAACTACTAGTTACGATAAAACATCTCAAGGAATACAAATTGAAATATACAATACAACTAAAAGTGTTACTTCAAAATTTAATGATATTCATAAGAGATCTTTAAATGATGTAGATTTTGAATTGATTCAAGATGATGAAACTGCATGGGGTATAGAAGGTTTAAATACTAAATTATTAAAATCAGAAGAAATTGGAATTAATAAAGAAAAATTAGTTAATCAAATTGCTAAGATAGAGGATAACTTAGATAAAGGGATTAAAAATTTAAGATTACAAACAGAATCTATTAAAAATGAACCTGAAATTTTCTTAGATATAATTACTAAAAATAGAGTATTAGCACATTATTTAATTTTTTCCAATAATAACATTGATAGTGTCCCACAAAATGCTTTACAACCAGCTATTGATGCAGCTTTAAGAATTATGATTAATTTTCAAGATCAACTAGCTGATAAAAAATTAATGCTAGAATTAGATGATACAATTAAACATAAATATGCTGTCTCCTTGAAAGATAGTATATTTAATTTTGAATCAAGCTCGTATGTTCAAGGTTTTTATGATTATAGAATTAAAAGAATTCAAAGATTTGATATTGATATTGATGATATACAACTAGATCCTAACTTATATTTTTACAATATCTTGGCCGAAATTTTAGAAATTGATTTATCGAATAATGGTGAAGAAATTAGAGTAAATTATAATGGAAATAATTGGTTTGCAAGAAGAAGAAGTCCAATTCATGGTACATTTGAAAATGAAGCATTTTTATTTATGATATTGAAAAATTGTTTAATAAATTCTGATTTAAGAACTTTACAAGTAGATGCTAATTTATTTATAGCTAATAATCAAGTAAATCAAGTAAATCCTTTCTTAAAATGTCATTTTGAAGATGTATGTAAAAGTTTTACCAATATCAACTTTGTACTTATCTCTTGTATTAATGCTTATTTTAGAATCATTTGTTTACAATGTAATACTTCTGATTATAATTTTACTAGATATATGAAAGTATTATATGATTGTTTAGAAAATTGGCATAAATATGAAGATTTAGATAAAGTTAAGTTTATAGTTAGCAATAATACAGCTGATATACCTGCAGCTATAAATGGATTGATCGATCTTTTATTGAGTGTTAATGGTGTAGAACTAATAAAACATACTATTAATAATAGTTTTGATGGTACTATTGATTTTGATCAGTTTATAAGGTCAATAAATGAGTTTGTAGGAAAAAATGATTTTGAAGTACAAATGGAAAAACATGTCTTAAAAATGTTAAGAAATGATAAAATAAGATATTGTGAAGAAACTCAAATCCAAAAAATAGAAATCGCAATTGAAATGATAAAATATCATTTTGAAAATAATGGAAATGGATTAAAAGATCAAGTTAAATTACATAATTTAATAAACTTTTTAAGAAATCCAAGAAATATTTATTCTAGTTTCTTAAACTTGGATACCATAGGTTTAGAAATTCAGGAAGAAGAATTATTAGGAAATTCTACAATTCAAAGTATGGTAGCTAGGTTAGGGGCTAACTTATTAATTGCTAATAGAAATAGAAGAGATGAAATAGCTAATAATTTTAGAAATCCTCCTAATCGAGATATCATTCAAAATGAAGTAGAATCATTAATACATTTTAGTACAAGATCTTTATCCAATGAGAATAATTTCGAAAATATTTTAGTATTTGTTCAAGCTAATTTTGGTGGTGAACAACCATATTTTCAAGAATTAAAAGATTTATATTCTGTTACCAATGATTTACCTTTTTCTTTGTCAAAAATATATCAATTATACGGTGTTAATCAATATGGATGCACCTTAATTAAAGAAGTATTATATCAAATTCAGGAAAATCCAGGAATTAACAGAAGAGATTTAAGTAGTTTAATAAATAATATTTGTGTAGCTAATATTATGAATTTAGAATACATTGGTAAAACTAATATTTTAAAAAGACATAATAATTTTAATATAGGTAATAATCAAATTTTAGTTAAAAGACATAGTTTATTAAATCTAGGTCCAAATAATGATATAATTGATGGTACTTTTTATTTAGGTGAATTTGTAGAATTAAGAGATTTTGTACCTAATAGAATAATTGCAAATCATTCTTGTTATTACAATATTGATAGATATACTACAGTGAGAGTATCAGATTGTACTTCTTATATAAATTCAATACAAAATCATGTAAAAAGACAATTAAATTTAATTCAAAATATAATTATTAATCAAGCATCAAATAATTCAGCTACTAAAATTTTATATGATTTATTGGATGAAAAATTTGATAATTATCAAAAAGTGTATAACATTAATTGGAAATATGCTACAGAAGCAATTCATAATTTAAGAAATATGACTCAGTTAAAAAAGGTCGAAAATCAATATATCTCTAAATCTATTGAAAATTATAATTTAAAATTATCTTCTATAATTACTCAAAAAAATAAAATAGATACTGCTAGATATTTTATGGGATTTTCTAATTTTGAAGATTTTGGTTTTAAAGAAATTCAAAATAATAATTCAGAATTATTTAATACTTTTAAGGAAATTAATGCTAGAAAATATTTGAAAGCAGCGATTAATTCTGCAGACAATAATATTCAGTTAAATCAATTCTATGATGGTAAAATTTCAGAGGATATTAACAAATTAGTTTATCATGATAATAGAAATCGAGGTAATACTATATCTTATAAAGGAAAAATGATAAAATTAAATGATTTCTTTAATGATAACTTGACAAAATTCACAACTCAAGGTACGATAGGTTTATCTAATGTTCAATACCAATCTAATTTCTTAGAAAGAGCTTCTACAAGTGTAACTCCTATTATTTCAGATTATTTGTATTTAATTAAAGAAAACTTGTGTAAGAAAATGGTTGAATTTATTTATCAAAATAAAGCAGTTGATCTATCTGTATCTAAAAAGATTTATGATAATGTAGCTGAATATATACAAAAAACAAAAATTTATTTAGAAGATCAAGATAAAGATGCAATAATCCTATCTTTAATTGGTGGTTTATCTAATGAAGTATTAGGTAAATATATTCAATATATACATACCAAATATGCTTCAGCTTTGGTAGAAAAATCTTTAAGAGCTAATTTAAATGTGACAGATGATAAATTAACATCATTGTCATTTTTAAAAAAAAGAGGACAACCTACATCTGGATTTAATAGCATTAATAAACCATTTATAATAGATTACAAAGAAAATTTTACTAATTCTTTAGAAAAACCTAGTTCAAAATTAATTGAAGGATTTTTACAAGCAGTTCAAAGAAACAGAAGATTCAGTCCATTTAGATTTACTTATGATCCTATTATAAGTCATGAATTTCAAGTTAAAGATCAATTTTATATTTATAATAATGATTATACTTCTGGAATTTTGAATGATGATAGTGCTTTATGTTTAGAAGTAAATAATAATTTGTTAGAACTATTAGTATATAATTATTGTCCAATTAACAAAAGAGATAAAGATGGACAATCCGCTATATTTTATGCAATTAAAAATCAACATTTGAATAGTTTAGAAAGATTACTTGAATTAGATGCAGATCATGATTCAGTACCTAATAAATTAAATCAAACTCCTATTCAATATGCTCAAGATTTATATAATATTCACTTAGATTACATAGATGATAACAGTATGTCTCAAATGATTAAAAAATTTTATAATCAACAATTTAAAGTAACTAAAAATATAATAATTGATAATCCGGCTTTCAGAAATAATTTTATTAAATATACTGAAACTGGATATGGTATGATGATGGGTTTAATCAATCATTGGATTCTTTTTAGAAATTTGGATTACAACCAAAATTGGAATTTCCAAGATAAACAAAATTTATTTAATTTGTTGCAAGAAAAGAATTTATTAACAAATAATATAATTTCAAAATATCATATTTTAGATATATTAAATGATAATACAAATGTAAATAATATTTTAGAAGAAAGAGAAGAATTACATGTTGTAAAATATCAAATTAAAGAGTATCGAAAAAATATTGATAAATTAGATGAGATAATTTTAGATTTAGATTCATCAATTAATAGTTTACAAAGAGATATTGATAATTTACCAAGAAATAGAAAACAGAATTTAAGAAGAAAATTAAGAATACACACACAGATGAGAGAGGAAAAACTCAGGGAAAAAGTCCAATATCAAAATCAATATAATAGACTAGAAAATAATATAGATGATTTAGTTGTGGGTAATTTATCAGATTTTAGAAGAATTAGAGAAAGATTTAATTCAGATGTAAATATATTGACCAATACAGTAATTCAAAATTACAATAAAATCAATTTTATGATACCTTCTAGACCTACTAAATTTGATAGTCATTGTTATAACAAAATGTGGGATATATATTTGAATGATGACCAATTATTAAATAATATTAATAATTTCCATTTATTATTAGTCAAATTAGAAAAATCAATTTTAGAAGACAATGATAAAAATAGGAAATTAGCCCATTTAAGAGTTATTAAAAAATTTTATGATAAATTATATATTGACTTTACAGAATATTTAAATAAACCTAAATTTACTGATTCCAATAAATTATTAGAAACATCTTTTGATTTTATCAAACATATTACTAAAAATATTTTAGCTGAAGGTTTTACTATGTCTATTAAAGATATAATATTTGAAGAATTAAGAATGACGGTACCATTTGATCCTATTGTTCATGTTACCGAAGAGACTTACTTTAATTTATTGTTTAATATGTTAGATGATGTATTTAATATTCCTACTAATATTGAAGAAAGATATGAATTAGATGATTATATAAAAAATGAAATAAATGATACAATTGTTAAGAATGTATTAAATATTAAAGCTAATTATAAGGATGTATCTCCAGATGATTATGAAGGTGTAGAAGAAATTCTAAAAAGAGTAAATGAAATGTTAAGATTAAATACCAAAATAGTATTTACAGATGATTCAAAATCATTAACTTATATAAATAAATATTTAATTCCATACTATGCATTAAATTATAAATTAATAATTACTAACTTGAAAGAAATATTTGATAATTATGCTAGATTTATAATTAATAATAAAAGACACATAGATGTTATGATTAGATTACTGTAAGTTTAAAGTAATCATTTTGTAATAATCAAAGAAATCATCGAGATATCTAAGTTTAAAATGAAAATTCATTAATGTTAATACTTTGGATTCCATAATATTAATATTTTTTATGGTATAATTTTCTTTTAAGATTTTATGATAATCATTATTCAACATTGATTCGTCATCATAATTTTTTCCAACAATAAGGCAAATTATGTAAAATAAATATTCAGAATTAACAATAAAATCAAGATTATTGTTTATTTTTCTATCAATTAAAAATTCTATTAAATTTAAATAATTATCTTTAATTTTAATCAACTCATCAAATATAATTATGACATAAATCATTTCATAATTATCTTTTTGTGTAACATTAAAAAATTTATCAAATTTAGTTACCATTTCCATCATATTATGATTAATATATTTTATATCTTTGGAATAGATTATTTCCTTTACCAGATAATTAATGCATTGATTTTTAAAATTATAGCTATTATATAGGTTGTTATCAATTTCAGCGTATTTTGGATGCATTTAATATTCTTACACGTTTTAATGTTTTTTATAAAAATATTTTTCAATTTTATTCGATTTCATCTGCTAATTCGACAACAGAATTATTATCAAATTCGAATCTTGTATTTAATAAAGTATTAGTGGGTCTATTAATTTGTTCTACAATTGATAAAGTAAATGAATGATTAATATTATTAAAATCTACCAAGGTACCATCAGGATAAACAAATTTAATATTTAATTCATTTAATTGAGCTAAAGGTTCATCAAATTCCTTGATAGCTTGAACATAAGTATTAAATAGAATATCACCTGGATTTCCTGTTAATAGAATCTTGGAAAATGCATTATTAATTTCGTTACTTGTAATAATATTAGAAAAATCATTAAGAATCATATAAATATACAAATTATCACCTGTAAAATTCAAAATATTACTATCAATTTTTTGTTCTAAACCGGCTGAATTTAAATTTACAGATGTAACACCTTCTAATTCATAAGAATCTTTGTTAGAAGTTTTATTAGAAAATCTAGTAATAGCAAAATCCTCACCAACATCTCTAAATCCTAAAATAGAACCTAGTGAATTTTTGATATTAAAAAAGAATCTAACTAAAAATCCTACTCTTATCACAACACTTTCACCACCTGAAGTATCTGTTGTTGATGCAGAAATATTTATCTTGGGAAGTAATATTGAATAATTATCATTTGAAGTATCTACCTCATATACTATATGTGTTGTATTAATAAATTGTGCAGATATACCATTTGTAGATTTAGCACCAGAAATTTTAATTTCATCTCCTACTGCAACTGAATTATTAGGATGGTTTATAACTAAAATAATTCTTTGTTCATTATTTAAAGTTACATATTCAAGTGAAAATGGTTTTGATAATGTTACTTCTTGATATGAATTAAAAATTACTTCATCTGTAGAAATATCAATATTTAATTCAAAAAAGTGATAATATTTAAAATTAGTATCACTTATTACTCTTTCTATATTATTCATCTTATCTAGAATAATATTTGCTAGTGTTAATCTATTATAATTACCTTTTGGAATTGATATAGAATAAATATGATCACCATCTTCAATATTTTGCCATTGAAGAACATTATTTTTTAATTGACCATCTTCCTTAATAATTTTTTCAGTAGATGGAAATTCACTGCTAACTAATTCAATAGATTTAATATTATAAAATGTTTTCTTTAATAATATTTTATAGTTATTGGAATTAGGATATCCTTCTACAAAATTAATAACTTTTGATATTACAACATTAATACCTCCAGCTTCTTCAATAGTTTTATAAGCTTTTATAGAAGATTCGAAATAATAATAATCCTTTTCTACTTTAGTAATGGTATGAAAACCTTGTTTTTGTAAATAATTAATTGGGTAATTAGCATTAATTAAATTAAATGCAATTCCACCAATATTATTTATTTCAATTTTAGTATTTCCTGGATAAGTGAAAGTTTGAAATTCATTTCCTGTATTATTTGTCTCAGTTGTTAAAGCTATTTGAGAATTAATATTTTTATATTTAATTGGTAATTTGATTAAATAATAATTATTAAGAATATCAACAAATCTTTCAGTTTGATTTTCTTTTAAATATTCTAAATAATTATACATTTTATCAACAACAACTTTATATCCTGATTTAATTGATAAAATATCAATAATATCATCACTATAAACAATAATATCATGAATTGTATTTAATAAATTAATAGGAACATTATCAATATAATTATCATCATAAATTCCAGTAACAGATGATAATGTTATTTCAAATGTACTATTATAGTTTTTATAATTTAAATTAATATTATGATTTTTATGATATACTAATACATAAAAAGAATCTTTTAGAAAAGTTAAACCATTACTAAATATGTTGTTTTTATTTTTAATATTTTTTACTACAATTTTGTCTTCAACTTTATATTCATGACTCTTTTCAAATATTCTTATTGAATTACTATCTTTTTGAACCATTAATGGATTTGGAGTTAAAACTTTGAAATCATTTTTAATAATATTTTTTGGATCACTTATTCTAAATCTACTATCAATATTAATTAATGTTGTTTTTTCTTCAACTATATTTTGAAGATTTTTATTTTTTTTTGGTATAGAATAGTCTTCTAATTTGATATTACTAGATAATTTAGAAATATAATTATTATCCTGATGAACAGATTTCATTTAAGTATTTAACATAATAATTCTTTAATATATAAAAATATCTAATATTAATTATATATATGGAATATAATTGGAATTTAAAAAAGAGAAAATACTCAATGATATCGTTAGGTTCAGAATCAGATCAAAATGAAGATGTTGACGATAAAACAAAAAAAAAATATATTTGGGATGGATTAACAGAAACTACCCTAGTCAATTCAGTTAGAAATCATATTTATTTTTATTCAGGTGTAAATACCAAAAGTTGTATGAATTTAAATATGGAAATTAGAAAAGTAGCTAATGATCTAATGACTAATAGAAATAATTTTCAAAATCTAGATAATTATATTTATATTCACATAAACAGCTTTGGAGGCAGTGTTTTTGCTGCAATGTCTACTATAGATACAATAATTAATTGCCCAGTACCAATCGTTACTATAATTGAAGGTGCAGCTGCCAGTGCAGCTACTTTAATCAGTGTAGTAGCAGATTACAGAGTAATTACAAAAAATAGTTTTATGTTAATTCATCAATTAAGTTCTTCTACTTGGGGTAAAATGGCAGATTTAGAAGAAGAAATGGAAAACTTAAATAAACTAATGAGAAAAATTAAAAGTATTTATACTGATAAAACTAAATTAAAAGGTATTGAATTAGAGGAAATTTTAAAACATGATATATGGTGGGATTCTAAAAAATGTTTAGAAGTTGGTTTAGTCGACAAAATTGTAGATAAAACCAAATTGTATGATATTAAAAAAGATTCTTTAGAATTATAATTCAGTTCCTAAATCAACTATTGAACCGGTTATTGAATCATCTGATAATGTTGATACATATTTAATATTTGTACTAAGCTTTGCTAAATTATTCATTTTATTATTATTTTTTTTTATAATTAAGAAAATTATAATAAATAAACCAACTACTATACCAGCTACAATTACCCATTTCATAGTAGATTCAAAACTAGATGTTATAGTTTCTCCTAATTCTACATCTGAATCTTCTTCTTCTTTTTCTTCTTTTTCTTCATTTAAAGTGTTTGTAACAGTTTTTTCATGATTAGGTTGTAAACTATTTTTTTGTTCTACAGATAATAAATTATTTGATAATATTTTAGATATTTCTTTTAAATCTAGTATTCCTGTTACTAAATTTTTATTAAAATCAGCATTAAAAAAATATTTATTATGTTTAATTGTTTCAATAGCTTCAAAAATATATTCATTACTAAATATTATTTGTAATTCTTTTTTTAAGTTATCTAATTCTTTGTTATCTTCTTTCAAGTTATCTAATTCTTTTAATTTATTAATTATATCATTAGTAAATTGATTATTTATCATTTGATTTTCTAAAGCTTTAAAATCAAGTTTAGTAGTTTTTTCTTTTTTTTTCTCTTCTTCTGGTGTTTCTTCTTTTTGTTTTATAATAGTTTTAGATTTTATTAAAGTAATAATACTAGATGATTCCAAGTTTTTATTTAATACATAATCAATAGAATTATCTAATATTTGATTAAAGTTATTACTCATATATAATATAATTATAAAAATATTTTCTTAATATTTTAATATAATGTTTGACAAATTAGTAAGATTTTTACGAGAAAATAAATTATTATCTTTAATAATAATTTTTATTTTAATAAAATGTTTAACAAAAAAAAATAAGACTATTGAAAAAATGACACAACTTGCAAGTACATGTAACAGTAATTTATATGAATTAATTACTAATGATAAAGTTTTAGTTGTTAGAGAATTAGAAGATAATAATTCAAATAAATATTATAAAGCACAGTTAGTTGAAAAACAAGATTTTACGAATAATTTTTCCGGTAATGAAAATCAATTAGTTTTATCTACACCTGGTGATAATAATTATGCTATAAAATACAATAATTCAACCACACAAGGATATCTATTTTTATCATATAATGATAATTCTAGTTTATTAGAGTTAAATAATATTTCTAAAAGATTTAAATTTATAAATGCTAAAGAAGCAGGTGTTACTAATGCCGAAGATGGTGATTATTTAATATCTACAGAATTTGATAAATATATTGTACAAAAAGATAGTTTCAATTTAGGTTTTGATAAAAATGATTTAATTCTTAATACTAATATAATACAGGGAAAAACTAAAGAAGATTTAGTTGATTTAAATACTTCCGATTTTGTAGGTATCCCCATATTTAAACTCACATGTATAAATTAATAAATTTTATTTGATATTTTCATTTTGATCAATAGACTTCAAATGAATAAAAGCATCAGTGCCAATACCAGATGATGATATAACTTTAACATCACCACCTAAATATCTAGCATATAATCTTGACATTCCTAATCCATGAGCAAATCCTGATAAAATTGGTTTGTCATAATATTTTCTAATATTAGGTGTCGAGGTATACATATAACTAAATACATAATCTGACAATTCTCTTTTAAATCCGACACCTCTATCTGATACTTTTATCAATATATCTTGATCACCTTTTTCTATAAAAATATTTATTTTTGGATTTTTAAAATCATCATCAATTATACCTTTAATAGAATTTTTAATAATTTCTCTTAAAATGTATTCAGTATTTTCTGGAATATTCATAAATTCAATATTTCTATTTCCATCTATATTAATATCTATATTTTCAATATCCAAAATAAACATTGAACTTAGATCATTAATAGTATTATTAACTAAATCATATGGATTACACTTTTTATCTATTGTTCCAATATATCTATCTGTACTTTTATGATCATTATAAAAAATAGATTGATGTTGACCAATCAAAAATCTTATTCCAATTCTAGATAAATAAAAATTATTCAAGACATTATCTATTATTTCACAATTTTTTGAATAATTATTAGGCAAATCAAATCTATATTTTATAATTGTATCAGATAAATCTAATTCTAAGTTAGAATGTTTATTTTTAATATCAGTTATTAGATATGTAAATGATTCAATTTTATTATCGTCATTTGGAATAGGATGATCTAATATTCTTTCAAATGAATTAATATACAATTCATGAATTTTTTGAAAGTTATCTAACTTAACAATATCTTCTGGCATTTTTTCTAGTTGATTAGCCCTTTTAGCTAATCTAATTGGTAGTTCATTATGTAAAAAGATTGATTGATCTTTTATTTTATTTTGAACACCAAAGTCAAATATGTATTTTAAATTTAATGGGGTTAGTTTTTTATCTGAAAATTCTTTAACACGTAATAATCTTTTTAACATTTATTTATAGAATACTTTTTTCGTTTAAATAGTATAATTCTTCTTTATATATTTCTATCTAAAAACAAGACTATAATTAGTAAATATATACAATAAATTAGTCTATGTAAAAAAAATTGATAATATTATAACAAATACATAAAGAAATATGATTTTTTTAAAATACAAAAAATGCCTGGAAAAACAAACGAACAAAAATATCAAAAAAAGACTCCTAGAGAGCACGTATTATTAAGACCAGATACATATGTAGGTGATATAGATCCTACTGAAGAAGAGATGTGGGTTTATAATGATGATAAACTTATCAAGAAAAATATTAAATATGTACCTGCTTTTTATAAGATTTTTGATGAGGTTCTAGTTAACAGTAGAGATCATTCAATTAATGATCCAACATGTTCTGATATTAAAGTTGAAATTAATCAAGAAGAAAATATGATTTCAATATTTAATAATGGTGATAATGGAATTCCTGTAGAGATTCATAAAGAACATGGTATTTATATTCCTTCAATGATTTTTGGAGAAATGTTGACTGGAAGTAATTTTGATGATACAGAAAAAAGAACAACTGGTGGAAGAAATGGTTACGGTGCAAAACTTGCAAATATCTTTTCTAAAAAATTTATTGTGGAAGTTTTTGATGCAAAATCAAAAATGAAATTTAAACAAGTATTTGAAGAAAATATGAGCGTTAAAAATGAACCAGAAGTAGAAAAAGTAAAATCAAAAGAAAAATCATATGTTAAAATTACTTTTTATCCAGATTTAGAAAGATTCAAAATGAAAAAAATAACAGATGAAACTATTATGTTGTATCAAAAAAGAGTATGTGATATTGCTGCAACAACAACAAATAAAGTAAAAGTTTATTTCAATGAAGAACATATGGATATTCCTAATTTCAATCAATATGTGAATATGTTTTATGATGAAAGTATTGAAAGAATTTATGAAGAAGATGATAGATGGGCAGTATGTGCGTTGTACACTCCTAATGAAGGAGGTGAATGTGTATCATATGTCAATTCGATTTGTACATATAGAGGCGGTACTCACGTATCATATATTGTTGATAATATCATTAAAAGATTAATTGAACATATCAAAAAGAAAGATAAAACTATTAAAGTAACACCATCTCTTATCAAAGAAAATTTAGTATTTTTTGTAAATACAATCATTGAAAATCCCGCTTTCATTAGTCAAACTAAGGATGCTCTTACAACTAAATCTGCAAAATTTGGTTCTAAGTATGAAGTTAGTGAAAAATTTATGAAAAATCTATTGAAAACAAATTTGGTAAATCAAGTTATGGATTTTGCTAGATTCAAAGAAACAGCATCTTTAAAGAAAACTGATGGTAAAAAAGTTCAAGCTTTAAGAGGTGTTCCCAAATTGGAAGATGCTAATAAAGCTGGTTCTAAACATTCTAATAAATGTAGTTTAATTTTGACTGAGGGAGATTCCGCCAAAGCATTTGCTATGGCAGGTCTAAGTATTGTTGGAAGATCTTTATATGGTGTTTTCCCTCTTAAGGGTAAACTTTTGAATGTCAGAGAAGCTTCTCCTAAACAATTACTAGAAAATGAAGAAATTAAAAATCTAAAACAAATTATTGGTTTACAACATAATAAAGATTATTCTAGTAAAGATAATTTTGATAAACTTAGATATGGTAGAATTATTATTCTGACTGATCAAGATGTTGATGGATCACATATTAAAGGTTTGCTTTTTAACTTTTTTCATTACTTTTGGCCTTCTTTAATGAAGAAAAAAGGGTATTTGACTTCTTTATCAACACCTATTGTTAAAGCTTTTAAAGGAAATAAAACAGAAACATTTTATAACTTAACAGATTATGATAATTGGAGAGATAATAATAAAAGTGGATGGAAAACCAAGTATTATAAGGGTTTAGGTACATCGACTTCTAAAGAAGCCAAAGAATATTTTGTAGATATTGAAGATAAGTTGATTAATTACTTTTGGGCTGACTTTGAAAAAGAAGTTGGAGAAATAATTGATGATTCAGACGACGATGATTCTATTGATAGTACTAATGATGAAGAAGAATTGGTAAATAGTGAAGAAAGTATTAAATCTTCCAAATCATCTAATAGTAAAAAGAATGTAATTAATATTGATTACAATGATTTTTGTACTAATGCTATTACTTTAGCTTTTGACAAAAGAAGATCTGATGATAGAAAAGAATGGTTGCTCAATTATGATAAGAATGAAATTATTACTTATCAAGAAAAAAATGTAGCTTTTAAAGATTTCATTAATAAAGATCTAATCCACTTTTCAAATGATGATACTAGTAGATCTATTCCAAATCTTATGGATGGATTCAAACCTTCACAAAGAAAAATTATGCATGGTTCTATTCTTAGAAAATTGTATAAAGATGAAGTTAAAGTAGCACAACTTTCTGGTTTTGTATCAGACAAATCAGCATATCATCATGGTGAAGCATCGTTAATGGGTGCTATCATTGGTATGGCACAAGATTATGTGGGTTCTAATAATATTAACATTTTAGATCCGGATGGTCAGTTTGGTACCAGATTAAAAGGTGGTAAAGATGCTGCCAGTTCAAGATATATCTGGACAAGGCTTAATGCTTTGACACAAAAGATCTTTAGACAAGAAGATGAAGCAATTTTGAAGTATATGGATGATGATGGTGTTTCTATTGAACCAGAATGGTATTGTCCAATTATTCCAATGATTCTAGTTAATGGTTCGGAAGGTATTGGTACTGGTTTCAGTACTAAGATTCCTTGCTACAATCCATTAGATATTGTAGATAATATAAAAAGATTGATGAATGATAAAGATACCAAACATATGATTCCTTGGTATCAAAATTATCAAGGTACTATAGCACATAATGGTAAATCTGGTTATGAAGTTAAGGGTGTTTATCATGTAGAAGATGAAAATACTTTAGTCATTAGTGAATTACCTATTGGTGAATGGACTTCTAATTATAAAGAGTTTTTGGATGGTCTAATTATTAATGAAGAAAAAACTAAGAATGGTAAAAAGAAAACAACCGGTTTTATTGAAAAATTTACTGACGATAATACTGATAAAGTAGTTAAATTCACTCTACATTTTCCTGAAAATAAACTAGGGAAATACATTAAAGCTGATACTCTAGAAAAGAAACTCAAATTGAATAAAAAAATTAATATTACCAATATGCATTTGTTTAATGCTAATGGTACAATTAAAAAATACAGTAATGGTCAAGAAATTATAAAGGACTTTTACGATAAGAGACTTGAATGTTATGAACTAAGAAAAGCTTATATTATGAGAAGACTTCAAAATGAATTACTTCATTTGAAATATAAAGTTAAATTCATTGAATTTAAATTTTCTGGTAAAATCATTATTGATAATAAAACTAGACAATCAATTATTGATAAACTAGTTGAATTAGAATTTCCTGAATTGAGCAAAGATGTAGATGATATTAAAGGAAAGTCTTATAGTTATATTACAACTATGAGTCTATTTGCTCTAACTAAAGAAAAGATTGATGAACTAAATGAAGAATATGATTCAAAGAAAGCAGAATTAGAATCTCTTGAAAGTAAAACTATTAAAGAAATTTGGGAAAAAGAACTTGATGAATTCTTGCATGAATATAAAAGATGGTATAAATCAAAACATGACGAATATCTAGAAGAAATAAGTAATACTCATAAAATATCTACAAAAAAGAGTAAAAAATCTAAAGGTTCTAAAAAAAAGAAACCAAGTAAAAAAAAAAATCAAAATCTAAAAACTTAATAGTTTAAAATAGATTTTTGAATTAATATATTTAAAAAAGTATTT
>JGI20157J14317_10001965_pt1 | contig 18174 bp, 17 predicted proteins | sample COG_07_FD_14317 | JGI IMG/M metagenome (IMG submission 14317)
TTATTGTACAGATTCAATTTATTTTGAACAGTGGTACAGTTTTCTAAATAATGTTCTACCATACGTTCCATTTGTAATGATGCTTCTTTTTGTGATTCAGACATATTATTTTGGATTATTTTTCTTTTTTTACAACAATAACAACCAACAATGGAAAAGAGTAAAAAACTATATAGTACTGTTATATAATTACTGAGGTAATGATTTTAATTCAATTTTACCGATTAAAAAAAATGGGTTAGCCTATAATTCAGCTCACTTCGTTCGCTGAAAGGTCGTATAGGGGGGCGAAGCCCCCATGCGACCAATCGTGTTTACACGTTTTGTACAATCGTTTCTATGATTTTACTGTACAGATCCTGTTTTTTGATTTTCCCAGTAATCGATATTTGCAATTGACGTGCCATTATTTCTAAATCACTTACTTTGTAATTCGATGCGGCTTTCAATGGTTTATCGTAATTTATAATTTGCATATATTCATCTACTATTTCGTGTGGTTTCAATACTTGTTGAGCAGTATCAAGCCAATAGACCGGTCCATTTTGTCCATTTTTGTACAGTACAAATGTGTCGCAATCTTCATCGGCTTCGGGTTTATGTAAAAAGGTCATATAGACACGCTTTTTCATATCAATCAAATAAATATTACAATTATAATACGCACAAAGCATAAATATATGACGCCAAGACATTTTAGGTTGAGTTAATAAATCGTTACACAAATCATACAACCCTACTTTTGTCCATTTTGTATCCAAAATACAAGACCATTCTTTTGTACTTTTGCTTTTTAACTTGTCTACAATAGCATTTTTTTCGGCCATTTCGACATTACCGTTCGTACAGCCTCCAATGCGATCATATTCTCGCTTTCCATTTTTTGCTAAATAAATAGTCCAAAATAACGGATCTTGACATCGTTTCACAGATTGTGCTCGCAATTTGCATTTATCGTACAAAGACAAGTTGATGTTGTGTGGTACTACAGGTATAGGTTGATTTGGTTGTATTGGTTGATGTTTCGGACTGGGTTCATCGTCAGTTTTGTGTGACTCTTCTAATATGGTAACTTTAGACATTTTTTTATGAACACGAGGGGCTAAATTTTGTATAGGAGTGACTTGGCTAGTTTTGATACAGTTGGATTGGTTATTTTCCGTGTGATCTACTGTAGGAAATAGTTCTTTTTGTTGTTTTGTTAACATATAGGATTGTATACTGGATAAATCAACATTGTATTGTTTATTCGGTAAAAATGAATGTGTCCAATACATCATAGCAGTTGGCATATTTCAATTGATGTGTATCTGTGTACTGGTTACGTAGTCTATTATTGGAAAAACTGTTTATATGTATTTGTTTCATTTTCAATTTTTGCCAATACTTGTTGTTGATCGCCAATATACTCTACAAATTTCTGTATTTCTTCCAATGCTTCATCCGGTATTGTAGCCATATTAATAACAATACCCCCTTTGTTTTCATTTAATTTCACTTGGGGATATTTTCGCAGTATTGTACCTATTGTAATATGTTCTTTTGGTTCCATTGTGTGAATCTTTTGCAATAACAGGGAGCGATTAACTGTAGAAGATGTGGGCATTTTTTTAATTGTATGTGTATGTGGATGTATGTGTGGATATTATTCATTTGTAAGATTCTTTTTATATTGTTTGGTCATAATCAATCGATTGTAAAAAATCGTTTGCCACTTGTTCACCTTTTGAAATGAATTCTCTCCGTTTGTTTTTCGATGAAATCACGGACAATGCTTCGTGAATACGCGAATCTCCAATAACTTCGATCTGGTACGGTGTTTTGGATACCAATGGATGTGGGCTATGTTTTGTAATACGCAATAATTTTCCAAATAGATCCAGTAGATAAAAGATTAATCGGAGAGAAGACTTGTGATAAGTTTGATGGGGATCTTCTTCTTCTTGTTGTTGATGGTCAAAATAAACGCCTAAAATTTCTTCGGGTGTACATCCGTGAGATAAGCATTGGTCTATAGGATAATTTGCGTACATTGCTCCGTCGATGTATAAGTCGCCGGTTGTACTGCAACAATGTGGTACAAATAAGACCGGTAAACACGAAGAAGCATAAACGGCATCGACTAACCGCCAATTGGGATGCGTTTTATAAGACAAATCGACCATTTTTAATGGTTCATACAAAGTAGTAATAAAATGCATTTCCTTTTGGTTGTATTCGTAGAATTCCTGTAGAGTAGTATTGAGAGAAAGATCGTGATCCAATAAAATGGGTTCTAATAATCGTTCTATGGACGAAACATCGAATAACCCTCCTTTTGGTACCGCCATAAATGCGGTACGTATATTGGTTGGAAATAGACGTTTCCATGGTATATTTATAATGTATTCATCTAAACCATTCCAATTGGTTTGGAGAGAAAGAAATACAGCTACAATAGTACCGACCGATGTCGCATAAATACTCTCAATATTGGCCATTTGGAAGAAATTCCGTTGACAAAGTGTTTTCAATGCACCGAAATATGAAAATCCCATATGGGCACCACCAGCAACCACTAAATGTTTTATTGTAGGAGGAACGATTGTCATTATGTTTGCAATAAAAAAATGGCTAAATATATATTTTAGCCGTTTTTTCTCAATATTCTTTTTTTTATTGTTCACTTGTTTTTTAGGATTCCAGTCGGCAATTTTACAATTTTGATTTAGGATCCTCTTCTACTTTAGCCAATTCGGCAATGACTTCAATGTTTTTGTTATTTAATTCAAATCGCTGTCCAATCACTTTCACATCGATACTATCATCTTCCTGTACAGATTGGAACCGATGATTGTGTACATAGTGATCCCGAATTACAAACACCGTAACGGGTACATTATTATTTTCGTCGTATTTATGTGCGTGAATACCAGCCTTTGTTACACTTTTCACTTTGCAATCATTTAACCACATTCCTTCTACAGGATTGCATACTAAGCATTCAAATACGACTAAAAACTCGATTTTATCCAATTTAGCCGTTCCATTTGTGTATTTCACCAACTGTATCGAATTGGGTTTCACATATCCTTCTACAGTACATTTACCTCCAATGTAATATTCAATGGATTCACGTATATTCTCCTTGGTTTTGCCATTGGTTCCAATTTGTGATGGTAACAATAGTACAAACATTTCCAACATACATTTCATATACAATGGATCTTTTTGTTTCTCCAGTCTGTCTTGTTTGATTTGTTTGATTTGTTTGGTTTGTTTGATTGCTTGTTCAGTTAGGTTGTTTGGATTCGCGTTTGGAGTAGTGGTGGTCGCTTGAAGTATTTCCATATTTTGATTTAAAAAGGGCTGATTAATTTTGAACGTATTGACTCTACTTTATATACTATTCGTATGTTTATATTTTTTACTATAAATATACTATTTGTTTCAATTTTTCCTTTCTACTTTTTCAGGAGATTCTTGATTTTCTTTTCCGTTTTATCGGTCCAGTTCCGGGTTACGTGATTTATGGCTAAATTGTAAATTTCACTATATCTGGCTTCTTCTAATCCTAAATAATAGCATGTGCCTTTTTTGTTTTCTATATTGGTTTTGCGTAGTAACATTTCCAGTAATATACAATAAGTAGATCGATCACCGCTGGTTTTCTTTTTGGCTTCTGTATTTTTATTTTGACCGTAGGAAATGGAATAACCGAGTTCTTTCAAAAACGGATCCAATAATTCAGTAGGAACTCTAAATCGGCAAAATACACCAGTACGCAATCCTATACGGGCAATAAACAAATCACGGAGTTTAAAATCATAAATGTTTTCCTTTTCGTCGTATGCCATATAACCAATTGTGGAAATGTCGCGTTTTGCATTTACATCTTGGATACCTTTAGCCAATACATTCGATCCTAACCAAAATCGTTTATGAATCGCTGGTTGCAATTGTTCACTTTCTACTGGATAATGGTTAGCCGGTACCCATTTTTTCTTATTTTCCCATATATACAATTGATTTTCCCCTTTATTATGAAGCACAATACCTACTATATTATTTCTCTGTACAATAAGATTCATAAAATAACTGTAGACAATGGGCTTAATTGACGACTCGTTCTCATATTTAGTAACCATGGGTCTGTCTAAATCATCCGCTTTTTGGAAACATTCACGAACACATTTCAATTTGTCTCGGAATGGTAATGTATCCAATCGACGAATGCAAATCAAATAAAACAATTCATTTACTGGTAGTTTCAAGTCATTTTTCCAATGTCCCAGTACAGAATGAAGGGCCGTTTCTAGTGTGCGTTTTTTGTTTTTATCGACTCGGTTGGTTCTCACGCTTTTCAATAATGTACTAATATTGGATTCCAATGATTCCAATGGATTGCTATCATCATCGTCTATAGTGTTACTATCTTTCGGCGCAGATGTAGTATTGGAAACCTGATTCGATATATTGTCCAATAAAACTGGTCGCGTATTTGCATTGTCTTGAAATTGTCTATTTCTTTTCTTCGCCAGTTCAGTACTAGCCGCAGCAGCAGCCTTCAACGCAGCCGCTTTTTTCTGTCTACGGGGAATGATTTCAATATTGGACCGGCGATCGCCTTCTTTTTCTTCTCTCAATTCCACTTTTACAGTCAAGTGATTCGGTTTATGATCAATAGCCTGTGTTCTATCGTAAATGGATGCTTTTGTATCGGTCAAATGATTCGGTTGAAAACTGTAGACATCGCCATATCGTATCATACTACCTACTACGTGATCGTGAACAATCCACTCTTTTTTCTTCAAAAAGATTCCCAGTACGTAATAAATTTCCTGTAATTTGTATGGTTTTCCCAATTGAATTTCTCTCAACAATGCATCGCGATTGTAAAATGCTTTTTCGCGAAACAATTGGCGAATTCGTTTAGAAATGTTTTCCCGTCTTCGTTGTAAATGATTCACACCATAAGTAGAATGATTGACCGGTAGATTATCGAGAGATTTCCTTTCGCTTAAGGAAGGACTACACTTGTATTCGCATTTTTTCATATAATCGCATTTACTAGAAAAAGCTTTGTCTCCAATTTTATATTGGATCTTTTTCCCAGTAGATACATTTATGGCAACGGGTTCTCCCATATTTTTTTCGGTGAATTTCTGTTGATCAATGTTCAACAAACAATCCACAGCCACTTCTTTCATCACTCGGGTAATTTGACCAATTTTAATGGCCTTTTCTTCGGCAATTCGATACATATACATATCCGCCAATTCAGTATTTGTAGTCGTGTCTACTGTACCATGCATATAGATTTCTACATTCCGTTCTTCAAAGGGTAACATACAGTGACTTTTATTTCGGATACCACGGCCGATAATTTGTTCTATACGACTCATATTGTACCAAGGGTCCATAATATGAATTTGTCTCAAATACTTGAAATCAATACCTTCACTTCCTGCTTCAGAGATTAATACCACTTTTACATATTTTCCATCGACGTTGTTTTCATGGAATACCATTTCCAAATCTTTTTTATTGTTTGGAGAGAAACGTGATGTACCGGTAATCATCACATATTGCGCAATGGATTTTTCCTCTTTGTCGCCTTTTTGTCTCGTTTTTACGAGAAATGGATCGGTTTGGTATTTAGGCGTTTTCATTAAATCCCGTGAAGATCCGGTTGAATTGTATCGACGTAAACCCAATTCTTCTAAAGCCAGTGCCATTGGCAATAACCCGCCTTCTAAGTATCGTGAATAAATCAAAACCACTCCATTGGATTTTTGAATGGATTGAATAATATTGTGTATTTTCCCGCTGAATTGCGCGACTTTATCCGGTGCAAACATACGACCGTACTTTTCCAGTACCCAAGGATAATAATCGAAATTCTTTAATCGCGATGTATCACCAGCACCTTCCATTGTGTACTGCATACATTTTTTCAAAGTTCCGTGATGCAATTTGATTGTCTCGTCGGTTTCCTGTACAGGATAAGACATATTAAGAATCATAATGAATGTATCCAAATAATGGAACTTGATTCTGGATCTCCCTTCTAATTTAGGCATTTCTTCATTCAAAAAAGAATCGTGAATTTCTTTTTGCGTACTACCCATTGTAGAAAGAAAGGTATTGTTAATCACGTGTTTTTCCGGTTCTTTTTCAATGGGCATATTGTTGAACATCTTTACAGGATAACTGTAGGATGACCATGTATTTTCTTTGGATGATGCAAATTGATTCGGGTACAGTCGAAATGGAAATGTATAAGGGTTCTCTCCACGTACATACGATACATAGCCTATTAACTTTCGTTTCAATAATTCGCGGCCTCCTTCTACTGCCACTATATTGTCGGCGTTTCTTTGTTCCGGTACAAAATTCCCATCTTTGTCTAATATTTGATTGCGTGATATTTGAGCACGATTGTCATTCAGATTCAATAGATTGACTAGAGAGATGATCTCTTCGGGTTGATTGTAGACGGGTGTAGCGGATAACAAAATGAAGCGGGTGTGTTTACAAAAACGGGCAATCTGTTTGAGGACTTTAGCCGATTTTTTAATACCACTTGTATCATTGACTGCGTCGGATTTTGCCAATACATTTTGGATTTCATCTACAATAAATAGACGGTTATCAAACATTTGTCGGATCTTTTTAATGGCCTTTTCTTTTCGTTCTACCAGCGCTGCTGAATCGGTTTCTTGAATGGGTTTTAAATCGAATATTTCCGAATTATGTTCTTGTACTAAATCGCCTAAAGTTCTTTTGTGTTCATCTTCCACTCTTTGTTTAATGGAATCGTATCCTGTAAAAATGTAATATTTCTTAATCAAATAGCGTATTCTACGGGTTATTTCTTCTTTTGTCATTCCTTCAATATCTCCTGGATTGATTTCTCTCAATAATGCATTTCCAATACAAGTATTCAATGACCATTTTTTGTTGTGGTAAACTAACTTCTTTGGATCGAATAACTGTAGACGGAAGTTATCTTGGACATTGGGTGATGCCATTACAATTATTTTACGACTGATACCGGTTTGTTTCATAAACAATCGCATTTCTTCTGCGATTCCAATAGCACTACAGGTTTTACCCGTACCGAGCTCGTGAAACAGTAGAAGACTATTATACGGTGTTTCGGTGGACATTAAATTTCGTACAAATTGTTGATGAGGTAGGATTTCAAATTCGCTTTTGCAGGCTTCATCTGCTTTTGCCGGGATATCTTTAGCAATTTCTGCTTGAAACCGATGATCTTGGAATTCTTGCTTTTTGGCTATTTTGATATTGAACTTCGGGTCATTAATGTGTGGATACAAATGGTCGTCTTTGATTGGATCTCTTTTATATGCTTTGTATTCTTGGAGTTCCATTTTTGCTAGTTCGGCATTGCCATCACCAAAATCATCTTTATCTTCTTCTTCCTCATCATCTTTGTCCAGATCATCTTTGTCCAGATCATCTATTGTATTCTCTTCAAGCGGAGGAGCATCTTCTTTAGGGGGGTCTTCTTTAGGAGGTGATTCATCTTTTTGGGGTGATTCTTCTTCTTGGGGTGATTCTTCTTCTTGGGGTGATTCTTCTTCTTGGGATGATTCATCTTTTTTGGGATCTTCTTTAGCAAACATATTCATAATACCTGTAGGTACGATCTTTTCCAATAAATTAGCTGGTTTCTCTCCATCACCGTCTTTCTCTGGTTTTTTTTCTGGTTCTGGTTCTTTTTCTGGTTCTGGTTCTTTTTCTGGTTCTTTTTCTGGTTCTTTTTCTGGTTCTTTTTCTGGTTCTTTTTCTGGTTCTGGTTCTGGTTGTTGTTCTACAGGCTCTTCATTTGGTATTCCTGTAAGTAATGGCTTTTTACGGCGTGTTTTTCGTGCATCCAATACAATATTGCTTATACATTTTTTCTCTTTTTCGCTCCATCGAGTACCTTTAAGACATGGGGGTCGTCTTTTTGGTTTTGCCTTTTCTTCTACAGGTTTTTCTTCTTCTTTAGGCATTTCTTCAGGAGGATTTGGATCCTCATTTTTATTATCATTTAGAACAATCTTTTTTTTACGTGTTTTCCGCTTATCTAATTCTGTTTTAGGAATACATCGTTTCTCTGTATTACTCCAATGTGTGCCTTTCCGACACGGTTTTCTACGTACAGCTACTGTAGGCTGATCCATATGAGTATCTTCTATGTTTGTCTCCATATTTATAATAGGAAGACATTATATTTTTGACATGGAAAACATGCGTGTTTTCTGTAAGCACTCATCAATGTTTTTAATTACCTGTATTTTTTCTAAATTGTATGGTCGTATTTTTTCCAAACACGTAGACAATGGCCACCAACCCATTCCACTGACTTCGGATTTTTGAAACTTGTGAGCGGCAATACTATTTTCATACGAAATATTCATCAAATAATACTTATGACGGTACGAATTATAATTGGATCCAGTAAAGGTTTCCTCCATAGGTACAATATTGCGCACATTTGTCAAGACACTTGTACTGTATCCCGTTTCTTCGGAAAATTCCCGTACAGCACAATCATAATCATTTTCTTGTGGATTACGCCGCCCTTTAGGGAAACCCCATTCGGGTTCATCCCAGTCAGAATACAATCGACTTTCTACTATTAATGACTGTAGATCATAAAATTCACCCAAATGATTCGTATAACCGTTAATTAACTCTAAAATTCGTTCGCGCATAGGGGGTAAATTCATTCCTTTTTTCTCTTTTACCATTGCGTATTTTTGCAGCAAATTATTTTTTTCGGGTTTCGTCATTTGTAAAATCATATTCATAATGTATTGTTTTTGATTTAAATCGAATTTACCGCGCATAAAATCAATATAACCTAAAGTATCTTTTCTACGGATCATTAAATATTGGATTTCGTGTTCTACACGTCGAAATGCAATCACGCCAATACTTGTAATGGGAATCTTACATATGTAAAACAAATGACCATACTTTCCACAATTATTGCATATCATATCTTGGTTATTGTTGTCTCCATTTGTATTGTGATTGCTGTGATTGTTGTTTCGATTTCCGAAAGAGGAACGTTTTATGAATTTGCGATTTGAAACATTTGGTGGTGTTATTACTGTAGAAGATGATGATACTTCAATCATTGGCATTGATCGATAACTTAAATGAAAAAGGGGATTTAATTTTAAATGGTTTTTTACAATGTATTGTATAGATAATGAAGGATTTGGACCCGGAAGTATGGTTACCTCATTTTTGGTTTTTCTTGTATACTGTAGCCCATAGTTATCCAGTTTTTCCCAATAAGATTACAAAGCGTAAATATTACGATTTTATCCAGAATTTACCTTTGTATATTCCACATGAAGGAGTCCGGAAAAAGTTCATACAAGTACTGGATTATTTTCCAGTCACTCCTTATTTAGACAATCAGGATTCGTTCACTTATTGGGTTCATTTTATTCATAATCAAGTACATCGGGAATTGGGAAAAGAAGAACATACGCATTTAGAACATTTGGATAATTACTACAAAGCTTATTTGCCTAAATCATATAGTTTGAGAGAAGAATGGGGAATCAAAAAGTACCATATTACGTACTTTCTAATTGCCCTATTGGCCATTTTTGTATTAGTTGGGATCAGTCCCCGGGGAACCTAAAGGTTCCCCCATGCCCCCTCCGTTCCACGTTATGCTATGGTGTAAGTATCGGTTAGTTAACCGACGTTATTTGGTTCTTTTTACTGTTCACTAAGTATCGGTTAGTTAACCGACGCTCTTTGATGGTGGGTGGCAGATATGATATGATGTGGCGTCATTTAGCAATTGTTATTTCGTCGTATTCAAACATTATCGCACACTATTCTATAGTAGTTTTTATTTTTTGGAAAGTGGTACAAAATGCGTATTGAAATCATAATATTTATTATTACCGGTCTCTTGATTGGGAACATTTATACGGACGGTAAAGTCCTCAAGAAATTAATCTCCTACAAGAAATACTACCAAATGGCAGGTATTGCTTTCGGGGGATTGATCATGTGGTGGTTAGTAAAGAAGAATCCAAAACGAGCCAATGAAATGTTTGCCACTTCAAATGAATACTTGAAATATTTACCTGTAGATCAAAATACGAGTAATGTATTGAATCCGATTTTAGACTTTACGGCCCGGCAAAATTTCGGCGACCAGTCTTCTACAGTAGGTACAATGGGTTCAACAGCGGCAGGCGGTACTTATAGTATGATGAATATGTTTATGGGCAACAATGGAGGTGGACCAAAAGGTCCGGATGCTCGTTTGTTGAATTCCGGTAAAAAAGCTACCAAAAGGTCGGTTAGTGAGACCAAAAAGAAATTTGTAGCATCACAACAAAACTGGAAATGTGGAGATTGTAGTGAACAATTAACGGCCTGGTTTGAAGTAGACCATAAAATACGGTTAGAATATGGAGGTAGTAATCATATTGACAATCTGGTTGCCCTTTGTAGAGAATGCCATGGACGAAAAACCACTATTGAAAACTTATAAGAGTATATTATAATCAAAAATAATATACTATTGATCCCCCCATTTCCATACTTTTCATCTAATTTATATTTATATGATTAATTCCATTTTACCCAAGAATTTAGAAGCACGAAAACGATTTATCCGAATTGGGTCTAAATATGGAACAATAGTTGCATTAGTTTTGTATTTCATTCTATTGTTTCAATTTAACCAGAAAGATGAATCGGCCTTGTCCAATAGCAAAATGGTCCTATATGTAATTGCATTAGTGGTACCTTTAGTCGTTTTTGCATATTTCGTATTGTCAAATGTAGAAGACAAAAAGTATTTAGGCTTGGTGATCTTAATGATTTTAGTCATTTTATTGACCTTGCTCGGTACCATATTACCGTCATTTGGAAGCATGATCAACCGGTTTATTACTTATTTAACCGAACTCACTGATCTACCGCCTTTGCCTCCAATTACATCATTTTTGATTTCCTTTACAATGAAACTGTTGTTGGTGTCTATTGTTATTATCGGATTGGCTTTGGTTTTCAATGTATTTATCAATGAATCAATGCGTTTCGATGGTATTTTAGGCATTATTACCAATGCTATTTTCCTGATTCCATGTTTAGTAAACGATTATGTACGGTATTTATTACGCGAATTTGTCAGTACACCAATGGTGGTTTATGTATTGTTATTGATTGAACTGGTCCTCATATTATTGTACATCTTTTTACCGAAAATCATACAGAAAATAGCTATGAAGCACAACAATACTTTGATTTATGACCCGATTTATTTTTACAGCGAAAGGACAATAAGCGACAGTAGCCCATTTGTACCGTCGAAGAAAAACACGGAACATCCCTATGACGGTACGGTTGCATCACCACTTATTCGTAATTATTGTCTATCCATGTGGATCAGTACGAATTATCCATCGTATGGTAAAGACGAAGAAGAATGTATGTTTCGGTACGGTACTTCAGCGAATCCTACTGTAGGATGCCCTTATATTGGTTGCAAAGGCAATGGAAAATGGCGATTTGTCTTGTCCAATAAAGGAGAAAACCCACCCAGTGTCGAACTGCGAGTACCAATGCAACGGTGGAATAATGTGGTATTGAATTATCACAATAATAATGTCGATATTTTCATCAATGGAAAATTGGAATCTACAATATCTTTAGCAAATAGTTTACCGGACTATATCACAGAAATGAATATAACTACCGGAGGAAATCGCAATACATTACATGGAGCAATATGCAATTTAAATGTATCTCAGCAGACCATGAATGCTACACATATAGCACAACAATATAATTTATTGAAATTACGCAATCCACCGGTAAATAATATTCTTTAACCATAATATATAACAAATTTAAAAAATACCAAAAAACAAAGATGAATTATACTTTGGTGATCATGGGAATTATCTTAGTTGTCATTGTGTATATTTTATACAAGGTGATTGACGAAAAAGGAAGAAGTATTGCTGGTAAAATGGATTTAAATAGTAACCAGAATCCAGTTCCATTGAAAAATACTGGTAAAGCTGATTCAACACGATATTATATTGGAGCTTGGTTATATGTGAATAGCTTAAATGGAACACAAACAATTTATTCAATTGGAACTTCAGATACTTCCTATCTAAAAGTAGAAATAACTAATACTGCACAATTGCAATACAGTATTAAAAATGGTGATGCTGCTACTGATTATGCTAATCACATTATTATGAATAATTTTCCATTACAAAAATGGGTATATGTGGTCATTAGTGTGGATAACAACGTAGTTGACTTGTATATTGATGGAAAGTTAATCAGTTCTCATAAAATAGATCCTACACCAACACCAATAATTGATACTACTAGTATTAATTTTGGTATAGTAAATGCATTTCTTGCCAAAATGGAACGCGAACCCAAACCAATGGATCCAAGTTATGCCTGGTCCAAATATATGGAAGGAAATGGAGGCAACTACTTTAGTAGAATGTTGTCCAATTATGGTGGAACGTTGACTCTTACTAAAAACGATATGGATGTACGTGAATTCCAACTCTTCTAAATGGGGCAACCTAAAGGTTTCCCCATACCCCTTCCGTTCCACTTGGGGCAACCTAAAGGTTTCCCCATACCCCTTCCGTTCCACTTGGGGCAACCTAAAGGTTTCCCCACACCCCCTTCCGTTCCACTTGGGGCAACCTAAAGGTTTCCCCACACCCCTTCCGTTCCACTTGGGGCAACCTAAAGGTTTCCCCATACCCCCTTCCGTTCCACGGATTGCTTTTGGAATTGGGTGTAGGTAGTAGTAGTAGGAGGGCTCGCTGCGCTCGCCCAAGCATACAGTACAAAATAATCATTTTTCTACTGTATATACACAAAGGTTGAAAAGGGCAGGAATTACTGTAGAAAGATATGGTTTACATTAGACGAGCGAAGCGAGCCCATTGTGTGGAACGGAACGAAAAGGGTGTGGGGGCAACCTAAATGTTGCCCCATATGGAGGATGTATAAGGGAACCTTTAGGTTCCCTCGGCCCGGAATAAAAACCTTTTACTATAATATAATCGTTTATATATACAATTTTATCATGGATAAACCAATCATAGAACAAATGCAAGATAGTATTCCTTCTACGGATGATATCAAGGAAAATACATCCAATACAATGGAATCTATATCGGAGTCAATTACTGAAACAAAAGAGTCCTTGCAATCGTCACTCGATGATTTTTCCAATAAATCCATTGTGGATGCTGGACAGGAATTTTTGGATTCCAATTCCCTTTTAGCAAAATTCGCTTTTTTGGTATTGATTTTCATTGCTTTTATGGTGATCCTCAAAATTGCGGTGGCCATTTTAGGATACTTTTTAGCCCCAAGTAGAAATCCCTATTTAGTCAAAGGTTATATTAACGGCAACGAAAATGTTCAAATTTATCAAGACCCAAAACGCGATGATAGCATACCTATTTACAAATCCAATGACCGTCATCGTGGCATTGAATTTACGTGGTCATCGTGGATTTATTTAAATAAGGACCAAAGCAATGACGGTAAGCACAGTCCGATTTTCATCAAAGGAGTAGACAACTTTGATTCTACAACTGGTATTGGTATTACAAATGGCCCAGGATTGTACGTCAAGGAAACAACAGAAGCGGACGGATCGGGTGTCTATACTCAAAACCTTGTGGTTGTGATGGATCACGTAAGCGAAATTGCCACCAATTCAACTAATCTTAATGATGGCCGTGATGTTATTACTGTAGAAGATATTCCAATTCAAAAATGGTTTCATTTAGCCATTCGTATGCAAAATATGATGATGGATATTTATGTAAACGGTACTATTGTAAAACGGCATAATATGGATAAAGTACCCAAACAAAATTTCCACGATGTGTGGGCAGGTAAAGGTTTCAATGGTAAAATATCGAATCTACGGTATTACGACCGAGCTCTCAATGTGTTTGAACTCAATAATATTGTCATGTTTGGCCCCGATACTACAGCCAGTAAACGGTCACAAGATAGCAGTGGTAAATCTGGCAACTATTCTTATTTATCATCGATGTGGTACAGTGCTGCTCATAATAACTAAGTATACTATACAAGGAGGTGAATAAAAAAAACACAACAACATGAGCGATCAAAATTCAACCTATTGCATTCAACGAAATTTTCGTATGCTTTTCCCGACTCCACCTACACGATTAAATATTGTCAGTCCTTACAGTCAAAACTTTAGTGAATTCGATTTAAATATGCGCAGAAAAGCCGAGATCTTACAATACAACAAACCCGTATCGGTTGGAAATCGCGGCAATCGTATGACCCGTAAAGAATTGTTTGCACAAACTACCCGTGGATTCAATCCAAAACAACGAACTGCCCGAAGTGCAACTCCACAACAATTGGCCTTTTGTGATTCCAGTATGAATATTACCAGTACAGCAGATGCCAATGTACCCGGTCCCGGTCAACCTCTTTATTTGGACAAAAATGTACCTTTGTATATGTTTTCACCCGGAAATCGAAACTTTAGTGATAATGTAGAGAATAATGATACTCCGTTTGTTTTCAACATTGTCTCGTCTACTGTAGAATCGAGTATAGTGGATTTTCCGGAAAATACTCGGACTACTATTGGTGTTTTGGATTTGAAACAAAGATTGGACTCCCAAGAAAGTACATTTACTTTACGGATGATTGTAAATAGTACAATCGATACCAGTCATATTACTGAATTCCGCATTACTTTGAATACGAGTCCCTTGTATCAATCTGTACCGTATACTTTTGTATTGACTTCTCTCGATGACAATACCAAAACGCAAGTTACTGTAGAAAATATAGTCATTCCCACAAATGCTTCCTATTTCTATGAGTTTCAATTGACCTTTTCTACTGGAGTTCAAATCCCTGTAGAAAGCGTTGTCTTTACTCAGGTTTGAAAAGGTTTTATATGTTGTTAATAAACTACTATAAGAAATAATATAAATAATATATAACATATACGATTTATATAATTATGAAATATGATGAAATAGTCTCACTGGGTTCAAGTTGTTGTCCTGGATTATCTTTAAGAAATCTTAATTTAAAAAAAGAAACATATCCATTTGACTGGGTAAGAAATAATTCAAAAATTATACATGATGTTTTAGTAAATGGAAAAGATAAATATTTAACTTTTAATAATAAAAATAGTTCTGATGATTTTTATGTTAAGAATTTACATTATTTTACTCATAGAAGTTTTAAAGGTTCTCATATAAATTATTACGGACAACACTTTACACATTATACAAATTTAAATACAGAAGAATTAATAACAAAATTTGATCATTATTTAGATAGATTTTTTAACTTATTGAATTCCAATAAAAAAGTATTATTTATTCATTCAAATGAAGAGTATATTTACCATAAAAAGTCTAGAGATGATAAAGCTATTTTGTATGATTATTTATGTAAAATTAATGATATAATTAGAGAAAAATATCCTAATTTGACGTTTGAAATAATTAATATAGATATAAATAATACATTTGAAAATTACAAAGATATTACAAATTTAAATATGAATTATGATCTCTCTTTCTCGGACAATTGTGAACATCATGCTCCTGAATTTTATGATATATATAGAAATAATATTACTTCTATTATAAATAAATTTCTTGAAGGAAAGTCGGCGATTTAACGTTTTGAAACGACACCAATTCTTCATGGGATGTTCAAATGATTTTTATAAAAAGAGTTTAGAGAGAAAATGTTCTATATTTTTATACTACATTATTGTACTATAAAAAAATATCAAAAATATGCCAATGACAGAAACAGTAGCAACATCGTGGTCATCGCAAGGAAGTATTTTACCCAAACGAGAGAAACATATTTGCGAATCGTGGAAATTTATTTTCCAAAACCCTGAATATCCGGATCATATGAAAGATTACCCCGAAGGATATTATTTACATATCCGTACTGGTGAGAAATACGCATTTCGACCAGGAATTGCTCATATTGTAGGAGAAGACAATGAAGATAAAATTTATTCGATGTGGTGGACCGAAATTGGTTAAGTTTTTTTATTGTATATTTTGAAATTGAAAAATACACAATAATCTTGTTTTTTCACATTACTTTTCACCAGTACACATTTGTTTAGTAGGGAAAACTTGTCCTGACATACATTTATCGCTTTCAGATATATCAATGCATCCGCGCTTGTTTTGGTATTCTCCTACTAAACACCATTTGGTTTTCGACGAGGACAAGGACTTTTGGATACTATCTTCAGGGACATCAGGTTCGGGTTCATGGAGAGAACGTTTTTTGGGACCTTTGCCAATTGCGTCTTCGCCAATCATTAAATTGCCCACATTTTGTACAGTTCCTTCAGCTACATCAATACCGGCTTTGGCTACATCGGCACTGATATCAGCTGTTTTATTGACTACTGTACCGGCTGAATAGCCAAGTAATTTCAAAAAAGAACCAAATATAGGCCGTAAATAATCCATTAACTTTTCTAAATGATCCCCGAAAAGATTTAGTAATTGAACACCAAAATAACTGAAAATCACTAAAATAAGTAAAATGATTATAAGAATGTTTTTCCAGTCAGTTGGTCCACTACTGCTACTGCCACTGCTACTACTATTGGTATAGCTAGAAGAAGATGGTGAACTGGAGAAAAACGACGATCCAGTAGATGTGGAAGATGCAGAAGAGGATTCTTTAGGCATTTTAGAATCGGCAGTAGAAGAAAATAAATTGAATACGGAAGAAGAAGAAGAAGAAGAATCAGACGGCGACTTTTCTACAGTTCCACGTGCGGCTTTATCTTTTGGTAACTCTTCCATTAAATTCATGTGATTCTATGATGTATAAAATAGTCGGGTATTTATTTTTCTTTTGTTTTTGCGTTAAACCATATAAGAATAATTTAGTCAACTATTACAATAGTACAGGAGACATTTCCTCTTTTACGAATCATGACATTTTATTCCCTTTTAGAGAGTTTCTTTTTCCTCAGTTTAGGATTATCATTTGTATTGATTTTATTAATGGTATATCATTTCAAAAAAAGAATGGATTCGATGGATAAAAAGATCGAGGCCATGACTGATATTACTCGTACTATTGTCAGCAATAGCAATACTTTAGGATCAATGGGCGATGAGTCTATGCCATCACTCAGAGGAGGAAGTGCCCCCAATTTATTGAATCCATTTTTCAATATGCCTAAACCAAATGAGATGGGTTCTATTTTATTTACACAAAATCCCCATCAAAGTGAATTCGAATTTCCATCGGATTGGAAACCAGCCGAAGGATTTTACAAAAATATAGTGGTGTCCGATGATATGTTGGATAATCAGCCCCCTATTTTACAGTACAATGTAGAAGATGACGAAGAGGCATCTTTACACGACGTAGAGTCTTGTAGTGGAAGCAGTGTTTCCGAAGAAAGTACCGATGATTCTACTAAAGTTCCAGTAGAAGTCGTGGAATTTACTGTAGATGAATCCGCTGGATACAATATTGTTCATGAAGTTTCTGATATGGAAGACGAAGACGACGGCGAAGACGATGATGCCAATGTGATCCAAGAAGTAGAACCCACCGTCACTTCTACGGTAGAACCGGATGACACAGAAAAACAAGAATCACCCAAAGTGCTTCAAATCGAAGACCCCGATGCTTTAGTACAAAATGACACGGCCACTGTAGATGAATCCGTCATTACTGAAGATGGCGCGGGATCTTCTACAGTGTTTAGCAAAAAGTCTTTGCAAAAAATGAATGTCCAGATGTTGCGTACAATGGTAATCCGCGATAGTCTTGTTGAAGATCCCAGTAAAATGAAAAAACTGGAGTTGGTTCAATTATTATTGGATTCGCAAAAGGAAAGTCTTTAGGCGGTTTTTTTTTATGTGATGACAATTTATATTCTACATTTCAACAACAAAAATAGAATAGACACCTAGTATATAAAAAAATGAGTTTTATGGATGTATATGGACAATCATTAAAAACAGCATATCAGCGATTTCCTGATCCGGTCAAAACGAATGGATACCAATCCAATAATCAATATGAGAATTTTCCCCCGAAAATGAATGATGGTCGTGCCGTTTTAGC
>JGI20157J14317_10001969_pt1 | contig 18163 bp, 18 predicted proteins | sample COG_07_FD_14317 | JGI IMG/M metagenome (IMG submission 14317)
TTGATGGAGAAAGTGTAGAGTATCTGTCCGGCACAGAAATCCACTTTGATGATGGGTTGAGTGGAAAAGGTTTTGAAATCCGAAATCCAAATGCCCAGACAACTTGCGGGTGTGGGAAATCCTTCAGTTGAATGATTTAGTTGCTAGAATTCCGCTTCTTCTTATCTCGCTATTTCTGAGTGTTACCTGCTTGGGAATGAAAAAGGTAGGCCCTTTGCGCATGCAACTAGTGGCGGAACAAAACGGAGTTGTTCCCGGTGAAGATTTTTGGATTGGTTGGCACATTGTAAGAGAAAAGGGTTGGCATACTTATTGGAAACACCCCGGAGATGTTGGTGTTGCTCCTTCCCTTGAGTGGTCAATTCCAAAGGGGATATCAATTAGTGAACTCCTTTATTGTACACCCGAGAAAGTGAAGATGGCAAGTATCCGAGCCAATGGGAATTACGGGGAAACTCTTTTTCTGTGCAAGGTAAGTGTAACTGATCAAGTGAAAGCAGGAGAGATTATAACTCTCAATGCAAGTGCATCTTGGCTTACTTGTTCCCGACAATGCCTGCCCGGGTTTACTAATTTATCGATTGAATTAGAGGTGGTAAATTCGAGGGAATTCGATTCGGATTGGCATCAGAAGTTCGAGCAGTTTAGGAGCTCAATTCCTCCACCTCTTCCTGACCATTGGGAGCCATCTGCAAGACTCAAGGGTAAGTTTATCGATTTAAAATTACTAAATAAAAACAATTGGGAGTCGAGTGAAGATCGCCCAATATTTTTCTCCTCCAATCGTTTAATTAGTTCGGATGGAAATCAGTTGTATAAAAATAAAGAAGATTTTCTTCATTTACGCTTCGAGCGTTCACCATGGGCTCGAAAGGATGAAAAGTTTTTATCGGGTTTACTTTTTAACGAGAAAGGATGGGGGGAAGGTTCAACTAGCCAATATTATAGTATTGAAGTCCCTTTGGTATCTTCAAAATAAATAACATGTTCTACTTTTAGAATTGAAAAAAATTCATTTTATAGGACTTTAGATATATGATAATGAAAGCACACATTCTTAGGCGTATGATTTTGGGATGGATTGTAATATGTTCTATTCCAATATTACCCGCTCAGGATTTACCCGGGAGTTCTCTTCCTGGTTCTTCTACCACCATTGTGCCACCAGCAAATGAAGTAGCTCCTGCCGCAGTGGTGAAGAAGGAGTTAGATCCTGCGATGGTAAAAGAAATTAAGGATGTGGTAAAAACAAACATATTTGCCGTTTCCAAAAGGAATATCAACATGGCATTGAGTACGATCCATCCTGAATCTCCTACCGCAGAGAGTTCCAAGGATATGATGACTTATATTTTTGCCCGCCTTCAGCTTAAATACACGATACAACAGCTTGAGGTGAAGGAGATTGACGGCGATGAAGCGAAGGTGGAAGTATTACAAGTTACACAGAAACTTTCCGGTAATGCCGCGTTTCGAGATAACCGAGTCAAGATGTTACACACCATGAAAAGAGATGGGAAAAAATGGAAAATGTTTAGCTCCGAGGCATTATTGATTGAATACCTTAAGTACTAAATCAATCATTTAGGCTGGAATTACATTTCCTCGAGTGTTTCAATTCCCAAAATATCCATTCCGATTTGTAATATAATTAACGAACGAGCACATAGAATAAGTCGGAGTGTTTTAATTTCTTCCTCTTCCACCATCACTTTGCTTTGGTTGTAAAACGAACTAAATTCGGTTGCTAATTCGAATAGATAGCAACCGAGAAAATGAGGTTTTAATTCTTTCGTGGTTTGTTTAATCACTCCCGGGAAAAAAAGAAATTTTCGAGCCAGGCTTCTTTCAGAATCTGTATTCGGTTGATAGTGGGTACTTAGAATTTGAGTTGGTAAAACTTGAGCTTTTCTAAAAATACTATGGATTCTGGCAACTGCGTATTGGAGATACGGTGCTGTGTTTCCTTGCATTGCGAGCATCTTTTCCCAGGAAAAAACATAGTCAAGTGTACGGTCCTGGGACAAATCAGCATATCGAACTGCACCCAGTCCAATTGCTTTTGCTCTTTTTTCTATTTCTTCCTCAGCAAGGTCAGGCTTTTTCTCTATCACCATCTTTCGAGCCCTCGATATTGCTTCGTTCAACAGATCGATAAGTTTGATCGGTTCTCCGTCCCGGGTCTTGATCGCTTTATTGTCATCCCCTAAAATAGTACCGAACCAGACATGTTCAAGAGATGGACTTTTTCTCTTTTCTGCGGAGTACCATTTTTGTACAGTGAGGAAGAGTTGTTCAAAATGATCGCGCTGCCTTCCATCAGTAACATAGATAATTTGATCCGAATTCCATTCGTTTTTCCTGTATTCCACGGTTGCCAAGTCCGTGGTAGCATAATTACTCGCACCATCCGACTTACGAATGATAAAGGGCTGCTTTGAGAATCTTTTATGCTCGGGATGGAAGACCACAAGTGCCCCCTCATCTTCTTTACAAATTTGATGGGACAAAAGGTTTTCATAAATAGGATCAATTTTGTCTTTGTAGAAACTTTCTCCAAGTGAGTGATCAAAATGGACTCCCAGTATTTCATAAATTGAAAGAAAAGAATCCATGCTTATTTCTTTAATCTTTTGCCAAAGTGCAAGGTTTTCAGAATCTCCGTTTTGAAGTTTTACTAACTCCTCCCGCGCTTCTGCCAAATTACACTCTTCTTCTTTTATCCATTTGTTTCCTTGTCGATAAAGGTTTTCCAGTTTTGCAATTGGGTCAGGACCGAGTTGATCAAGAGCGATTTTTTCTCTTTTAATTGCATAGAGAAGAATGCCAAACTGGGTTCCCCAATCCCCAAGGTGATTGTCCCGTATTACTTCGTGGCCAAGAAAGTGAAGCAGTCGGGCTAAGCTTTCCCCTATAATCGTCGAGCGAATATGGCCAACATGCATCTGCTTGGCAGTATTGGGGCCGGAGAAATCAACCACCACTTTTTGCGGGTTTTCAGTCTGAACCGCCTTTTGGATTGATTCGGTATCAGCAAATTTTTCGAGCCATTGTAGAAAATAAGAAGGAGAAAGTTTGAAGTTAATAAAGCCAGGACCCGCGATACTGGTTTCCCAAAGATCAGTTTGGGGTAGGGCATCCATTAATTTTTGAGCCAGTTCCCTGGGGTTGATGCCTGCCTTTTTGGCAAATGGGAGTACGCCATTTGCTTGAAAATCTCCAAACCTTGGATCGGCCGGTCGAACCTGAGGTTGAAAATCTTCACCGAAATGTTCGCTCGTAGTGGTTACCGTACGAATTACACCTTCAATTGTATCACTAGAATCAAATTCAATTAACATGGTGCGTAATCCAAGCATATTACTAGAAAGGGTCAAGTACGACTTGGAATAAAAGCCTCGACTTATTTGAACTAATTAACTATATAATTTGTTTTGCCGTTTATTCATACCCCCAAATCGCGTAAGGACAATTATCATGCCTAAAGCCATTAGTTCCAAAAATAGCACCCCATCATTCTCTTATTTAATTGAGAAAAAAAGAGACGGAGGAGAGTATACAGACGATGAAATTCGTTTTCTTGTCGATTCAATATTAGATGAAGAGATGCCCGAGTACCAGCAGGCTGCCTGGGTAATGGCAGTATATTTTCAGGGCATGTCAGCCCAAGAAACTGCTTTTTTTACTGAAGAAATGATGCTTTCAGGTGAAGTGATTGAGATGATGGATGTTTCCCGTCCAAAATTGAAAAGTATTCCACGGGCGGTGTCGGTGATAAAACAACCATTGTACTCGGACCATTAGCCGCTGCAGCAGGTGTGGCAATGCCCTTAATGAATGGCGATGATGAAGAATTTTTGACTTCTAATTGCGAAAAACTCTCCGCGATTCCAAAGATAAATAGTAAAATCAACTTAGAGGATTTTGCCACTCAGATTCGAAAAGTAGGTTGTTCATTTGCAGATCGGAACGACGAAATTTCTCCTGTTGAAGGAATTCTTTACAAATTACGACAAACAATCGGGGCAATCCCATCCATTCCTTTTATTACCGCAGGTACATTAAGTCGTAAGCTAGCGGCGGGAGCAGAGGGAGTTGTGGTAGATGTGAAGTGGGGCAAGGGCTCATTCATCAAGACTGCGGACGACGCGAAACAACTTGCACGCTCTATTACCCGGGTTGGTAGAACTCTGAAACGAAGATGCGTCGCTCTAGTAACCGATGTAAATCAACCACTTGGTTCCTGCGTCGGTGCTTCTTTGGAATTAAAAGAAGCGATTGAATTACTGAAAGGGGAAGGCCCAGAAGACTTACAGGACTTAGTTATGAAACTAGGTATGGAAATTGTGCGTCTTGCCGGAGTAGCAGGATCGACGCTTTCTGCCAAGCAGACTGTGCGTAAACATCTTGAAGATGGAACTGCCTTAGAAAAATTTAAAGAAATTGTTGAATACCAAGGTGGCGATTCGAAGGTAATTGATAACCCAGAAAAGTTACCATTGGCCAAGCATACCAAGAAATTACCCGCACCTAAGCGTGGTTATGTTCATACAATTGATGCCGGTCAACTTGCCCGTGGTGTCCAAATTTTAGCTCATGGAGAAGGACAAAAGTTTGATCCTGCTGCTGGTGTTGCTGAGCTTTGCAAGGTGGGCACTCAAATGAAACAGGGTGAACCTCTAATGATTATTCATTACAACGACGAAAAACGCTTAGGCGTGGCAATGGAGTACTTTAAAGCCGCTTATCGGCTTGCTCCTAAAAGACCAAATCCTGCACCTCTTGTTGTTGAACGAGTGGCCTAGATTTTATTTCTGAAATTTAAAATTTTTAAGATGCCTCTTTTTAAGGGGCATCTTTTTTAGTTCACACGGCCTAGGTAAGAACGGTCGCCGGTACTAATCTTGATTACATCGTCCTTTTTAATAAACAAGGGCACTTGAATGGTAAGACCTGAAGAGATGGTGACGGGCTTGAGTACATTTCCCGCAGTATCACCTCTTAATGCATCGGGTGCTTCAATCACAGTTGCTTCGACCGAGGCGGGGAGTTCCAACCGGATCGCTTTTCCATCGATCAGTAAAATATCGTAGGTGTTTCCTTCTACGAGAAAATTATCATCTTCTCCTATCACCTCGCTTGGGAGAACGGTATCTTCATAGCTTTCAAGGTCCATAAAGTGATGCCCGTCGGGATCCTTGTAACTAAATTCAAGCTTATTGGTAGTCGTATGCATGAATTCGACATTATCAGTCGATCGAAACTTGGTAGTGGTGGTCGAACCACTTTGCAAGTTCCTCAGGGTTGTTTGCACAAATCCAGCTTGTCTGCCTTGCGTGCGGTGCAGCATTTCTAATACTAGGTGGGGTGCACCTTGATAGTTCATTACCCTACCTTTACGAATGTCTGTTGGAGAAGCCATGTTAATTTCTTTTTCTTGAAGTATTGCGGAAAGAATACCATGGGTAGTAGATTCCTGAACCAATGCCAATCTTATGTTTTCAAAAATTAAAATTTAATGAGTAATAAAAATTCAACAATTGAAATGATTTCTTGGAATGTGAATGGTCTTCGGGCCTGTCGAAAAAAAACTTTTGATGAGTTCGTCGCAAAGAAAAATCCCGACTTACTCTGTCTCCAGGAAGTAAAGTTAAATTCAGAAGTGATTCCAGATGATGACTTCGGATACGCATTCAGACATTATCACCTTGCTGAAAAGAAAGGTTATTCTGGAACCGCGATTTTTTCTAAAACTAAACCACTCTCCATTCGTGAAGATTTTCCTGATGGTAAACACGTTGGTGAAGGGCGTACGATTACCTTCGAGTTTGAAGGTTTTTTCTTGGTTAATGTATATGTTCCTAATTCAAAAGGTGACCTTTCCCGCTTACCTCACCGCTATGACTCCTGGGATCCAGATCTTAAAGATTACCTTATCGAGCTGAGGCAATCGAAGCCGGTTGTTTTATGTGGTGACCTTAATGTAGCACATCGAGAAATCGATTTGGCAAATCCAAAAACCAATCGAAAAAGTGCCGGTTTTACTGATGAAGAAAGGGAAGGTTTCTCCAATCTTTTAGCAGAAGGTTTCATCGATACTTACAGACATTTACACCCCGAAAAAACAGGAGCATATTCATGGTGGTCTTACCGAGCGGGTGCACGGGCCCGAAATGTGGGCTGGAGAATTGACTATTTTGTGGTCTCTGACTGCTTGGCCACCTCCATCCGCGATGCTTATATTCTTCCCGAAGTGGAAGGCTCTGATCATTGCCCAGTCGGACTGACGATTGCCCGTGCCTGATTTCGAAAAAACGGAAATCCTTTTTCGAAGGACCCTAGAGCTGGCCAAAAATGGCTGGGGTAATACCCATCCCAATCCCATGGTGGGTGCAATTATTGAGGAAGGGGGTGAGGTGGTTTCAGAAGGACATCATAAACGTGCCGGCTCCCCACATGCTGAAGTTGCCGCTATTTCAAACCTCGGGCGAAGTCCGATTGAAGGGGCTTCGATGTTCGTCTCTCTTGAGCCCTGTTCGACGCATGGCCGAACCCCTCCGTGTGTGGATGCTATTTTAAAGTCTGGAATTAAGAATGTGTTTATTGGCTGCCTCGATCCAAACCCCGAGCATGCTGGGCGTGGAATCAAGATCTTAGAAGAGGCAGGAATTTCAGTACATCTTGGCTCAAAAGAAATTCAGGCCCAAGCCACCCGTTTGAATTTTGTATTTAATCATAATATGCTCAAGAATTGTCCATTGATTGCCCTCAAAATGGCAGTGACTAAAAACGGAATGGTTGCTGAAATCCAAGGAGTGCCGAGCCGTATTACCGAAGCGGAGGCCCGGGCCAATATGATGCATTGGCGACGATTTTTCCCCGCGATCTGTGTTGGGGCAGGTACAGTGCTTTCGGATGATCCCTCTCTCACCGCCCGCTTTACTGCTGAGACCTGGTGTCCACTTCGCATTATTGTCGATTCTAACTTGGTGACCCTTGGTTCACTGGTTCCAGACCGGGTTATTTATACCGATGAATTTGCTGATCGCACAATTATTCTCACCACCAGTCACGGGCTTTCTCGGCAAGATCGTGTGAGTCGGGCCAAGGAGTTGGGGGTCCGGTTGGTGGAAGTGGCTGAGGACGAGACTGGACGAGCCAAGCCTGATGCACTCAGATCTGCCTTGAATCAATTTGAAATGAACGCAGTTTATTGTGAGGGTGGCCCAACACTTGCCCGATCTTTACTTAATACAGGAAATGTGGATTACCTTTTTAAGTACCGTTCTCCCAAAGTATTCGATCATGAACAGGCCCTTTCAGGACCCGACTTTGATGATTTCCTCATAAAGGCACCTATAACAGAAAGTTTAGGCGAAGACCATCTAACACACGGATTTTTATGAAAACTATCTACTTAGCCTCGGGTAATGCCCATAAACTTAAGGAACTTCAAAGTGCACTCGATCTGGCAGGGTTGTCTGTTATCGTGTCTGGACCCGATGCGATTGGGGGTATGCCAGAAGTCGAGGAAACAGGCTCCACATTCGAGGCGAATTCCTTACTCAAGGCAAATGGTCTACGAGAAATTGGACCAGCTGGTGCTTGGTTCTTGGCCGATGACAGTGGGATTGAAATTGATGCCCTTAACGGAAAGCCCGGCGTTATCTCTGCCCGTTATGCCGGAGAGGAGTGTGATGATGAAGCCAATAACGACAAAGTTTTAAGGGAAATGATTGAGGTACCCCATAATCAGAGAAGCTGTCGTTTTCGCTGCGTTCTTGCATTGGTGGGGCATGANGTTGAGGAAACCTTTTCCGGAGCCTGTGAAGGAATGTTCCTAAGTAAGAGAACAGGAACCGGAGGTTTTGGCTATGATCCGTTATTTCAACCCTTGGAAAGTCAGTTCACCTTTGCGGAAATTTCCCTTGATGAAAAAGCAAAGATTAGCCACCGTGCCCGTGCTTTAATCAAACTGATCAGTTGGTTAAAGCAACAAGATGTTTAGCGTCACCTGTAAAGCCTGTCCTTAATCATTGATTTAAAAGAAGAGNCGCGTTTTATTTTACCCTTCTCCTTGACATCGATAGGGCTGAAAGCCGGTGGCGAACCACTCGGGGGCCAGTAATTGCCCAGCGCACTCCCTACACGCCCATTGCATGCAGTCGATTGCCGCGTCGGTCACTTCGTTCTCTCCTCGCAATGACATGTGTGTGCGAGTTTTGACCGAACCGTACACTACCATTCCGTTCTACGCCTTGTCATCGCGAGGGCCTCGCCCGTGGCGATCCACTGTGAACCGGGAAGCGAATAGACAACTCACCCACGTGACTCGAGACACGATGGATTGCCGTTTCGCTCACTTGCGTTTCTTCCCTGTAATGATAAAAAGTGTGCAATTAAACAAAACGATTATCTTTTGCTTAATCGACCGAGCTTCCCCACCAATCCTTGTTTGGTTTGTAGTTCGGTTCGAGAAAGGTGGCGTGACGTTTTTCCAATCCTTGCTTTCCTGAGGATTTAATATTTTTCCAACGGGCGTCTCTCTTTACGGAATCAAATTGGGGGTCGGGCTTAGGAAATTGGGCATTGGTTTGTTTGATCCAAGTGATCAACTTTTTTCGCATTTGCTGGGCACGATTGTTTTCCTTTGCGATCAGATCGTTCTGCTCGCCAATATCATTAGCAAGATTATAAAGTTCGTTCCTTTTATCCTCATGATAATGAATGAGTTTCCAGTCACCCTCCATAATGATCGAACTGGGTTCGCCTCCCTGGTTTCCATAATGTGGATAATGCCAGTAAAGTGGGCGCTCGTTGATCGCTTTACCTTTTAATAAAGGAACAAGGCTGACGCCGTCCAAATTTTGTTTTTGGGGAAATTCGATTCCGCAAAGTTCAAGCAGGGTAGGGTACCAGTCGATTCCATTTACTGGAGTTGCTTCTATTGAGCCTGGCTTTGTGATGCCGGGAGCCTTGATATAAAAAGGTTCGCGAATTCCTCCTTCCCACTGCCGACCTTTACCCCCGCGCAGGGGTAAGTTTGAGGTAGCATAGGCATCCCCGGAGGAAACGCCTCCATTGTCGGAGGTAAAGCAAATGATGGTGTTCTCATCCAAGCCATGTTCATCAAGCTTAGCCAGTACGAGACCGATAGATTGATCGAGTTGCTCGATCATTCCTGCATAGATCGGACAGTCCTGTACCTGACGGACATTCAGACGACGATCGAAGAGGAACCTTTCTTTGTTTTTGATGAGCCCCATTTTTTCTGCTTTGTTCCGATATTTTTTCCACAGTGTTTCTGTGGTTTGAATAGGGGCATGAACGGCGTAGAAGGACAGGAAGGCAAGGAAGGATTGATCTTTGTTCTTTTCTATAAAGTCTGCAGTTTCCAGACCGAGGCGTCGCGTGAGGGATTCCCCATCCGCTCCGGATTGAAGATTTGGGTTTGTGTAGGGAGAAAAGAACCCACCCCGTGGACCACCCACATCCCATCCACCTTTGTTTAGATCAAAACCATGGTCGGTCGGCCATGAACCTTCGCTTCCCAGGTGCCACTTTCCGGCGAAGAAGGTTTTGTAACCGGCGTCTTTCATCGCTTCGGCAAGAGTGATTTCGGAATGACGCAAGTTGCGCTCATATTCGGGTGGGAGGTGACTGTCATTTCTTCCCCGCTTTCTCCATCCTTCTCCCGGTGAATCTCCTATCCAGGTGGTGATGCCATGATTGACCGGGTATTTTCCGGTCACAATACTTGCCCTTGATGGACTGCATACCTGACAGGTGGCATAGCCCCGGGTGAATTTCATTCCCCCGTTGGCTATTCGGTCAATATTCGGACTTTCATAAAAACCTGATCCTTCATTGGATAAGTCTTTTGCCCCCATATCGTCTACAAGAATAAACAGAACATTGGGTGGACTTGCCATACAAGCTATCGACAAACTTGAAANCAAAAAGGATAATAGAACCGATTTTTTTGGCATGTGAAACCCCAACACCAATAGTCGAATATTGGCAATGATTAAGAAAGGATTTCAAATAATGAAATTCGAATTTAAGTGGAACTTAGCCTAGGTTATCCAAAGCCTGATTAAAGGTTTGGCTTGGTCGCATAGCGGCTGAAGCTTTCTCCACATTGGGGAGATAGTACCCGTCCAAATCAACTGGTTTGCCCTGGGCAGCGATTAGTTCCTGAGCTATCTTTTCTTCATTGTCGCGAAGAGTTTGTGCTAATCCCGAAAACTGAGACTGAAGATCACTCTCATCCGATTGCCCTGCCAGGGCTTCTGCCCAGAAAAGTGTGAGATAGAAATGACTACCGCGATTATCGATTTCATTCACTTTTCGGGATGGTGATTTATCTTCATCTAGAAACCGGCCGATGGCAGAGTTTAGTGTGCCTGCTAAAACCTGTGCTTTTGAATTCCCGGTTTTATTTGCTAAGTCTTCAAGCGACACTGCAATGGCCAAGAATTCACCAAGTGAATCCCAGCGCAAATGGCCTTCCTCTACAAATTGCTGAACATGCTTGGGTGCTGACCCACCTGCTCCGGTTTCAAATAATCCTCCTCCTGCGAGTAGCGGGACAATGGAGAGCATTTTTGCACTTGTTCCGAGCTCCAGAATGGGGAAGAGGTCAGTAAGGTAGTCACGCAAAACATTACCGGTTACGGAAATGGTATCGAGTCCGTCTTTACATCGTTGGCATGTGACTTTAGTTGCCTCAATCGGGGCAAGAATCTGTATGTCTAATCCTTCGGTGTCCAGCGTGGTCAATTTGGCATTTACATACTTGATCAAATTGGCATCGTGAGCCCGCTTCTCATCGAGCCAGAAAATGACCGGAGTACCGCTCAACTTTGAACGGTTTACCGCAAGTTTAACCCAGTCGATAATCGATATTTTTTTGGTTTGGCACATGCGCCATATATCTCCGGTTTCCACATCATGGGAAAGCAACACATTTCCCGTTTCGCCTACGACACGAACAGTACCTGCTTTTTCAATTTCGAAAGTCTTGTCATGGGATCCATATTCCTCTGCCTTTTTAGCCATCAATCCGACGTTGGCCACATTGCCCATAGTAGTAACATCAAATGCACCATTCTCTTTACAGAAATCGATGGTTGCTTGATATACTCCGGCGTAATTACGATCCGGGATTACTGCTTTTGTGTCCTTGGGGTTACCATCTGGTCCCCACATTTGTCCTGAAGTACGAATCATGGCGGGCATGGACGCATCGATAATCACATCACTGGGAACATGGAGATTGGTAATCCCCTTATCCGAATTAACCATGGCAAGGGGAGGGCGTTCCTTAATAATTCGATCGAGCTTTACACGAATATCTGACTGATCTTTTTTATCAAGTGTATCAAGGATACGGTAAAAATCAGAAAGTCCATTATTGGGGTTGAATCCGGCGTTTTGTAGAGTTTCTGCGTGGTCCTCTAGAAGATCGCCTAGGTATGTTTCCACACAGTGTCCAAAGATAATTGGGTCGGAAACTTTCATCATGGTGGCCTTCATATGGAGAGAAAAGAGCACACCCTGTTCATTTGCTTCCTTTAATTGCTCTGCTAAGAATAAACGAAGCGAATTACGATTCATCACTGAGGCGTCAATTACTTCACCTTGGAGTAATGATAAATGATCTTTGAGTATCTTCTTCTCGCCACTGGCATCGATAAATTCAATGGAGACGACCCGATCTTTATCGATGATCGTAGATTGCTCACTTCCGTAGAAGTCGCCTGACTTCATGTGAGAAACATGAGTCTTGGACTCTGCTTGCCAAGGACCCATTGAATGAGGATTCTTTTGGGCGTATTCCTTGACCGGTTTAGCCACGCGTCGGTCGGAATTCCCCTCTCTTAGCACAGGGTTTACCGCAGAGCCGAGGACTTTGGAGTAGCGAGAGCGAATGGATTTATCTTCATCGGTTTGTGGGTCATCAGGAAAATCAGGGATGGCGAATCCTTTTCCCTGAAGTTCCAGTATCGCCTCTTTGAGCTGTGGTATAGAGGCACTGATATTAGGAAGCTTGATAATGTTAGCTTCTGGTTGGCTGGCAAGTTCTCCCAGCTCAGCAAGTACATCTGGAATGCGCTGATTTTCCGAAAGGTAGTCAGGGAAATGAGCCAGGATACGACCAGCGAGGGAAATATCTTTCGATTGAAAATGCACGCCACTGAACGATGTGAAAGCACGAAGAATGGGCAGAAGAGAGTAAGTCGCGAGTGCGGGGGCCTCGTCGGTTTTAGTGTATATAATGTTGGATGCAGAGGACATATTTAAAGTAAATTAAGTGATATANCCTTACTGCATTCGTGGGTGCCTGCAAACATCTTTCGAATAAATGTTTAAAAAAAACCTTATTCTTAAAAACAAAAAAACACTTAAGAAATAAAGGTTACTACAGTACGGAAAATCAATAGTTTGAATAATTTATTCCTCACNNGAATATGGCCATCGGCTCTTCTAGGAATGGAAATGAACCAAAACTATTCCTTTCAGGTTCCCTTTTTGAGGAGCGTTTGAGAGTGGTTGATTATTACCGAAGTAGCGATGTATTTTTCCCAAATGAATTAGGGCAATTTAGGCATTAACCTTTTAAAATAACCCCTGTTCGCAGGCATGAACAAATGATTCTCCCACTCCCTTTAGTTCCTCCCATTCTTTGCGAATTTTTTTGCTATCCTCAGCACAAATCTTGCTGTCGTTTTTGTTGCTTTGGGATACGACTTGAAGGAGGTCGGAAAATTCACGGACTAATTTTTGTGTATGTGCAAATAAGTCTTTATTTGGATCTTTTTCGGTGCTTGGATTGGGACAATAAAATCCGTCTGCTTTTTGACACAGCCAGGAAATAATTTGTTCGTCCCCTGTGGCTTCGAAGATTTTCGCTAAGCGGTCGAGAGGGTTAGTAGCACCGCTGTCAGTCGGTTCATCCCCAGGTTGGCACCATTTGTAAAGAAGGGAAGGAGAAACCCCCAAGTCTGATGCAATGGTTTTAACCCCCACATCCTCTACGGATTGTTTTAAAACTTCATGAGATTTCATAGCAAGTATACTATACCCATTTTTTGGGTAAAAGAACCATTACAAAATCTAAATATTATTATAAAACAACCGAAGCAGGCGAAGTATAGATAATAAAAGAAGTTTATTTGATCTAACCTGATTCGCTATCTTTTGATCTATGTAGAATTTAAAAATACTGACAAAAATTAATGTATGCTCAGAACCAAATTCGAAAACTTGAACCCAATGTCCACCCACGATATTGGTTTGCTCCATGGGAGCTAAGCTCATCGTGTTGAATACCGGTAATAAGTTTAAGGTTTTCCCCGCATAAATAATAATTTAGTCCGAGATAAAAGGCATGGTGTTTATCGCCTCTGCCATTATTAAGATCGATCGCACTATCACGAGAATCCGCAAGGGGGGCATAACGACTGTTTAACCGGAGGCCTTCCTTTTGGTTTGACTGCTGGAACAGATAGCGTCCCACTAGTTTGAGCTTATCTTCCTTTAGCCAATACATAGGCATGAGCACTAGACCGCCAAAATCTCCCTCTCGATCGGCATTCGCCTGATCTCCGTTATTTCCAAATGCAAGGGTCGAATGAAATGCCCATGAACCGTCGCCAATACGGTTCACAAGGGAAAGAGCCCAATCATTTCCACCTGCCAACTGATCTTGGTTTAAATTTCCATCTTGTTTGTAATAGGAGAGCCAATATTCATGCAATTGATAAGAGCTTCGCTCTGAGAAATCCCCCAACCATGAGCCATAGTAAACCTTACTGTCTTTCCACCCACCAATATAATCGTCATAAGTTCCGGAAAAAACCGCGGCATCAAATGTGTTAGTACCAGCTTTCCATTTAACCCATGCCGCTAAGGGGTTTCCCTTTTCTTTATCGTAGAGCCAAAGCTTATTAGAAAAAGAAGAACGTTCCAGACAATTAATCATGGTGGAAGATCGTTGCCATTCATCGGCCATCCTTCCAGTTCTTCTACCATAGCCGATTTCCATGGCATCAATGTTTTCGAAATCCCAAAATTTATCGGCATCAAAAGTAATGTTGGCAGCACGAAAAGTTTCATGTCCCCATTGTCGATAAGCCCCCCCCTTACTTGCTGGATAATTATGCCGGTCGTTTGATAATTGGCTTACTACTTTAAACTTCCAGTAGCTTCCCCATTTACCGGATATTCCCATCCAAAACCTTCGGAATTCCTCAAAGTCATCATTGAAATTCTTTCCCCTCTGGTCTGCTCCATCGATGTAGCCAATCTGGTGTTGATAGGAAAGAAAAAGTTTTGCACTTTGCAAACTGCTGGACTCAGGGTTTTCATAAAACTTTCCGATGTTTTTTAGTTTCTCACAAGTTTCTTCCTTTAATTGTGCAGATGTTGGAAGTGCGATATTGATCAAAAAAGTTACGCATGCAAGAATGCGCATTGAGACAGTACTATAGTAAAATGACATCCTTTTGAATATCTAGGATGGCCTTATCGAGTCAACTCCGATTGATCTATCGTCTTTACTTAAATTTATTATCCAATTAAGAATTACTTATGAAAGCACACGAGTTCTTCCTCCACGGATTATTTTCTTCACACTCTGGTAATAAGGATACCCTACAAACTCAGTTACATTGGACCTTACGAATCACTGCAGCATTGTGCTTTATTGGACATGGCACCTGGGGAATAATTACCAAGTCAGGTTGGCTTCCTTTCTTTGCCTCGCAAGGAATTGAGCCTGAGATTGCTTGGAAGTTACAACCATTAATTGGCCTGTTTGATATTTTAATGGCGGTCATATTGTTACGAAAGCCAAACCGTACGGTCTTGATTTGGATGTTTTTATGGGCCTTGTGGACTGCAATTTTACGACCCCTTGCTGGTAATCTAGAAAAGATTCAAGTAGATGGTGAATGGGTTGTCCAGTTGGCTACTGAATCGATGAGGGTGGCAAAAATGCAAACATGGGAATTTTGGGAAAGGGCAGGGAATTGGGGACCTCCATTCATTCTATTGGTTATGGCCGGAGCGTTTACATTAACTGGTAAAGATTTAGTAACTCCTTATAAGGAACCCGAGCTCAAGGATTCCACCATTGATACTATTTTCTTTTTATTGAAAACTTGCCTTGCATTACTCCTTATTGGGCATGCAGGGTTTGGCTTTGCGGTAGAGAAGAAAATGCTTATCGATCATTGGCAATCGATCGGAGTCAATGCAGATGTAGGATTTATTACCCAAGTGGGGTATGCTGAATTTGCCTTGGGAGTGTTAGTTTTTATTGCTCCATTCCGCCCGCTGATTTTCCTTGCCTTGGGATGGAAGATTTTTACTGAGTTTCTATATGTCCCCGCGGATACCGTTGCAGGGATGGGGATTGTCAATATTTTCGAATGGATTGAGCGTTGGGGAGATTATGGAGTGCCATTAGCAATGCTCTACATTATATCATATCGGAAAGCAAAAGCGGCCTAACTTAGAAGCGACCGACAATCCGAGTGGATTAATTTTGCTCGTGAATTTTTTCCTTTTCGTTTTCCGCTTTATTTTCAAGTGAGCTAATCTCTTCTGCAACCTGCTTACGAAGGGTATCGACCTCTTCATGCAGGTCTTTTTGCAGAGCATCTGATATGCTCTTTTCGAGAAAGATTTTCCTCTCTGCAATCTTTGCTTTGTACTTGGAGTCAATCTCCGCAATAATTTTTTTCTGATCATCGGACAAAGCGGAGCTACTACCCCCCATTCTTTCCATGGCTAATTCAAAGGAACTTTTCATGGTTTAGAAAGTACTTCAGATTCTATGGAATGGAAAGATTCAAATATGTTGAGCACAGTTTGCTCATTCTGATTGGTTAAAGAATAGGGTTCATTTCCTTTTGAAAAAATAAGCGATAAGGAAGAAAATTCGGAAATTTTGCTGTTAATCTTAACTTTTACATTCCCCCCAAAATGATAACTCCCATTATTTCTTAATTTCATAGAGTTTGCAGAAATAAAAAGATTATTTTCTCCTTTTAGATGAAATTGAACTTTGACATTTCTTGCCTGCAAAAAACGAATCGCCTGTTTTTTATGATATTCTTTAATATCCTTTATCAGGCTTTGACTTTCCATATTTTCCATTTCTATTTTTACAATTAGGTCTTCCACATAGAAAAACGGAATTGAAAATTTGAAGAATCCAATCTTGGGAGATTCCTTAGAAATTTCCTTGAAGTAAAAGCTCAATGCTGGTTTTCCAGTCTCGCTATTGTAATAGGTAGAATTGAAGTTTTTAAACTCCGAGAACCGATGAATATTTGATCCGTATAAACTAGGACAAATAAAGAGTAAAACAATCCAGGATAGTTTTTTTTTACAGATTAACACTATTCCAACTATTACTACTCCACATATAAAATTTCTTGTATGCATAAGGGTAATACCAGTTTTGGTCATTAGATCTGTAAATATTTGGAAATTCAGAGGTTTTTGTCCAGAACCATTCTTTGCTGTCAAAGTAATAAATCCAGATATTTGTGGGAGAATCTGCTTTTACATACGACCAACCTAATAATCCATGAAACATTAGAAATTCATTGGATCCTTGTTGGCGATTCGGAGCATAGAAATACCCAAGCCACCCCGCTTTTTTCCAATTGGGTGCACCTTTAACCTCTACTGCACCGGCGATCGCATCGTTTGTTACGAGGTCTTCATCTTTGGCATGTTGAGCTACGATTGATTGAGTCCAATTTGGCAAAAGTCCACCAAAAGTAGGGTCGGTCACTTCAGAAGTTACAAACTTTTCTCCAACTGCTTCCGGCAACTGTATACCAGGATCAAATTTACCGGCGAAGAATGAATTTAAACTAATTATATCTTGATTAGAACTATCATCCAAATTGTGATTATTGTCTAGAGCTAGCAAGAATTCTTCTAAGTCAGACCTGAGTTCCAATTCATCGTCTAAGTCATCAGTTGTCATTTCTAATAATCTCGACTGTCCAAGACGTAGTTTCATCCGATCAGCCCCATTTTTATAATGACTGATCGCATTTTTAAATGATTCCTTTGCAGCAATGAGTTGGTTTGATGATTTTAATCTACCAAATTTCATGAATCGATCGGAGGGGGCAAGTAAAGTTTCTAGGTTTACTAAATCGTCTTCCTCAAGGCCTTCTAATTCTTTCAAGTTATAATCCCAGTCATAACTCGATATTGTCTGGGCAAATGCTTTTAATGCCTCAACGAAAGCCATGATCATATAGGCGTCACCAGAATCGACTTCAATGGTGTCTTCCTTGCCAGTGAAATCTTGAGTGAGTATAATTGTCCCGTCGTGGGTAGCCATTTTAGAGAAGTGTGAATTAATAACAGTGAGTCGAGGGATAAACACATCCACCATGAAATCTTCAATTTGGCCTAGATCTGCAACCGAGTTTAGGTCGGAGTTCTCATCATAATCCAAATCATTTCTCCAAAGGTCGGGTAGGGAAAAATCAATAAGAGAAGAAGCAGCTCCGCCGTTAATTGCAACTTGCTTTAAGGAGGAGGCATCATCTTCCTCCAGTAAATTTAAGAGCTGTTCGAATGCATAAATGAAATTTGCTTTTGGGTCATTAGGAGAAGACAGAAAAGAGTTTTCCCGATTCAACATTTGCCCAGACAAATTTTGAACTGAAATTGGTACTTGCGGAGTAATATCCACATCCACTCCACTGGAACGAAGCGTTGCTAAATCAGCTCTGTTATCAGAGTCAGCAAGGTTGATGTAATTTTCCTCAATATCGATATATTTAAGATTGGGCATTTCCAGGAACGGTTTAAGTGAGGTCAATTTTTGACCCTCAAGTTCCAAGTTGTGCAAGTTGGTTAACTTCTGAATTCCGTCAATTGAGGTAAGTTTTCCTCCATAGCTAATGTCTAAATTGATCAAGGATGTTAATTGAAATAAGTAATCTAAATCTTCATTATTGAAATTATTATCGCCTAAGTGTGCATACTGTAAGTTACTGAGTTGTTCGATACCTGATAGCCCACTGATTCCTTTATCGCTTGCATGTAAATATGTAATTTGATCGATGAAATAATCTCCAGCAGCGACCTGGGTAGATGAATTCCAATAGTTTTGCCAATG
>JGI20157J14317_10001978_pt1 | contig 18127 bp, 10 predicted proteins | sample COG_07_FD_14317 | JGI IMG/M metagenome (IMG submission 14317)
CCACCATCATTGGAGTAGGAGATACCTGTAAAACCAATGGCCACAACACCTTGACCCTTAGTTCCGGGAACATATTGCACACAACTTTTATAGCCTGGGTTCTCATTCACCGCTTGTAACTTCCAAGTCTTGCCGCCATCTTTAGTGACGGCTAGGTTCGCAGAGGCATCTTTGGGACTTAGAAAACTCCCTCCGTAGGCAATGCCTTCTTCTTCATTCCAAAAGTCAATACTGTAAATACCGTAAGCCTCAATGGTATCATTTTTTACGGGTGTAGTATAAACATTCCACTGCTGACCATAATCTTGGGAATAATAAATATTCCCCACAGTGGTGGCCATCCAAGCTTTAGATCCCATAGTTTTAATATTGGTGTTGGAGGCCGCAAATGCACCCTCCCCTTCTTCGCTGGCAGGCAATTGATCACAAGGGGTTTTATGCCAAGTCTTTCCACCGTCCGTAGTACGAATAACTGAAAGGCAACCACCAACAGCGTCGCCTACCGCAATGCCTTTTTGCGCGTCAAAAAAAGTCATTGCGTCATAGAAAACCCCTGGAGCATTTTCCGTATACACCAACTCCATTTGTCCCTGATCTCCTGTTTTGTACAACATAGCAGGGTTTTCTACAGAGAGCATAAAAAAATCTTCTGGCGTATGGGCTACAGATCTAAATTCTAGATCACTTTTTTTGCCTTCCTTAATACTGTTTTTTTTAAGCTCGAGTTCAGGTAAAGAAAGCATACCAAAAGTTCCTTTATTTGCCGCAAAAACTACATTTCCTTGCATGAGCTCAATGGCTCTAATAGAGAGAGAGTCCATTGGAATCTTTTGAATTTTAACCCCTGTAAAAGAGACAGGGACTGAAACTTCATTTGAGCATGAAAAAAATAACAAGAGGAAAAAAAGGGGGCTATAAAACTTCATGACAGATATTTTAATCAAATATATTAATTATAAAGTGCCAAATAAGGTAAACTAGCTTTAAAGCAATACCTTTGCATCCAAATTAATTTAAGCCATTTATATTCTTTTAAGCAAGCCAGTTATTGTTTTAACAGAGCGTATTACAAGAATTAGAAGGGCATTTTTCAAAATTAGATCACCCATGAAACTACATAGAAATTTGGTTTTTGCCGTTGTAGATGCTTTAGGCTTTATTTTCAATGAAGGAGAATACGCAGACAAAGTGGTTCAAAAAGTACTCAAATACGACAAAAGATGGGGCGCTAGAGATCGGGGTTTTATAGCTGAAACTACTTACGACATGGTTAGGTGGAAACGTTTGTACAGTGAAATTGGCGAGATAAAAGCACCCTATACAAGACCTAAACTTTTTAGAATGTTTGCTGTATGGGCCGTTTTGAAAGGAATAAAATTACCGGATTGGAAACAGATTGAACCGACCCCTGAGAGAAGAATTAAAGGAAAATTTGACGAACTTTCTAAAATAAGAAAATACCGTGAGTCAGTACCCGATTGGCTAGACTTATTAGGAGAAAAAGCCTTAGGAGATGCTTTATGGACCAAAGAACTTGCCGCATTAAATGAGCAAGCCAGTGTAATTTTAAGAACCAACACCCTTAAAACAACCAAAGACAAACTCAGAGACAACCTCACGGAGCTAGGAATTTATACTGATTCTATTAAAGGGCATCCGCAAGCTTTAAAACTAGAACAAAGGGCCAATGTTTTTACTACAGAGGCTTTTGACAGTGGTTGGTTTGAAGTTCAAGATGCTTCCTCTCAATTGGTAGCGGAAGCTTTGGACGTTAAGCCTGGTCAAAGAGTGGTAGATTGTTGTGCTGGAGCAGGTGGGAAAACCCTTCACCTTGCTGCACTTATGGAAAATAAGGGGCAACTTATTGCTATGGATATCTATGCCAACAAGCTAAAAGAACTTCAAAGAAGGGCTAAAAGAGCTGGGGCGTTTAATATTGAACCCAGACACATTAGCAGCACGAAAGTCATTAAAAAACTTCATGAAAAAGCAGACAGGGTCTTAATAGACGCGCCTTGTAGTGGTTTGGGTGTTTTAAGAAGAAATCCAGATGCCAAATGGAAACTTCAAGAATCCTTTTTAGAAAAAATTACCCAAACACAAAGAGATATTCTGCAAGATTACAGTAAAATGGTAAAAGATGGAGGTAAAATGGTGTATGCCACTTGTTCCATTTTACCACAAGAAAATAGCCAACAAGTAGCCCACTTCCTGAAATCTGAGGCTGGAGCAAACTTCACCCTTACAAGAGAGCAAAAAGTATATGCTTCCAAAAGTGGTTTTGATGGTTTTTATATTGCGCTACTAGAGAAAAAAGTCACAACAACTCAAGAAAACACACCAAAGGCCAAAGCTGTTCAACTAGAAGCCAAAACAACTGAAACAGGGACTGAAGTAGCTACAGTTGCGGTTAAGAAGAAAATAACCAAGCCAAAAGCAGCGAAANCGGAAGCAACAAAAGCTACCCCAGAAAAAGCGGCGTCAAAAACACCAAAAGCCAAAACAGCTGAAACAGANACTGAATTAGCTGCAGTTGGGGTTAAAAAGACAACAACCAAGCCAAAAGCAGCGAAAGCGGAAGCCACAAAAGCTGCCCCAGAAAAAGCGGCGTCAAAAACCCCAAAAGCTAAAACGACTACTAAGGCAGCGTCTAAAACGGCTGAGGATAAAACACCAAAAGCTAAAACGACTACTAAAGCAGCGTCTAAAACTCCAAAAGCCAAAACGACTGCTAAGGCATCGCCTAAAACTGCGGTTAAAACGACTACTAAGGCAGCGCCTAAAACAGCTGCCAAAACAACAAAGTCAAAAGTGTCTGAAGAAGTGGTTAAAAAACCAGCTACTAAAGTCAAAAAAGTTACTAAGGAATAGTGTTTAAAACTATGTGAATCCTATTAAAAAAAGCATGGGTTTTTATGACATAAAATCATAAATTTGGGCTTTATTATTTTTAATAGCACAATGCCCATGATTCATTTTTTTGGTCACCCCACAGCAACTGTTTACGCCCTTCAAACTATTGGCGAAATTTCTTCCCAAGACAGCGAAAAGTTATCTTGGTTATTTGGGGGAGCTCCCAAAATAAATGCGGCGTCTATAGACGCCTTTTTTATTGGGCCAAGAGCTGCTATGGTTACGCCGTGGAGTACCAATGCTACAGAAATTACACAAAATATGGATGTTTCTGGAATTGTTAGAATAGAGTCTTTCTCCAGTTGCAAAGAAAACAACAACACATTTGATCCAATGCTTTCTGCTAAGTATGCACAATTAGATCAAGCTATTTTTAAAGTAACTGCAACACCTGAGCCTGTCCTAGAGATTGAAGATATTGCCGCGTACAACAAACAAGAAGGTTTGGCACTTTCTGCTGAGGAAGTAGAATACTTGGACAGCATAGCAAAGAAAATAGACAGAAAACTCACAGACGCAGAAGTATTTGGATTCAGCCAAGTAAACTCTGAACACTGTAGACACAAAATATTCAATGGTGAATTTGTCATTGACGGAGCGTCCAAACCAAGTTCGCTATTTAAACTCATCAAAAAGACAACAGCAACCCATCCTAACACTGTGGTGTCTGCTTACAAAGACAATGTGGCTTTTGTCAAAGGTCCTACCATTACGCAATTTGCACCACAAAGGGCAGACATAGCAAGTGAATATAAGGAAAAAGAAGTGGCATCTGTGCTTTCTCTTAAAGCAGAAACGCATAATTTCCCTACCACTGTAGAGCCTTTTAATGGGGCTGCTACCGGATCAGGTGGAGAAATCAGAGACCGTTTGGCAGGAGGAAAAGGTTCTTTGCCACTAGCAGGTACCGCAGTGTATATGACGCCCTACTCTAGAATTCAAGCGGAAAAAGGATTCCAACCAAGCATGCCAGAAAGACCTTGGTTGTACCAAAATCCCATTGATATTCTCATCAAAGCTTCCAATGGAGCATCTGACTTTGGTAACAAATTTGGACAACCCTTAATCAATGGGTCTGTGCTGACTTTTGAGCACACGGAACAAGATAGAAGATTGGGCTATGACAAAGTCATTATGCAAGCGGGTGGTATTGGCTATGGCACACAAAAAGACGCCCTAAAAGATACGCCTAAAGCAGGCGACAGAATTGTCATTCTAGGAGGTGATAATTACAGAATTGGTATGGGTGGTGCTGCAGTATCTAGCGCAGACACTGGTGCTTTTGGATCCACTATTGAACTTAACGCCATTCAAAGGTCTAATCCTGAAATGCAGAAAAGAGCTGCCAACGCCATTAGAGGCTTGGTAGAATCTGACCACAACCCAATTGTATCCATTCACGACCACGGTGCTGGAGGACACCTCAACTGTCTTTCTGAATTGGTAGAAGACACGGGAGGTCACATAGATCTAGACGCATTACCGGTAGGAGACCCTACCCTATCTGCTAAAGAAATCATAGGAAATGAATCTCAAGAACGCATGGGACTTGTGATAGCAGAAAAAGACCTCAGCTTACTCAAAGACATAGCAGAAAGAGAAAGAGCTCCTATGTTTAATGTGGGAGAGGTAAGCGCAGACAAAAGGTTTTCTTTTGTATCCAAGACAACTGGAGAACGACCAATGGACATGGATTTAGAAGACATGTTTGGCAGTGCGCCAAAAACCCAAATGGTAGACAAAACCATTTCAAGAAAATACGAATCGCCCAAATACGAGTTAGGGAAATTTCAAGAATATTTAGACCAAGTACTTCAATTGGAAGCTGTAGGCTCCAAAGATTGGCTCACCAATAAGGTAGACCGTTGTGTGGGCGGTAAAGTAGCTGTACAACAGTGTGTGGGTCCTTTACAATTGCCCCTAAATAATTGCGGGGTAATGGCCTTAGATTTCAAAGGCAAAGAAGGCATAGCCACTGCCATGGGACACAGCCCTGTAGCGGCACTTATTAACGCAGCAGCAGGAAGTAGGAATGCCATTACAGAAGCACTCACCAATTTGGTTTGGGCCCCTTTAGAAGACCAAATAAAAGCAGTATCCCTTTCTGCCAACTGGATGTGGCCTTGCAACAATGAAGGAGAAGACGCCAGGTTATACGAGGCCGTAGAAGCAGTTTCTGACTTTGCTATAGCCTTAGGCATAAACATTCCTACAGGTAAGGACTCGCTCTCTATGAAGCAACGCTATCCGGATGGAGATGTGGTGGCTCCTGGAACCGTTATAATATCGGCCGCAGGCCACTGTAATCAAATAAAACAAGTCGTAGAACCGGTACTTGAAAAAGAAGAAGGGGATATTTATTATATCAATTTCTCACAAGATTCTTACCAATTGGGCGGGTCTTCTTTTGCCCAGACCCTAAATAAAATTGGCGCCGTTGCCCCAGACATCAAAGACCCCATTTTTGTAAAAAATGCCTTTAATGCTTTACAAGAAATGATATCGAAAGATCAAATTGCAGCTGGTCACGATATTGGATCTGGTGGGCTTATTACCACACTATTAGAGATGTGTTTTGCAGATCTTAACTTAGGGGCTTCTATAGACCTCAGTGCACTGGGAGAATCCGATACGATTAAACTCTTATTTGCAGAAAATGCAGGCGTAGTTTTTCAATTAAAAGCAAAAGCTTCTACGGCTATTTTAGATGCGGCCGCAATAAGCTATCACAAAATAGGGAAGGTGACCAATACCCCTACCCTAGAGATTAAAAATGACCGTGTAGCCATTGGCTTACCGGTGGCTTCTTTAAGAGATACTTGGATGAGTACCTCCGCTTTATTAGATGAAAAGCAAACTGCCAACGGTCGTGGATTGGCTCGTTTTGAAAATTACAAACACCAAGCTTTAGACTACAGTTTTCCTAATAACTTCACGGGTATTTTAGCACCTTTCTCTGGTGCTAGACCCAAAGCGGCTATTCTTAGAGAAAAAGGAAGTAATTCCGAGAGAGAAATGGCCAACGCCATGTTTCTAGCTGGTTTTGATGTGAAGGACATTCACATGACCGACCTCATGAGTGGTAGAGAAAATTTGGAAGACATACAATTCATTGGTGCTGTTGGAGGTTTTTCTAATTCAGATGTATTGGGGTCTGCCAAAGGATGGGCAGGTGCTATTAAATACAATGAAAACGCCAGAAAGGCCATTGAGAACTTCTTTAAAAGACCGGATACTTTGTCTGTGGGTATTTGTAACGGGTGTCAGCTCTTTATGGAGCTAGAACTCATTCACCCAGAGCACCACACCCATGGAAAAATGACCTATAATGACTCTAAAAAGCACGAGAGTAATTTTACTTCTGTGAAAATTGAGGCGAATCATTCCGTCATGCTTTCTAGCCTTGTGGGCACCACTCTAGGGGTTTGGATCTCGCATGGTGAGGGGAAATTTCAACTCCCTATGGAACAAGACGCCTACCATGTGGTAGGTACCTATGGGTATGAAGACTATCCAGCCAATCCTAATGGCAGTGATTATAATGTGGCCATGCTGGCCGATGCTACTGGGCGTCACCTTGTAACCATGCCACATATTGAACGTTCCATATTTCCTTGGAATTGGGCCTACTATCCAAATCAGATGGCGCATGAAGTATCTCCATGGATTGAAGCATTTATCAATGCTAGAAACTGGATTATTGAAAAGAACTAAAAATAATGCCCCCTTTCATTCATAATTTCATGAAAATAAGGGGAAGTATTTGAAAATATCGCAATCTTTCACTATTTTTCCAACACTAAAAAAAATAGCTATGAAAGACATTACCCGTTTGTTTGATTTTCCTTACTATCAACTGAGGGAATATAACTTAGACAAGGCCTTTGTAACTAAGTATAAGGGGGAATGGGTGGCCACTTCTACACAAGAATTTATAGACAGAGGAAATGCCATTTCTAGGGGCCTTATTAAATTAGGGGTAGCTCCAAATGATAAGATTGCCGTGATTTCACTGACCAATAGAACGGAATGGAATATTATGGATTTGGGGGTATTACAAGTGGGTGCTCAGAATGTACCTATTTACCCCACCATATCTCAGGAAGATTACGCTTATATACTTAACCACTCTGGCGCTTCATACTGCTTTGTTTCTTGTGCCACTGTGTACGCCAAAGTAAAAGCAATCATGGATCAGACTGCCTTAAAAGGGGTATATAGCTTTGACGAACTTGAGGATTGCGACCACTGGTCAAAAGTAGAAAAGTTAGGAGAAGACAACGCTATTCAAGCAGAAGTTGAAGCCAGAAAAGAGGCCGTTTTACCCGAAATGCTAGCGACCATCATTTATACTTCAGGAACCACAGGTAAACCCAAAGGGGTCATGCTTTCTCATCACAATGTGGTGAGCAATGCCATCTATGCCTCTGAAAGAATTCCACTTCCTGGAGGAACGGCTAAAGCCTTGAGCTTCTTGCCTGTTTGTCATATATACGAAAGGGTTATTATGTACCTATATATGATTAAAGGAGTGAGTATTTACTTTGCAGAATCTATGGAGACTATTTCCGACAACTTAAAAGAACACAAGCCACATGTTATGACGGCTGTTCCTAGATTACTGGAAAAGGTATACGACAGTATTATAGCTAAAGGAACACAGCTCACCGGCATAAAAAAAGCCTTATTTTTTTGGGCGGTTGAGGTAGGCTTGAATTATGCGCCTTACGGAGAAAATGGTGCCTGGTATGAATTTAAATTAAAGATCGCTAGAAAACTTATTTTTAGTAAATGGAAAGAAGCTTTGGGAGGAAATTTATCTGTAATAGCCTCGGGAAGTGCAGCCCTTCAGCCCAGGTTAGCAAGGGTATTTAACGCCGCAGAGATGGGTGTTATGGAAGGTTATGGTCTTACGGAGACTTCACCTGTCGTGACCGTTAACGACATGAGAAACGGTTTATTTAGAATAGGGACTGTTGGAAAACTCATTGCAGAAACAGAGGTAAAGATTGCCGCAGATGGTGAAATCTGTGTAAAAGGCCCTCAGGTTATGATGGGCTATTACAAAGACCCTGAAAAAACAGCAGAAGTGATCATTGATGGTTACTTTCATACAGGAGACATTGGAGAATTTGACGCAGACGGTTTTTTAAAAATTACAGATCGTAAAAAAGAAATGTTTAAAACCTCAGGAGGTAAATATGTGGCCCCTCAGCTACTTGAAAACCGTTTTAAACAATCTAGGTTTGTAGAACAATTAATGGTGGTTGGAGAAGGAGAAAAAATGCCAGCAGCATTAATTCAACCAAATTTTGAATTTATTAAAGATTGGGCCAAACGCAAACACAACAAAACTTTTGAGTCTAACCAAGCATTAGTTTCTGACCCGTTGGTCATTGCTAGAATTCAAGAAGAGGTAGATGAAGCCAATGCGCAATTTGCCAAATGGGAAAAAGTAAAGCAGTTTAGACTAACTCCAGACATTTGGAGTATAGAAGCGGGTCATGTAACCCCTACCCTTAAATTAAAAAGAAAAATAATCAAAGAAAAATATAGCGCCCTCTACGAAAATATTTACCGGGGGTAATTAATTCACTTTGAATAAAACTTAAGGCATCTAGAAACGTCCCAGCAAATTGTTGGGACTTTTTTTTGGCAAAACTTATCCATCATAAGCGGTCATGCACGCGTACTTAGACAAAAACATTTTTGCTAATTTACTATGCATGCATAATATATTTTACTATATTTGGTTGAAATAAATAAACATTTTGAGTAAAGAACAAACCATAGATTACACGCTTAGAACCACTTGGCAAGCGGTGAGTAAGATGTATAATGAAGAAGCTAAAAATTTTGGCACTACTATGACACTTGGGTTTACGCTTTTGAGCATTGATCCAAAAACAGGCACACCTTCTACGGCGCTAGGTCCAATGATGGGTATAGAGGCCACTAGTTTGTCTAGAATTTTAAAGACGCTGGAAGATCGCGATTTTATAGTGAGAAAACCCAATCCCTTAGATGGAAGGGGGGTATTAATTCACTTAACACCTAGTGGTCTAGAAAAGAGAAATATCTCTAAAAAAGTGGTGTTGCAGTTTAATAAAGTGGTTGAAAATGCGGTGAGTAAATCACAGCTAAAAGCCTTCTTTGAAGTGGCGGATCGCATTAATTCGCTTATAGCAAACAAAGAAGTATTTCAAGAAGAAGAAAACAGTATTAAGGCATAACATATGAACAAACACATTAAAAAAGTAGCAGTGATTGGATCTGGAATTATGGGAAGCGGTATTGCTTGTCATTTTGCCAATATTGGTGTAGAGGTCCTTCTATTAGATATTGTTCCTAATACATTAACAGATAAAGAAACCGCTGCTGGTCTGACAATTAAAGACAAAACAGTTAGAAATAGACTGGTTAAAGAGGCTTTGGCGGCTTCTTTAAAATCCAAACCTTCTCCTATTTACGATCAAAAATTCGCCAATAGAATTACCGTAGGAAATTTAGAAGATGACTTGTCTAAAATTGCTTCTGTAGATTGGATCATTGAAGTGGTGGTGGAACGTCTTGACATTAAGAAACAAGTATTCGAAGCCGTAGAAAAGCACAGAAAACCAGGCACTTTAATTACATCTAATACCTCTGGTATACCCATATCATTTATGAGTGAAGGACGTTCGGAAGACTTCCAAGCCCATTTTTGTGGCACCCACTTTTTTAATCCAGCACGTTATTTAAAGCTTTTTGAAATTATACCTGGCCCAAAAACACATGCCCATGTATTGGATTTTTTAGAAAATTACGGAGAACAATTTCTAGGTAAAACAGCTGTTGTTGCTAAAGATACTCCTGCTTTTATTGGAAATAGAATTGGGATTTTCAGTATTCAAAGTTTATTCCATACGGTTAAAAAAATGGGAATGACTGTTGAAGAGGTAGACAAACTTACTGGACCCGTAATTGGTAGACCTAAATCTGCCACTTTCAGAACGGTAGACGTTGTAGGATTAGATACTTTGGTTCATGTAGCCAATGGAATTAAAGACAATTGCCCCAATGACGAACAGCATGCATTATTTGAATTGCCAGGTTTTGTAGAAACAATGATGACCAACAAATGGTTGGGAAGCAAAACAGGACAGGGCTTTTATAAAAAAGAAAGTAAGGCAGACGGCAGTTCAGAAATACTCACACTAGATTTAGATACCCTAGCATACCGATCAAAAAAGAGGGCTTCTTTTGCCACTTTAGAAGGGACCAAGACTATTGATCATGTGGCCGACAGATTTCCTATCCTAATTGCCGCCACAGACAAAGCTGGAGATTTTTATAGACAATCCTTTGGCGCTCTATTTGCCTATGTGTCTCAGAGGATTCCTGAAATATCTGATAGCCTATACAAAATAGACGACGCCATGAAAGCTGGTTTTGGTTGGGAACACGGTCCTTTTGAAATTTGGGATGCAGTTGGTTTGGCCAAAGGAATTGAACTTGCTGAGGCTTCAGGACAAAAAGTAGCCCAATGGGTTCACGACATGGTTTCAGACGGAAAAGCAAGTTTCTATGAAGTGAAAGACGGTGCCACCTTTTATTATGAAATTGGGGCAAAGGCCTTTGAGAAAAAACCAGGTCAAGACGCCTTTATTATTTTAGATAATATAAGAGAAAAACCGGCGGTATATAAAAATGCTGGTGTGGTACTTCACGACATTGGAGAGGGTATTTTAAATCTTGAGTTCAGATCAAAAATGAACACTATTGGAGGAGAAGTACTCCAAGGATTAAACACTGCCGTAGACATTGCGGAAAAGAATTTTCAAGGATTGGTGATCGGAAACCAAGGACCTAACTTTTCAGTGGGGGCTAATATTGGCATGATTTTCATGATGGCTGTAGAACAAGAATACGATGAGCTGAATATGGCTATTAAAATGTTTCAGGACACCATGATGAGAATGCGTTACTCGGCTATACCGACTGTGGCTGCACCCCATGGCATGACATTTGGTGGTGGCTGTGAATTGTCGCTTCATGCAGATAAAGTAGTTGCTGCCGCAGAAACCTATATAGGTTTGGTAGAGTTTGGTATTGGTGTCATTCCCGGAGGAGGTGGAACCAAAGAAATGACCTTAAGGGCTTCAGATACCTTTAAGAAGAACGACGTAGAACTCAATGTACTTCAAGAGTATTTCTTAACCATTGGTATGGCCAAAGTAGCTACCTCTGCTTATGAAGCTTTTGACAGTGGCATTTTACAAAAAGGAAAAGACATTGTTGTGGTGAACAAAGACAGACAGATTGCCACAGCGAAAGCTCATGCCAAATTAATGGCAGAATCTGGGTATTCTCAACCAGCAAAAAGAAATGATATAAAAGTACTAGGAAAACAAGCCCTTGGAATGTTTCTAGTGGGAACAGATGCCATGCAAGCAGGTAAATATATTTCAGCGCATGACCAAAAAATGGCCAATAAATTGGCTTATGTGATGGCTGGTGGAGATCTTTCTGAACCCACTTTGGTAAACGAACAGTATTTATTAGACTTAGAAAGAGAAGCTTTCTTATCTCTTTGTACAGAAAGAAAAACACTAGAGCGTATTCAACACATGCTCAAAGTAGGAAAACCTTTAAGAAACTAATCAGACTTATGAAAACAGCATATATAGTTAAAGCGTATAGAACGGCAGTGGGTAAAGCACCTAAAGGCGTATTCAGATTCAAAAGACCTGATGAATTAGCGGCAGAAACCTTGGAATATATGTTCAAGGAATTGCCAGAATTAGATAAAACTAGAATAGACGACGTCATGGTGGGTAACGCCATGCCTGAGGCAGAACAAGGCTTAAATATGGCCAGACTCATTTCTTTAATGGGACTTAAGATTGAAGATGTCCCTGGGGTAACAGTAAATAGATATTGTGCCTCTGGTATAGAAACCATAGGCATGGCTACAGCAAAAATTCAATCTGGAATGGCAGAATGTATTATTGCTGGTGGTGCAGAAAGTATGAGTTACATACCTATGGGGGGGTATAAACCTACTCCAGACTACGCCTTAGCCAAAGACGGTCATGAAGACTATTATTGGGGAATGGGCTTAACTGCAGAAGCTGTAGCCAATGAATTTAATATATCTCGTGAAGACCAAGATGCCTTTGCATTTTCTTCTCACGAAAAAGCCTTAAAAGCACAGGCAGAAGGAAAGTTTAAGGATCAGATTGTCCCGATCAATATTGAAGAAACCTTTTTAGATGAATCCGGTAAAAAATCAATAAGATCTTATACCGTTACCCAAGATGAAGGGCCTAGGAAAGGAACTAATGTAGGGGCACTGTCTAAATTGAGGCCTGTATTTGCTGCAGACGGATCGGTGACCGCTGGAAACTCCTCACAAATGAGTGACGGAGCTGCCTTTGTATTGGTGATGGGTGAAGACATGGTCAAAGAACTTGGACTAGAGCCTATTGCAAGAATGGTCAATTACGCAGCGGCAGGTGTGCCGCCAAGAATTATGGGTATTGGTCCTGTAAAAGCCATTCCTAAAGCCTTAAAACAAGCTGGATTGTCTCAAAATAATATAGAACTAATTGAATTAAATGAAGCTTTTGCTTCTCAGTCACTAGCCGTGATTAGAGCACTAGACTTGAATCCAGATATGATCAATGTCAATGGTGGTGCCATTGCATTAGGACACCCATTGGGCTGTACTGGAGCAAAGCTTTCGGTACAACTCTTCAGTGAGATGAGGGCCAGAAATATGCAGGGTAAATACGGTATGGTAACCATGTGTGTGGGAACTGGGCAAGGCGCTGCTGGAATATTTGAATTTTTAAATTAAAACATTAATAAACTTCCTATTATGAGTGCAACAGAACAAAATGAATTGTTACGCGGAGGACAGTTCTTAGTAAAAGAAACGGCCTGTGAAGATGTTTTTACCTTAGAAGATCTAAGTGAAGAGCAAAAAATGATGCGTGATAGTACCAAAGAGTTTGTAGACAAGGAGCTATGGGCACATTGGGAAAGGTTTGAAAAGAAAGACTACGCCTTTACAGAAGAAACCATGCGTAAAGCAGGTGAAATGGGTCTTTTAGGTGTTGCGGTACCAGAGCAATACGGTGGTTTAGGAATGGGTTTTGTGTCTACCATGCTGGTGTGTGATTACATCTCTGGAGCTACAGGATCTTTTAGTACCGCTTTTGGAGCACATACTGGAATTGGCACCATGCCCATTACGCTGTATGGTACTGAAGCGCAAAAACAAAAATACGTGCCTAGATTGGCTACTGGAGAATGGTTTGGTGCCTACTGCCTTACAGAACCAGGCGCAGGATCAGACGCAAACTCTGGTAAAACCAAAGCAGTGTTGTCTGAGGATGGAAGCCACTACCTTATATCAGGACAAAAAATGTGGATTTCCAATGCGGGCTTCTGTAATATGTTTATTGTTTTTGCTCGTATAGAAAATGACAAAAATATTACTGGTTTCATTGTAGAAAATGATCCCTCCAATGGAATTACCATGGGAGATGAAGAGAAGAAGTTAGGAATTCACTCCTCCTCTACCCGTCAGGTGTTTTTTACAGACACCAAAGTGCCTGCAGAAAACATGCTGTCTGAAAGAGGAAATGGTTTTAAAATTGCCATGAATGCACTGAATGTAGGTAGAATTAAATTAGCAGCAGCTTGTTTGGACGCGCAAAGAAGGATTATTAAAGAGGCCGTAAACTACGCCAACGAGCGTGTTCAGTTTAAGACCCCTATCGTAAACTTTGGTGCTATTAAGACCAAAATTGCCGCTATGGCTACCAATACCTATGCAGATGAGGCTGCCTCGTACAGGGCAGCTAAAAATATTGAAGACAGAATTGCGCTCAGAGAAGCGGCAGGTAGCTCACACCAAGATGCAGAATTAAAAGGCGTAGAAGAATATGCCATTGAGTGTTCTATCTTAAAAGTAGCCGTATCTGAAGATGTTCAGGCGTGTGCAGATGAAGGGATTCAAATTTTTGGCGGTATGGGCTTTAGTGCAGACACCCCTATGGAGTCTGCCTGGAGAGATGCTAGAATATCTAGAATCTACGAGGGAACCAATGAAATCAATAGAATGTTAGCCGTTGGCATGCTTGTAAAAAAAGCCATGAAAGGGCATGTAGATCTATTGGGCCCAGCTACTGCAGTTGGTGAAGAACTTATGGGCATTCCTTCTTTTGACACACCTGACTACAGCAAACTGTTTGCAGAGGAAAAAGACATTATCAAGAGACTTAAAAAAGTGTTCTTAATGGTGGCAGGATCTGCCGTACAAAAATTTGGACCAGATCTAGAGTCACATCAGCAATTGTTAATGGCTGCAGCAGACATCCTTATTGAAGTATATATGGCGGAATCTACCCTACTCAGGACAGAGAAAAACGCCAAACGTTTTGGAGAAGACGCTCAAAAGACACAGATTGCCATGACGCAACTGTATCTTTATAGGGCGGTAGAAATTGTTCAATCTAGGGGAAAAGAAGCTGTTATTTCTTTTGCAGAAGGAGACGAACAGCGCATGATGCTCATGGGACTTAAACGTTTCACCAAGTACACCAACTATCCAAACATTGTAGCCCTCACCCATCTCATTGCAGATAAAGTGGCAGCAGACAACGGATACAGTTTTGACTAAACATTCTTAAAATAAATACATACTTATTACTGGTTTTTATATTTTATGTATGTAGCGCGCCACCCTTCGGGTGGCGCTTTTTTTTAGCCCTGCACCCCTAATTATTAAGCGTTTTAGTTTAATTTAGAGGCTTTAGAAATTCCTATGAAAACACCCCTTTTAGCAGATGTTTACGCAGTAGAAGCCTTTCAAACTCATGGACACCAAATGGTAGATCTATTGGCTAAACACTTAAAAGCGGCTCAAAAGGCTACCCGCAAAACCATCCCATACACAGACCCTGAAATAGAAAAAAAATTCTGGGAACAATATCCAGAAAAGCAAGATTTCCAAACCTTGGCTCAAGACCTTATTGACCGGTCCATACACGTACACCAACCCAAATACATAGGACACCAAGTAGCCCCACCGGCGCCTATTACAGCAGTGTCCTCTATGCTGACCTCTTTTTTAAACAATGGTTCTGCAGTATATGAAATGGGCATAGCCAATACGGCTATAGAACGTATTATTACAGATCAATTGTGCGCACAATTAGGGTTTGACTCCAATGCCAGGGGTTTTCTTACCTCTGGAGGCACATTGGCCAACCTAACCGCTCTACTCGCTGCTAGAAGTGTAAAAGACCGTTCCGGTGTATGGAAAAATGGACATGAGGAATCTCTAGGTATTCTAGTTTGTGAAGAAGCACATTACTGTGTAGATCGGGCGGCAAGAATTATGGGTCTGGGAGACAAAGGCATTTTAAAAGTCCCCGCAACAACAAATTACGCAATGGATACCGCGGCTTTAGAGGAAACTTTAGAAAAAGCCAAGCAAGAAGGTATTCAGGTGTTTGCTATTGTAGGAAGTGCGCCCTCTACAGCCACTGGAACCATCGATCCATTAGACAAAATTGCTTCTTTTGCTCAAAAGCACGGGCTGTGGTTTCATGTAGATGCTGCCCATGGTGGCGCAGCCATTTACTCCACTACTTTTAAAAAAGATTTAGCGGGTATTGAAAAAGCAGATTCAGTAGCTATAGATGGCCACAAAATGATGATGATGCCCGCATTAACCACTGCATTATTATTTAAAGACGGTTCCCACAGCTACCAAACTTTTAGCCAAAAAGCAGATTATTTATTGTCAGATGCAGATCATGAGGATTGGTACAATATGGCCAAGCGTACTTTTGAGTGTACCAAAAGCATGATGTCTATTCATTGGTTTGTATTACTGAACCAATACGGCACCTCAGTATTCGATGAATTTGTGACAAAGCTTTACCAAATGGGACGCCAATTTGCAGAAATCATCAAAAAAGACGCCAATTTTGAATTGGCATTAGAGCCACAGACCAATATTGTCTGTTTTAGGATGGTACAAAAACAACTGTCTGAAAAAGAGCTCAATACATTAAATGAACGCTTGAGATTTGCATTGGTTCAAGAAGGTTCCTTTTATATTGTACAAACAAAACTGAGGGGCACCCATTACCTTAGGGTCACTATTATGAATCCAAAAACAGATCCAGAAATCTTAAGCGCTTTGTTGGCCCATTTAAAAGAATTGGCCAAACCCATACTTCAGAATCTTAAATAAATCCGCTAATAATTGTATTTTTAGTTTTTATAAAATCAAACAACCATCCACCCATGAAAAACCTAAGTTTCTCTTTCAAGACGCCTTTTTTCACTTTATTGTCGCTACTCTTTTTGGGGTTAAGCACTATAAACGTTCAAGCACAGACAGATCAGGACATCTATTCGATCATAGATCAGGTGTCTGCGGAGCGCATAGAACAAGATATTACCAGCCTAGTTAATTTTGGCACCAGACATACGCTGTCAGACACCCTCTCTAATAAAACAGGTATAGGGGCTGCAAGAAGATGGATCAAAAAAAGTTTTGAAAACACCGCTGCCAACTGTGGGGATTGCTTGGAAGTTTTTTACCAAGGGAATTTGGTCAAAAAAGGAACCAACGGTAGAATCGTTAAAGATGTTAACATTGTCAATGTGGTGGCCATTCAACGAGGCAGTAAATACCCCAATAAATTTATCATTATGAGTGGAGACATTGACTCCAGAGTCAGTGATCCAACAGACTATACCTCCACTTCTCCAGGAGCCAATGACAACGCCTCTGGTATGGCTGGAACACTGGAAGCTGCAAGAGTATTGTCTAAATACACTTTTGAAAACAGTATTATATATGTAGGGCTTTCGGGTGAAGAGCAAGGCTTATTTGGTGGAAAAGGATTGGCGGAATATGCCAAAGCACAAGAATGGGAAATTATTGGGATATTAAATAACGACATGATTGGAAACATCACAGGTGTAGATGGTACAGTAAGTAATACTGATTTTAGGATTTTTTCTGAGCCAGTTCCACCAACAGAAACGGAAAGAGAAAGAAATGCCAGGCGTTTCTATGGCGGAGAAGTAGACGGAATTTCCAGACAATTGGCCAGACACATTCACAAGCAAGTAAAAAAATACATGCCAGAAATGAATCCAATGCTCATCTATAGATTGGATAGATAGATTCGGTAGAGGGGGCCACCACAGACCTTTTAATGACGCTGGTTTTGCTGGGGTTAGAATCATGGAAGCCCATGAAAACTACACCCAACAACACCAAGATATAAGAGAAGAAGGGGGTATTGCCTACGGCGATGTCCTAGAACATGTAAACTTTGATTATGCAGCCAAGCTCACCGCAGTAAATGCCATTTCTCTAGCGAGTTTAGCATGGGCGCCTACCCCTCCAGAAACAGTGGCTTTAGGGGGCGCCGTAGCCCCAGCGGCTACCTTTTCTTGGGATGCGGTGCCAGGAGCAGTAGGCTATAAAATTTATTGGAGAGACACCACCTCTCCTACCTGGGATATGTCTAGGAATGTGGGCAATGTGACTTCTTTTACCTTAAAGGGAATGGTGGTAGACAACTACTTTTTTGGGGTATCGGCCGTAGGCCAGAACGGACAGGAAAGCGTAGTGAAATTTCCCAATAAGATTCAGCGTTAAAAATAATGGCCTTTGAATCGTTTTAGGTAATATATAACTGCAGCGCTAGGGTTAAATTTTTATGCATGAATTGAATGGTATGGGTGAATTAAAAATTTTAGAAGAAATTCAAAGTAAAGCAGCCACTGCACTTTATTTTAAGGGAGAGCGTTGTAGTGTTTGCAGTGTGCTAGAACCAAAAATAAAAGCACTATTGGAAATAGAATTTCCAAAATTCACCTTTATTTCAGTACCTGAAAGTGCTGGCAATAATGAATTAACCGCACAATTAAGGGTCTTTAATGTCCCTACCCTAGTGCTCTTTTTAGCAGGAAAAGAATTCTTAAGAACAGGAAAGAATACCAGTATCATGGAATTGGCCAAGCAAATACGCAGGCCTTATGACATTTGTTTTTCTTAAATTAAATCAAGAAAGCTGCTAAAGCCATTTTTACAAAATTCACCCACTTAGTCTGTTTGAATTTTTCTTGTAAATATGATTTTTTAGTACTGCTCTTTAAGCCTTTTACTTAATTCATTCTAAAGTTGTAAATT
>JGI20157J14317_10002012_pt1 | contig 17906 bp, 18 predicted proteins | sample COG_07_FD_14317 | JGI IMG/M metagenome (IMG submission 14317)
TCTGCTCTCCATCGAACAGGTCTCTTCGTTGTGACGCTTTTTTAACCTTGCTCCGTCATATCCTGCGCTAAACCGCGCTGATAGATTCTATCCCAAGGCATTGCATTGCTGTCGTCCGGCGCCATCTTCCCGATCTGCCGACCGTCTTGGCGCCCCGCGCTTTCTGACGCCAAACTGCCGCGCCAAAAGTTGCTTTGGGGGCTGTTATCTGCGGTTACCCTTTTGCTTTAAGCCCCAACCCGAATAGGTTCTACGACCCATGGCGCCCAACAGATGGCGCCGCTTGTTCATAGGCCTTCCTCATGCCTTCAGCAACCCGATCCTGTAACCAAATCGAGCGCGGGCCAAACCCATCAGCCAGGCGCCTTATCGGCTTGACCTTCAAGCATGACGCAACGCTCGACCAACCCGCAGCGCGCAAACCTATTTAGGATGGGTCAAATCAGACAAAGACCCCATTTAGCCAGGCCTAAGCAGCAAAACTTGCGCGATCTTTTACACGGTTATGCCAGGCAACGATGTTGGCATTGTTTGGATCAATGGGTTGTCCGACCGATGCGCCAAATTCAAGGAACACGCAGAGCATAATGTCTGCCAAGCTGAAGCGATCGCCACAGATGTAGGTTTTATCGCCCATTAAGCCGTCTAGCCATTGAATCTTGTCTTGCGCGAGCGCCTTTAAATCATCCGCCGCATGCGGAATGATGCGCATGCGATCTTTAAACATCGGCGCGCCTTCTGAAGAGCGAAAACCGTTTGCTAGCGGCTCAACGATTCCAAGATCAATTCTACGAACCCACATTCTGGTTTCCACGCGCTCCTGCATCGTGTCGCCAATCAGGCTGCTGCCGCCTGCGTGCTCGGCCAGGTACTCGCAAATAGCCGTGATCTCAGACACCACGGCGCCATCATCTAGCATTAAGGCCGGCAACTGAGCCCCAGGGTTAACCGCTTGGTAGGCCGGCTGGCGGTTTTCGCCCGCCATAATATCAACCGTGTCTTGATCCATCGTCAGACCCAGTTCACTCATGAAAACCCGAACAACGCGGGGGTTAGGTCCGACAGAATTAAAAAATTTCATAACGCTTCCTTAACAATGAGAACCCCTTTTATACAGAAGAGGCGACTTGAACTCCAGCGTGTTGGATGCGGCTTTGTTATTTGTTTTACGCAGCGGCATAATGCCTCAGCACTTTAAACAAGGACGGTTTGCTCGAGGTTTAAGACCTCATGCGACTTTGACCTAAACCGTCTAGAGGACGCACCATCATCATGCATGCTACCGCTTCAACCCACCCNAAAACCCCTGCGCTCTGGCCGCTATTTGTAACCATCTCGGCCGGCTTTCGCGGCCCTTTACTGATGGCGCTACTGGCTATGATTGCAAGCTTTGCGCTGCTATTCACNGTACCCATGATTACTCGCTCGATGCTCGATCGCTTGACCGGTGAGGCGCCGGACGCCTATCTAACCTGGCTTCAGCACTTTATGCCCTCAGGTCTCAGCGACGATTATGCGTTGTATATGCAATTGGGATTATCCGGCATCCTGATTGTGTTGTGCACCGCCCTTGCCGGTTATTTTGTCTACCTACGGGGGAAACAAATCGCCGTCGCCGCAGAAGGCATGGCGCGGCGCCTGCGCGACACCCTCATGAACCATTTGAATCACCTACCCATCGCCTTTCATCATCAGGCCGATACCGGAGACCTGATCCAGCGCTGCACCTCAGACATCGAAACCTTTCGCGTGTTTGTGAGTGGCCAGATCATCGAGATTGGTCGCGCGGTGTTAATGCTACTGATCGTCACGCCGATTTTACTGTCGCTCGACGTCACCATGACCGGGGTCGCGCTCATCACGATGCCGCTCTTGCTGCTGTCGGCGGTGTTATTTTTCAATCGCGTGAAAGCAATGTTCTTAGAGGTCGATGAAGCCGAGGCGAGCCTCACCACCGTCCTGCAGGAAAACTTAACCGGAATTCGCGTGGTGCGGGCCTTTGCTCGGCAAGACTTTGAAGCCGAAAAGTTTGGCCGCGCGAACGCAAGGTTTCGTGATCAAAATCAACGCTTGATGCGTTTTTTAGGCTTTTACTATGGCGCCAGCGACATTGTCTGCCTGTTTCAAGTTGGCCTCATTCTCTTCGTTGGCGCCCATTGGGTACTGGCCGATGCCATGACGATTGGGACCCTTTTTGCCTTCATCACCTATGAAGGCATGATCATCTGGCCCATCCGGCATATGGGCCGGGTCCTAACCGACTCTGGCAAAGCGGTGGTTGCACTCAAACGAATGGCTGAGATTCTGTCAGAGCCAGAGGAATCTAACCTTGAGCAAGCCTTAACCGCCCCGCTGAACGGACAAATCAAACTCGATGGCGTGACCTTTCACCATCCGGGTAATCCACCCGTATTATCGAATCTATCCCTTACCATTGCCGCTGGTGAAACCGTGGCTCTCGTGGGCGCACCTGGCGCGGGTAAAAGCACTCTGATCCAGCTCTTGCTGCGCCTGTATGATCCCCAGCAGGGCGCCTTATGGGTCGATGACTTTGACCTCAGTCAATTGTCTAGAAAGTCTGTCCGAGCGCAAATGGGCGTCGTGCTTCAAGAATCCTTTTTGTTTGCCGGCTCGATTGCCGACAACCTTCGAATCGGTCAAACCCAAGCAAGCCTTGCTGACATGACCGAGGCGGTCACAACGGCGAATCTACTGGGCACCATTCAAGCTTTACCGAATGGCTTTGAAGCGCTTGTCGGCGAACGGGGTGTCACGCTCTCCGGCGGTCAGCGTCAGCGCCTCGCCATTGCCAGGGCGCTATTAAAAGACCCAGCAATCCTCATTCTTGACGATGCGCTGTCCGCCGTAGATACCGACACTGAGTCTCAGATCCTCACCAATCTCAGACGGGTTCGCGCCAACCGGACCACCGTTATCGTTGCCCATCGGTTATCCACGGTAATGCAAGCCGACCGAATTATCGTTTTAGACCATGGCGAAGTCGCCCAAATCGGAACCCATGAGACTTTGTCACAAACACCCGGGATCTATCGAAAACTCTGTGAACTGCAAGGCCAAGTGCAACGGGATATCCAGCAGAGTCGAACCCCTGAGGGCAACCTGTTATGAGCGACGCCTTCTATGACGACGACAACTTCAGCGATGAGTTCACGCCCGACAAAGATTTAAAGCTGGGGGTCTGGACGCAATTACTAACCTATGCCCGCCGTTACCCAAAGGATTTGGTGCTGCTTGCCCTCTGCGCGGTCGTGGTTGGCATCGCTGAGATTTCTTTTCCGCTCGTGACAAGGTGGGTCATTGACGATATTGGCCTGTATGGCCAAGACATCGATCTGCTCGGTTATGGCGCCTTGTACGGGGTATTGTGTGTTGCCTTAGGCACCGCTGTGCTTGGGTTTTTATGGTTTGGTGGCAAGCTTCGCAGTCACATGAGCCACGACATCCGTCGCGACGGCTTCGCCAATCTGCAGCGGTTATCCTTTGCCTACTATGATGAACGACCCGTCGGCTGGCTCATGGCGCGCATGACCTCAGACTGCGAACGGTTATCGAATATTATGGCGTGGGGCATCCTCGACCTGTTCTGGTCCTTCACCATCATGCTGGGCATTTCGGGCGCGATGCTCATTATGGAACCGGTTCTAGGATTGATCATCCTGCTGAGCCTGCCGCTATTGGCAATCATCAGCCGCTACTTTCAGACCAGGATTTTGCGCAGTGCACGGGAGGTCCGGCAGACCAATTCTCGAATCACCGGCGCCTACAACGAGAATATCATGGGCGTTTTGACCAGCAAGGTCTTTGTGAAAGAGGCTGACAATCTGAATAAATTCGGCCGCTTGACCGATCGTATGCACGCGGCCTCAATTACGAATGCGGTGCAAGCGGCGATCTATCTACCGATTGTGCTAACCCTCTCAGCCCTAGCCACCGGTATTGCCCTCGTGGTTGGGGGGATTGAGTCGGCCTGGGGCCTGATCTCTACCGGGACCTTGATCGCTTTCTTAACCTACACTCGGCATTTTTTTGAGCCGATAGAGCAACTCGCCCATTGGTTTGCCGAAATGCAAATGGCCCAAGCGTCCGCTGAACGGGTCATCAGTTTGATCCAAGCTGAACCCGACATACAAGACAGCCAAGCGGTGCTCGACAGACTGGCGCAACCCACGACCCGCGGCGCCGAGCCCGATGCGTTTAACCAACCGATCGAGCGCATTACTTTTGAGGGGGTCGGCTTTCGGTACAATACGGGCAAACCCGTGTTGCACAATATCGATTTGGCGATTCAGCGCGGGCAAAGTGTCGCCGTGGTGGGCGCAACGGGCGGCGGCAAGACCACCTTGATCAGCCTACTGGCCCGGTTTTATGAACCCACTGCCGGCCGAATTTTAATTAATGATGTGGACTATCGCGATTGGAGCCTGCAGGCATTGCAATCGAATCTGGGCGTGGTGCTACAGTCCTCGCATTTATTTGCTGGCACGATTGCCGACAATATTCGCTACGGAGATTTGTCAGCAGACCAAGATCAGATTCTCGTTGCGGCAAAACAGGCCGGCGCCCATGACGTCATCATTGCGATGCCGCTCGGCTATGAAACGGTGATTGGTGAGGGCGGGTCGAGTCTCTCGGCTGGCCAGAAACAACTCATTTCCTTTGCTCGGGCCCTGCTCGCAGATCCACAGATCCTGATTATGGATGAGGCGACCTCATCGGTTGACACGTTAACCGAGGCTCGGATCGAACAAGGTCTGCGCGCGCTACTCAAGGACAGAATTAGCGTCATCATTGCCCACAGATTATCGACCATTCGCCATGCCAATCAAATTGTGGTCATCGATGACGGCCGCATCATCGAGCAAGGTAATCACGATGAACTTATTACGCGTCGAGGCCGATATTATCACCTCTTTCAACAACAAAGTTTGAGTAACCTTTGGCAACAAGCCGAACCCATTAACGTGGAGCAACCTGATGGCATTTGATTGGGCGCTGCCCTACCCCGCTAACCGTCAGCCGGTTTTTGCCCAGAACATGGTCGCCACGTCTCAACCCCTCGCCACCGCTGCGGGTCTTGCCGCCCTCAAATCCGGCGGGAATGCCGTGGACGCAGCCCTTGCAGCGGCAATCACCCTAACGGTCGTTGAGCCCAACAACAACGGTATTGGCAGTGATGCTTTTGCACTCATCTATGACGGCAAAGACCTGCACGGCATCAATGGTTCAGGCCGGACGCCAAGCGCCTTAAAGCGCCGCGACTACCTCGGCCTGAAACGCATGCCGGGCCTAGGTTGGCACAGCGTGACCGTGCCGGGGGCTGTCAATGTCTGGTCGACGCTCTCCGAACGCTTTGGCCGATTACCCTTTAAAGCGCTCTTCGATTCCGCGATTGATTACGCCGAAAATGGTTATTTGGTGGGTCCCAAAAGCGCCTTCTACTGGCAGCATGCCCAGCGCACTTACCGCGATTTCCCGGAGTTTCAGGCGACCTTTTTTCCAGATGGCAGGGCTCCGAACATCGGCTCATTGGTTAATTTGCCAAAGCATGCCGAGACCCTCAAGGCAATCCGCGACAGTTTTGGTGAGGCCTTTTATCACGGTGATTTGGCAGAACGCATGATTCTTGATGCCAACCAAGCGGGTTACCCCTTAGCGAAATCAGATTTGGCGAGCATCAAGCCGAATGGGTCGCGCCCATTTCAACGGCCTTTTCTGGCGCGCGGCTATTTGAAATACCCCCTAACGGGCAAGGCATCATGGCTTTGATCGCACTCGGAATATTAGAGCATTGGGACATGGCCCAATTCGAACTGGACAGCCCGGACGCCATCCACCTGCAGGTTGAAGCCATACGCTACGCCTGGCAACAGGTTGCGCAGCACCTTGCGGATCCAACGACAATGACCGAGCGCGTTTCATCGCTTATGGATCCAGAAACCTTGCGACAGGCCGCGCAAGCAATCCGGCTCGACCAAGTCCAAGGCCCGCCACCCGCGCTGGGCGCGAGCCCCGATACGGTCTATCTCACGGCCGCCGATGCGTCCGGCATGATGGTGTCCTTTATTCAATCGAACTTCCGCGGTTTTGGCTCCGGGATCGTGGTGCCCGGCACCGGCATTAGCCTTCAAAACCGAGGCTCCGGGTTTAATACCCAAGCGGGTCATCCCAACTGTGTCGGACCCAGCAAACGGCCCTTCCACACCATCATTCCTGGCTTTGCCTTTTTGAACGACCAACCCTTCATGAGCTTTGGCGTCATGGGTGGTCATATGCAAGCGCAAGGTCATGTGCAGATGATGGTGCGTATGATCATTCATAACCAAAACCCACAGGCTGCATCGGATGCGCCGCGATGGCACCTCACAGAGTCCGGTGACCTCGCCTTAGAATCAGGTTTTTCAGATGCCACCCTTGCGTCCCTGAGCGCTCGGGGCCACACGCTCAAACTCCACGAACCGGAACATCTCTTTGGCGGCGCCCAACTGATTGCCCGTATTGAGAACGGTTATTGTGGGGGCAGTGATCATCGCAAGGAAGGACTGGCCGCGGGCTTTTAAGCCACGCCCATTTTGGTACCCGTTATTCGCTCATCCAAGCAAGNCTCAGCCATGGGACATAGGTAATAAAGGCGAGCGCGACCATGAGCACCGCCATGAACGGCAGCGTCGCGCGATACAACTCCGCCACGGGCTTTTTGAACCGATAACTGGCAATGAACAGGTTCATCCCAACNGGCGGCGTGAANTAACCGATCTGCATNTTTGCTAAGAAAATAATNCCCAAATGCACCGGGTGAATCCCAAACTGCATCGCGACCGGCACGATCAGTGGGATCATGATCACCAAGGCGGAAAAAATATCGAGTATCGCGCCCAGCAGGAGCAAAATAATATTGAGCAGTAACAAAAAGGTCAGCGGACTGGAGACCACCTGCTGAATCTGCTCGAACAACCATTGGGGAACTTCTGAGTCGACTAGAAAATTCGTGAACGCAAGCGACACGGCCAGTATCAACAAAATCCCCCCCACCATGACCATCGCTTCGCGGGTAATGCGCACTAAGGTCGAAAGCGTTATCTCCCGATGGATGCCCACTTCGACAATCAACACATACAAAGCCGTGATCGCGGCGGCCTCGGACACGGCAAAAAAACCGGAATAAATCCCCCCCAACACCACCACCGGCATCGGTAACTCCCAGCGCATCGCCCACGCAGCCTTTCGAACCGACGGTCTTGCCTCATCGACTGGGCGCGTAACCCCGGTTGCGTGATAACGGTATACGCGGTCAGCATGATAATCATCAAGGCCGCGGGCATAAGGCCCGCCAAAAACAGATCTTGGATGCTAAATTGCACGCCCAAATCCATTTGCTGCACCAACACCCCATATAAAATTAGCGGCAACGACGGCGCCAGCAGCAGCCCTAAGCTGCCAGAGGTGGTCACCAGCCCCAAACTGAAACGCTCGGTATAGCCGCCTTGTTGCAGGGCTGGATACAGCAAAGCCCCAATCGCGACGATGGTCACCCCTGAGGCCCCCGTAAAGGCCGTGAAGAAGGCGCAGGTCACAAAAGCNACCANGGCCAGACCACCGGGCAACCAACCCAGCGTCGCCGCGGTCAGGCGAACCAGGCGTTGGGACATCCCCGATTCNGCCAAAACGTAGCCTGCGAANGTGAACAAAGGCAGCGCGAGCAGCATGGGGGTTTCAACGATGCGGTACATTTCAATACCGATGACGGTGAGCGGCACTTCGGAGATGAGGAACCCCAGCATCGCAGCAGCCAGGATCACAATGAACAAGGGCGAGCCCAGCAGCGCCAGTAGCATCAGACCGGCTGAACCCAGAAACCCCATTAGAGTGCGCCCTTGAAAATCACCCGCCGGGCTTTCTCCGCAAACCGCAGGGTCATCACCCCAAAGCCAAAAGGCAGGATCAGCTGGCACATCCAGATGGGCACGGGCCCGAACGCCATCATGTTATCTTCCATCTCGAATTGCACTAAGGTGATACAGGCATAAGTCGCTGCCCCACAAACCAAAACCGAGAACACCGCCACCGCACCGTCAAAATAGCGAATCAGCTTGCCCTGAATAAACCGTGCGAGCAGATCGATCCGAATATGTCCGCCCTCACGGGTTGCAACCATGGCGCCCAGCATCGCCAACCAAAGCACCTGCATGCGCAGATAACTTTCAAGCCAAATCAAACCAATATCAAAAAAATTTCGAAGCAATATCTGCATCACAGCCAAACCTAAGGTGCTCGCAAAGATCAGCATCAAGACGCCATCTTCAAACGCGGCGTAACCTTTGATAAGCCGCGGCATGACAGACTGATCAGTTGACGCCATACGCTACTGCGACTGAGCCCGGTAGGCTTCAAGGGATGCTTGGAACTGATCCAAAACGGGTTGGGAGACCTCCTCAGCGGCAACCATCGCAGCCAACGCCTCCACTGCGAGGGCATTCCACGCGGCCAAATCCGCAGTGCTTGGTTGTACTGGGGTCACGCCCTGGGCCAGAATCGCCTCGAACGCTTTGACGTTGTCTTGCCGATTCACCCCATCGATTTCTTTCATCAAGGGATCGAGATGGCTTGCAATAACCGCTTGATCAGCAGCACTCACCTTCTTCATTGCCCGGCCATCCACCGCCAAAACCGAGTAGATATACATCAGCGGCAGATCCATCATGTAATCGACGTGGTTGTGCCACTGCAGCGCAATCGCAACCAGCGGCGGCACAGCGACCGCATCCACCAAGCCCGTTTGTAGCGCCGCCAAGACGTCGGTGATATTCAACGGCACGGGGCTCACTTTAAAAAGCTTGACCAGTTGTTCGCCCAACGGATCGCCATCGGGGACCCAAACTTTTAAATTGGCCATATCCTCAGGCTTGGACACCGGCTTTTTTGACAACAAGTATGCAAAGCCCGTTTCGATCAAGGGGAATACATGAACGCCGCCCTGCTTAATCCCATCGATAATACCGTCGTCCATTTCGGCTCGAACGTGCTGTACTTCGTTTGAATTTTTAAACTGCAGGGGCATGTTGTAGATCTGAAGATCGGTGTAAAACCGAATGAGCGCGCCGGCTGCCAGGGCGCCCCCTTGCAGCTGACCAATACGCATTTTTCTGAGCACGGTCGAATCATCGCCTTGCACCCCGCCAGGATAAAGTTTGAACTTAACCCGACCTTCGGTTTCTTGATCGATCGCTTTCATTGCCGTGCGCAATTGCTTGATCCAAGCGAGCCCGTCCGGGGCAACCGTTGCCATCTTCAACGTTTGTGCGCTTGTGCTCGAGGCCGCGCCGACTAGGGCAAGACACAAAACAAACCCGCGTGTCAGGCGATTGATTCGGGGTTTTAGATGTTTAGAAATAATCATTGGACTCCATCATCAGCTGCTTGGCTCGTTCCTGAGCCAGGGTATTAATTAATGTTAGATTCGGCGCGACCGGATCGGCGGCCAGGACGCTGTTAAGTAGCGCATCATGCAATGTCTGATCGAAAACGAGTTTAGCGTATTGCTCGGCATAAACCACTTTTGCCATCAGGAAGCGGCCACCAGAATACGCAATCGCGCTTTCAAAGTGCGCTTTGCCCTTTTCTGGATTGCCGCCCATGCTGGCCGGCAACACCGTCTCGAGTCCGCCCATATACAAGTGCGCGCCGCCCTCATCGAACCCATCGGCTAGAACCAGTACGCGGGTCATCAGCGCTTTGACGCGGGCCAGTTGACCCACGGCCGCCCAATCACCGCTATTGGCTTGAATCCAGCCAGTCCAGGCTACGGCCAATTGATAAGCCGGCGCCACTTCTTTAAGAGAGATCGACTCAACGCGCTCAGAAAATGTCTCAAAACTAAGCTGAGACAGATCGCATAGCGTGACGCTTTTAAGACACGCCCCGCGGGCCGCATAGTCGAGCGCTTTCAGCGACAAGGTCCCGGCGCGTTCCGGCTCAACTAAATTGGTAAAGGCGCCGTTCAACTGCGCGGCGGCGAGTAATAAGTCTGGTGACGGAGACTCACCCATTACCAAACTATCAATCAAAACAAGATAAGCTGGAATGGCTTCCCGCACTGTTGCGACATCGTTTGATCCCAGAATCGCCGAGGACAGATTATCCGCAAATTGGCTCGTCGCATTGGAGACGATACTGGCGCAACCACTCACGCTGAGCAAAATACCCACCACGCAAGCCGCACGACTTGCTCCTAACCTCTCGAACCATCGATTCATGCTCATTCCCAGTCCCAATTTGTGCGCTTCCTCGCTCTTTATACCATAGTCAAACGACCGAGCCTTCTCATCCGCCGTCGATCCCAAGGCGCGGCAAGTACCGGGCGTGTCAACGCCCTGCGGCCAAACCAACTGCTTTGGTGCTACCGGCATCCAAAAGATAACCGGCGTTATTTGGGGCAATGCTGTCGACAAACAGACCCTAAAGCGCACAACCCGAATCTGTTAACCGCACAGAATTCAGTCGCACAAAATTGCAATCTGTCCCGTCCTAGAGTTCATCTCGCACATGAAACCGCTCGTTCAGGGTGACGATCGATTTCTCACCGGTGCTGGCGGCCCGAAACCGACTGACGCTGGTATAGTAAGGATTAAAAAACATTTTAAGCGGCATGCCGAGTACATGCGCCGCCCAAATATTCACCACCCCACCATGACAGGTCACGGCGACCGTTTTGCCGCGATTTTCTAGGATAATCGTTTCAAGGGTCTCAACGACTCGCTTGGTAAACGCCTCAAAGTCTACGCCAACCATGTCGCCCTGCATTAACCGCAACCATGCCTCGTAATTTTCTTTTTTAAGCTGCTCCACGGGGATATATTCGTTGGCATCTTGATCGTATTCGGCAACGCCATCGCGCTGCTCAATCAGCAAATCAAGGGTCTTCGAAATTGGCTCCGCGGTTTGAACCGCGCGCCGCATCGGACTGGAATACAGTCGGTGGATCTGCTCGTCTTTCAGATAGTCCGCAACTTGAGCGGCTTGACGATGCCCCTGCTCGGACAAGTTGGGGTCGGCAGCACCCCCATCAGAACGAATGACTTTTTCTGGTAAACCGTGCCGAATCAAGATTAATTCCATATTAAACTACTCTAAATAGAAAATTGTTTGGGAACAAAACAAACGAGCCGCGATTAACGCGGCTCATCCAGACGAACGTTGTGGTTTTGGGACTAAGTCGCAGCGATTGAAACCGAGTAGACACCCGCCTGACGGGCAGAGTCCATGACGTGGATCATGGTTTCGGTGGTGCTATCAGGATGGGGTTGCACGACAACGGGCGCGTCCGGATTTTCCGCATGCAAGCGCTCTATGTTGGCACGAACCGCGCGGAAATCAATGTCACGTCCACGAATCCGAATTCTGTCGCGGTTGGTGATTTGCACCACGATGCTTTGTTTATCAGCATCTTTTACGTTTTGATTTTTGTCCGGACTGTTCACATCAAGACCGATTTCTTTTACGAACGTTGCCGTCACAATAAAAAAGATCAACATGATGAACACGACGTCAAGCATCGGGGTTAAATCTATCTCTTCGGTTTCTTCGCCGATGATCGCTCTACGTCTGCGCACATGGGTCTCCTTGTTTTCTGTGATGTTTAGAGTGTAATCACTCGGTCTTTCGAATACGACTGCTCGTCATCGGGGGTAATCATAGAATCATTAACCCCTCAAGACCGCCAGACCTGCTGGATCATATCGAGTATCGAATTGAACTACAACGCTGGGATTTGATTCTTGTCTCATGCAAAAAAGCGATGCCCTTTGCCGACGCTAGCGCGTTTTTTCGCTCGCGTTGACCACCTTGCTCACGGTGGTGTAGTGCAGGCCTAAATGCTGGCCTATTTCGGCCAATGTATAGTTGTATTCTAAGTGCGCGAGCGTAATTCGGTGGTTGCGCTCTGCACGACTCAGCTGGTGCATACCTCGAAACAAAACTCGCAGCGACTTACGACGACCACCCAATTTCGGCGCCTGCTTTGCCTTGGCGGAATTAAGCAACAAGCTCTGCATTCGATCAACAAACGCATCGGTACCCAATAGCACTTGATGCGCGCGATCGTTAAGCGGTGACTCGAACGCCTGATCCGTCTCGACGAAGGCGCGCAGCGCGGCTGGGGCGAGCTTTGGCTTTTTTGAAACTTGCTGATAGAGATCATCCGGATGCAACATATCCGGCATGGGTTTTTGACCGATCAAAGCCCCATAACTGCTCTGCTCGTAGGTGCTTGGCTCTTTCGTCAGGCCCAAACGATTCGGGTTCAGTGCGGCATGCCGGCAGATCGGCAGCAGGAAACTTTCTTTTTCGAACAAAATGCTTTTGAAACGGCCATGAAATAATGGGCCTTCGGAATTGTGACGACGGTTGGCGTGCTGGGTATAAACGCCATTGAGTTGACGCATCCCTTTAGACAAGTTGGCTTCAGGCACCTCCACCACCAAGTGGTAGTGATCCGGCATCAGAACATAGCTTTGCAATAACCAATTAAATCGATGGACAACACTACTCAGCACCTGCTCAAACGTCCGATAATCCAGATCATCCTCAAAGGCCTTACGACCTTGGAGTGCCCTACCGGTCAGGTAGTAGCAAGCGCCTGGATACTCTATTCGGGGTGGTCGAGACATGCGCTCTGGGAAGTCCTTGCTCTATTAGAAACGGTTAACACTTTACTCAATATCATCGTTTGTCACGCGTTCATAGCGCCTGTCGCCTTGGCCCTACTGCGCCTCGCTATGCTGCGCTTTTAACGTGCAGCTTCTATGCTGCCTGATCCGGCGCTTTCAACCCAATCACCCCGGGTTTGGCCGGACACAACCCGGTTGCAAGAAGCCAACGCGGCCGAGCATCATAGCGCCCAAGCTTTAGGTCGGCAAGACTGTTTTCGATATTCTGTGCTTGACTCCTGCCAATTCGGGCCTGTACCTTGTTTTGCACTAACCCATTCACTCATTACCAAACCGGGAGGCTTTCATGGCCGTAGACAAATTCCCTATCGAAGCTGGACACATCATGATGTTCGCGCGCTCGATTGGCGACGCCAATCCGATCTATTATGACGAAGACTATGCCAAGGGCACAGAACCTGGCGGTGTTGTGGCGCCGCCCACCTTCGTTCAAGCCAGCGCACAGTTCGACCCAGACTACTTCCTGCGACCTAAAATTGGTCAGGAATGGTTCGGCTCAGCTAAAGGCCCTACCGGCATCACTCCGAAAGAAGGCGGTGGGAGCGGCGGCGGCAGTGGCGGCGGTTTACACGCGGAACAGCATTACGTGTATCACAAGCCGTTGGTTGCAGGTGACACCCTCACCGCAACGGTTAAACCCGGGAAAAGCTGGGAGAAGGAAGGTCGACGTGGCGGCAAGCTGATGTTCAGTGAATCGGTCACTGAGTATCGAGACCTCACAGGTGACCTGGTCGTCACCGCAACCAGCGTCGGTGTCCGCACCGAGCGACCCGCAACCTCATAATTGCTTAAGGAGCCTTTTCCATGCCTTTAAAACTGAGTGATCTCAATGTGGGCGACGTCTATCGCGAAGAAGTCTGCAACAATCTGTCTAGAACCCAAATCGTGCAGTATGCCGGCACATCCGGTGATTACAATCCGCTGCACTCGGACGAGATTTTCACAACGCAAATCGCCGGCTATCCGTCTGTCTTCGCCCACGGCATGCTGTCCATGGGCATGACCGGTCGCATGCTCACCAACTATGTGGGAGACGGTCGTCTTACGGCGTACGGCGTACGTTTTACCGCGCAGGTGTTTCCAGGCGCCACGCTCACAGCATCGGCCACAATCGACGCAATTCGTGAAGAAAACGGCCAACACTTCATAGACCTTTCAGTGTCAACCCAAGACAGCGAGGGCGTTGAGGTCATCAAAGGTCAGGCCTCTGCTCGCGTTGATGCCTAAAAGCCCATTAGGCGTCATTGATTTCGGCAGGTGCCCTCGTTTGAAGCGCCTGCCGGATCATCTCGCCCGTTAATATCTGCGGCAAAATCAAAGGGGTCTCAGAACCTCTGTGATACACCAAGTACAACGGCACCCCTACTCGACCAAAACGGGCTAACGCCGCCGTAATTTTTGGATCTTCAAGCGTCCAATCTGCCTTCAAATAACGCACGCCCAGTGCCTCGAATAAGTCTGTAGTGCCCTCGGTGTCAATGGCAACCACCTCATTGACCTTACAGGTAATGCACCAATCTGCCGTGAAGTTCACAAACACTGGCCCCTCGGCCTTTGCGGCGCGCAACAACGCCTCGGTATACGGCTCACTTTGGATCCCACCATCGCCAGCGCGGGCCTGTTCCGGGCGAGGCATCAGTGGGCGCCAAGACCGCAATCTGGCTAATCGCCCAACCTGCCCCGAGTACACTCAATAGCAGCAATACCCGTTGTAACCCAGTCGGTTTAAAGGCTTGCCACAACCAAACGGCGAACACGACCAGCAACGCCGACAACGCCGTCAGAACAAAACCAAACTCGCCAGCTTGTTGAATCAGAATCCAGAGCAGCCAGATCATGGTTGCATACATCAAGAACGCCGCGCCTTCCTTAAACCGGTTCATCCAAGCACCGGGCCTCGGCAGGACCGCGAGCAGGCCTGGCGAATAGGACAAGAGCAACATCGGCAGCGCCATGCCAAGCCCCAGACTTGCAAACACCGTTAACCCGATGAGCGGCGGCTGGACCAACGCATACCCTAGTGCCGCGCCCATAAAGGGTGCTGTGCAGGGGGCTGCAATCACCACCGCCAGCACACCACTTGATAGCGCGCCAAGACGGCCCTTTTCGGGACCAACATTGACGCTGATGCCGCTGCCGATCGTATAAAAACCCGACAAGTTCAAACCCAGCAGTAAAAACAAGATGGCAAGCAAGGCGACAACGACCGGGGACTGTAATTGAAAGCCCCACCCGATCTGCTCACCGACAGCGCGCAGAACCATTAACACCAGCGCGATCAACACAAAGCTTGCAATAACCCCACAGGTATACCACCAACCCTGCTGGCGTTGCGCCTGCTGACTGCCTCCGGCCTCCGCCATAAGGCCTAATACTTTGATCGAAAGTACGGGGAAGACGCAGGGCATCAGATTCAAGATCATCCCACCGAGCAGCGCCATTAAGATGGCTTGGAGAAAAGCCAGCCCCCCACTGTTGTCATTTGGGGAGGGCACTTCAATCATAAAGGCCGCCGTGACCCGTTCGCCGTTGACCCATTCTTGAAACCAAAGCAAGCCGTCATAACGCGCACGGCTTGCATCTTCAAAGCCGACACCGAGGACAATCTGATCTGCCTCAACCACCGCCGTGGGCGCAACGGTAAGGTCCAGCACACCTTCTTCAAACGGCAAAAAATAAAGACCATCGAGGCGGCTCAGATCAATGCCCGGAAAATTTAATCGAATTTCAAGATCAGTTTGACTCAGCCAACGGGTCTCGCTGATCCCCGCTGCACGCTGGGGCAGCGGCAGTTGGTCGAACCGAACCTTCAGTTCTGGATTTACCGCGGCCTGCTCGACAACCGGCAGGGTCAGGGTCATGACTTTGGTTTCGGGTATACAAACGGCTTCGCACACGAGCCAGCGGCCTGATACCGTGAGTTCGATCGCATCAACGCCTACAAGGTTTTCGAAGGCGAGACGCTGGGTTAATAAAACCGATTCTTTATAGCCTAGGTTCACCAAGGGACCATAAGGAATGCGATCTGGAATGGGCCATCGAATCTTTGAACTGCTTTTAAGCCCTTGACCCGACCAGGTTAATGAAACGGGCTCACCAGAATCGCCGGGGTTGCGCCAGTAGGTGTGCCAACCTTCCGGTAATTCAAGCTCGACCCCAACGTCAAGGGCCTCACCAGAGACAATGCCACTGGCTGGCGTGATGATCCTGGCCTTGGCCATACCAGATGAGACCCAAACAGACTCCGCGGCCTGTACCCAAGGCGTCGCCCCGAGTAGCCACGCAAGGACAAGACCCCTTGAGATCAACCGCTGGATCACGGTCGGTAGCCCCAGGTCGCCGGGCCTTTGAGCGCGGCTAAACCCGGCTCGATCCATTGTGTCCATTGGCATAATTTAAGCCTTGTTTGCCTTGGGTCTATCAGTTCGTGCAGCGAAAAACTTTCCATTAAGGGGAATGGCGAGCGGCCCGCAAGGAGCTTTGCTTCAAGTTCTGCTCGGGTTGCCTCCGGATCCTCTGACGCTTCTATTTCACGCCTAAAGGCAACTGCGACGCCGCCTTGAACCGGCAAGGCACCTAACTCATACGACGGCCAGGCCAACTTGTAGGTATTCGGCGCAAAATGTGCAGCCGACGCGACGCCGAAGGCTTTGTGAATGGCGACGGTGGCCCAGGGCACCGTTGATTGAACGGCGGCCGCAACGGCGCTCATGCCATAACGAATGGTGCCTAAAGCTTCCGCATCCGGGCCAAGCATAAAGCCCGGCTCATCCAAGAAATTCACGATCGGAAGGTGGAAGGTTTCGCATAATTCCATCATCCGCTTGGCTTTTTGAGAACCCGACGCCGTCATGGCACCCGCATAGTGCCGACAATCATTCGCGATCACCCCCACCGCAAGCCCATTTAACCGAGCCAGCCCAATGATTTGACCTCGTCCATATTTTGGTGCCAGTTCAAAAAACGACTGCGCATCAACCACCCCTTCTATCACCTTACGCATTTCAAAGGGCCGTCTGACGTCCCGGGGCACAATACTTAAAAGCGCCTCATCCGCTCGGTCAACCGGATCTTCGCAGCCTCCTCGTTCCGGCACCTCATAAATGCTCTGGGGCAGATAGCTCAAAAACTGGCGCATCGCCGCGAAGGCTTCGGTTTCGGATTCGACCACCGCATCAACAACACCACTTTTTTCATGAATCCGATACCCCCCCAATGCTTCTTTGCTGAGCCGTCGGCCAAGGGCGCGTTCAACCAAGGCAGGGCCTGCCACCATGACTTGTGACACGTCTTTCACCATCACGGAAAAATGGGAGGCTGCCAGCCGACCCGCTGGAAAGCCGGCCACGGGCCCTAATGCTGCTGAAACAACCGGCACGACCCCGAGGGTATCCGCGATCACTTTAAAGCGTGGCTCAGCAAAAACCGGCGAGCCGACGGTTTTCGGTCCGGATCCACTCGGCGCTGACACACTTCCGCCGCCGCCTTCGAGCAATCGCATCAGCGGGATCTTGTAATGCAGCGCCAACTCTTCGGCGTAAACGCTCTTGCGCAATCCGGCCGCATTCGGCGAGCCACCTTTTAAGGTAAAGTCTTCGCCCCCGACAACCACTTGCCGGCCCTGTACCGCGCCAAATCCAACCACATAGTTCGCTGGACTAAAATCCGTGATCTCCCCCGCCTCCGACTGGGTTGCAAATCCGGCACCGGGGCCGTGCTCGACGAACGTTCCAACGTCTAAGACCGCATCGATTCGCTCTCGGATGGTTAACCGCCCTTTAGCATGCTGAACCGCAATCGCCTCAGAGCCGCCCTGGGCTAACGCCAGCGCTTTTCGCTGCTCAATTTCTAGTACTTCTTTTTCCCAAGACATCGTCCAGCCTCCTAAAAACGTCGACAACGAACCGGATCCAATTTTGCAGATCCGCTTGCCGACACAGCATAAAACAAACGAGGCGTCCTTATCGAGTGAACGACCACTCGAATTCATACCGCTAATCCGCGCAAACCAACATTGGACTGCAAACTGNAGCCAATCATCATNGCTTAAAAATGGTANTGCCTGGACAATTTCAATCTTTTTTCCGTAACAGTCGAGACAAATCTAGCAAGAGCATTGGGAACATGCTATTTTCGAGCGAATCGAGGAAGGCAACCCTATGT
>JGI20157J14317_10002015_pt1 | contig 17882 bp, 20 predicted proteins | sample COG_07_FD_14317 | JGI IMG/M metagenome (IMG submission 14317)
GTAATGGAAGTAAACTCAAAGTTAATCAACTTCCTCAATTAGCAATGAAGGATGAGAGAGAGAAAATTGTTTCAGCTGGTTCTGCTTACCAGATGGTGTCAATGCTTAAAGGAGCAGTAGACAGGGGTACTGGAATAATAATAAAATCACTTGGTAAAAATTTAGCAGGGAAAACTGGTACCACAAATTCAAATACAGATGCATGGTTCATTGGGTTTTCAAGTGACTTAGTTGTAGGTGTTTATGTGGGTTTTGATAACCCGAGACCTCTTGGTTTGAAAGAAACAGGCAGCTCAGTAGCCGCACCTATTTTCAAAGATTTTATGAGTAAGGCACTCGAAAACATGCCTGATATACCTTTTAGAAGACCTCCAGGTATTAAACTGATTTCAGTCGATTTAAACTCTGGTACTCAAGCCAATTTCAAAAATAAATCNAGTATTTTGGAGGCTTTTAAAACTGGCCAAAAACCTAATATTAGTTATGATAGTAACACTATTGGTTTTGGAAGCTCAAAAAAAATAATCAAGAACTTGTCTCCGCTTTATTAAATTATTGGATAATTAAATATGCAGTCTGAAATTCAATTAAAATTTAATGAAATTGATAATATCATCAAAATATTGAAAAAACATTTGAATTGGGACACTTCTATAAACCGAATTATTGAATTAAATCAACTAATAGAAAAACCAGATTTTTGGAATGATGCAACAAAAGCTCAATCAATAATGAGAGATAAAACAAATCTTGAGAAAACAATTGAAAGCATAAAAAATATTGAAAATGAAAAAAATAATTTGATTGAACTTATAGTTTTAGCAGAAGAAGAAAATGATAAATCTTTTTTAAATGAAACTATTTCAAACATAGACATTCTAGTAGTTAAATGTGAAAAACTTCAAATTGAAAGTTTGTTATCTGGAGAAGCTGATTCAAATAATGCATATCTTGAAATACATGCAGGAGCAGGAGGTACAGAAGCTCAAGATTGGGCGTTAATGTTACAAAGAATGTATTTAAGATGGGCTGAAAAAAAAGGTTTTAAATTGTCTTATGTTGAAGAAAGCTCTGGAGATGAGGCTGGTATAAAATCTTGTACTTTATTATTAGAAGGTTTTAATGCTTATGGATGGAGCAAATCTGAGTCAGGAGTACATAGATTAGTTCGTATTTCTCCATTTGACTCTTCTTCTAGGAGGCATACAAGCTTTGCCTCAATATGGGTTTTCCCACAAATAAGTGATGAGATAGATATTGAAATAGAGGATAAAGATTTAAGAATTGATACATATCGTGCGTCTGGTGCAGGAGGGCAGCATGTTAATAAGACAGATTCCGCAATAAGGATAACTCATATTCCTACAAATACGGTCGTTCAATGCCAAAATGATAGATCTCAGCATAGAAATAGAGCTCAAGCGATGTCTATGCTTAAAGCAAAATTATACGAAATTGAACTTAAAAAAAGAGAAGAAAAAAACACTCAAAATGCAAATGAAAAAGGAGAAATAGGTTGGGGTAGTCAAATAAGATCTTACGTGTTACATCCCTACCAAATGGTCAAGGACCTTCGTACAAATGTTGAAGTTGGAAATACCCAATCTGTATTAGACGGAAATATTGATTTATTTATAGAGTCTGCACTAGCTCTTAAAGTTGGAATGAAAAGGTAAATTAAGAATTATTTAAATCTTTTACAGCTTGTAACACTTCATCTGCATGTCCTGGAACCTTAACTTTCTCCCAAACCTTTTTAATAGTCCCTTTTTCATCACATAAAAAAGTAGATCTCTGTATACCCATGTATTTTTTTCCATACATTGATTTTTCTACCCAAACTCCAAATTGTTCACAAATATTATTCTCAAAATCAGCACCAAGTTGGCAGGTGAGATTATATTTTTCTCTAAATTTAGACTGTTTTTTGGGATTATCTTTTGAAATACCAATAACTACACAATTTAATTTATCAAAATCTCTTTGCAAATTTGTAAAAGCAATAGATTCAGCGGTACATCCTGAAGTATCTGCTCTAGGAAAAAAGAATATGACTATTTTTTTGCCAAGATAATCTGGCACTTTAAAAGGATGTTTGTCAGTTAAAATTTCAAAATTTGGAATTTGATCATTAATTTGCAACATTTTAGTTCTCTAAAAATTAGTATTTATTTACTTATTAGTCTATATTAATTCATCATAATATATCAACAAAGTTTGTTAGATTTATTTAGCGAAGAGCATAAATGTTAAAAAAAACTCTTATATCATTTTTTATTTTCATTTCTTTAGCTCTGGTTTCCTTGTCAATAATATTTGTCTATTCTGAACAATCTAGAAATTTTATTATAAGTAAATTAAATATCACGCATTTTATTAATAAAAAACTTGAAAACTACCTTTCAAACAAAATTAATAATGATGACATTGCAATACAAATTGAAAACATAGAATTCTTAAAGCCTAAATTGCCTAACATTATACATTTAAGGCTAAATAATATTGATATAAATTCAATTACAAATAACAGCAAGTCAGAAATAGGGTTTGTTGAGATAGGATTTAATTACAAAAGCCTTATTAAAAATATATTTAGTGATGATGGTATTTACTTTGACAACCTCAATTTCAAAAATTTAACTTTAAACGCCCAATTTCAAAAAGATAAGATAACACTTGGTCCTTTAATCAAAATTTTTTCGGTAGTTAATCAAAATGATGTAAATAAAAATAAATCGATTGCTAATATTTTAGAAAAAGAAATTACTGTTGGCAACATTCAACTAAAAATTAGTGATAACAGAAACCCAATTAAAGAATTAATTTATGTAGTCAATTGTCAAAATGTTTTTATTTCAAGGTACATAGACAAAGAACGTAAATTAAATATGCAATGCCAAGAAAAAAATAAGTTAGAGTTTTCTCTAAACGCTATTTTCAAAAAAGACTCCAATTTTTTTATAGGAAAAATTAACAATTTTAATCCTGAAAAAATTTTAGATAANGAAATAATAAATTCTTTAAATTTTTTTAATCAAAAAATTTCAATTAATTTAAATGGGAATTATAGCTTTNTTACTGATAAGAATTTTAAATTAAGTAATGTAAATTATTCATCTAAAAACTCTAATTTAATTTTAAATGAAAAATTNAATGGAAAGCTATTAAGTAATAATTTTGATGGAAATTTTTCCTGGAATTCANAAGATAATATTTTAAAGTTTGANGAAATTTTTATTAATAATAAATTACTTAGTTCTGGAGAAATTGATCTCAAAGAAAAAGTAGGATTTGTAAATGTTAGCGCACAAAAACTATCAATCAAAAATGTTAAAACACATTTAAAAAATCATCAAAATTTTTATAACCAATTTATAAACTTAGACTTTTATGAAAGTTACAATGAAAAGTTCAGAGCTGGTAGTTTAAATGATATCAATCTCAACTTAGCATATGATTTCAAACAAAAATTCAATTTAAAAAAATTATCCGCGGAGTTAAAATTTAGTAACAGTAGATTTGCGGATAGTAATAAAATTTTTAAAAACATTTTTGCAACTGTTTCAGGTAGTAGCTCATTTAATCTTAAATTCAAGGGTAATAAAATTGATGTTAATGAAAGTAAAATATCATCAGATATAGTTGTGTCTAATGGAGGAGTATCGTTTAAAGAATACGTATCTCAGTTTAAATTTGAAAGTGGATTGATAAAAGCTAATTTTGATAAAGGAATTAATAATATATCTGAGATTAAATTACATAATAAAAATAATATTAGTTATTTTTTAAACGATATAAGTTTTAAAAATCAAAATTATAAAATATCTAAAGCTGCTTTATTCAAAAATAAAAATATAAAATATATATTTGAAGATACCGAGATCGATAAATTTAATAAAATCAGGGCCAAAGTTAAGATAAAAAATAATGAAGAAATATCAAATTATCTAAAAGACAAACTAAATATAGAATTAGTAGGGAATGCAACTAGTAATGTAACGGTTGAAGGTGACTTAAATACTTTTGACTTTACTTTAAATTTTAAATCAAATCTAAAAAATTCATTTTTTAATATAAGTTCTTTTAGTCTGGAAAAACAAATAGGTACTTCCTCATCCATACAAACCGAAATAATTTATAAAAACAGTGAATTAAAGTTCTTAAGAAATATAGATTTAGAAATAGAAAGAAATAAATTTAAAATTGGGAGGGTTGATTTTAATAATAATCCTCAAAGGATCATTTTATCAAAAATCAATACTCCAAATTTTGACTTAAACAAAATTTTATTAACTAAAAACAATCAAAAAGTTTCTTTATTAATTGATGGGACAAAACTGAATTTATCTACTTTTAAAAATAATTTACGTAAAACAATACTAAACGATAAAATTGAATTTGACATTACAGCAGATCAAATTTTATTGGACTCAAAAATTTCTATGTCAGGTAATTTAAAGGGTGAGATAAAGAATAATATTATTAATTCTGTTGTTTTTGGAAAAATGAATTTAGGTGAATCCTCACTATTAGATAGTGGAGAGTTTAAAATTTATTTAGATAATAAAATTTCCAAGTTGAGTGGTATTGGTTTAGTAGGAGGAGCACAAACCAAGATAGAGATTGTCCAGGAAAAGAATAAACTACCACAAATTTATTTTGATACTATTGATGGTGGTAAATTACTCAATAGTCTTGGTTTCACGAAAAATATAAAGAGTGGCAAAATGAAGATGCAAATAAACTTTTTGAATGATGCTTATAGCCATTATAATGGTACAGTTGAATCAGAAAAGTTTAGCCTCATTAATGCTCCTGGTATTATAAATTCCTTGTCAGTTTTAAGTTTTGCAGGCGTGCAATCAATTATAACAGGAGAAGGTATTTTATTTGAAAAAGGTAGAGCTATTATAAACGTAAAAGATAATTTGTTTAATTTTGATAAGGTTTTTTTGACTAATCAGTCTCTGGCAATTAAGGCTAAAGGAACAATAAATGAGAACACCAAAACTTTTGATATTACAGGAACAGTTGCTCCTATCAGACTTGTATCAAGGGTTTTAAGTTTAGTCCCAGCTGTAGGTGAATTATTAACAGGTTTGAAAAAAGATGGCCTGATTGCAGGTCAATTTAAAATGAGTGGTCTAATAGACAAACCTAAAACTAAGCTAAACCCAATGTCATTTGCACCAGGTATTCTAAGAGATATATTTGCAAATGATTGGCTTAATGATAATAAATTACTTTTACAAAATAAATAAATTAAGAAAATTTTAAAAGACCATGTTTTTTTTTGCCTGATGAAATTTTAATTGATTTTTTTTCGTAATCTTCAATTTTTAAAATTTGATTTTCGTCAGTTATTACATAATCATTAACCTTGGCGCCATTACCTCTAATTAATCTTCTTGCTTCACCATTTGTTTGAACAAAATTTAGAGATTTCAATGCGTCTATTAATGAAATTTGATTGTCAGCAACATTTATACTAGGTAAAGTTTCATTAGTTTCTTTTCTATTAAAAACGTTTTCTGAAGAAACAGAAATTTTATTCGCTGCTTCTTCACTTCGACATAACTTAGTAACTTCATTAGCTAAGATTATTTTAGCTTGATTAATTTCAGCACCTTTTAGTTTTTCTAATCTATTAATCTCATCCAAAGGAAGTTCGGTAAATAATTTTATAAACTTAATGACATCTAAGTCTTCAGTATTTCTCCAATACTGCCAGAAATCCCAGTCTGATAATTGATTACTATTTAACCATACGGCTCCACTAGCAGTCTTACCCATTTTTGCGCCACTACTTGTTGTTAATAGTGGAGATGTAAGTCCATAAACGCTCTCAGAAGTTTTTTTTCTAACTAATTCCACTCCAGTAACAATATTACCCCATTGATCTGAACCTCCCATTTGGAGTTTGCAAGAATAATCCTGATTCAATTTTAAGTAATCAAAAGCTTGTAACAATGAATAATTAAACTCTAAGAAAGATAGGTTTTGTTCTCTTTCTAATCTAATTTTAACACTCTCGAGATTAATCAACTTATTAATAGAGAATGAAGAACCAAAATCTCTGAGGAATGAAATATAATTTAGTTTTTCTAACCATTCTGAATTGTCCAGCATAACAGCATCATTTTCAGCATTTCCAAAGTTTAAGTACTTGTCAAAAACTGTTCGTAAACTATTTTGGTTTTCTTTTATTTTTTCGTTCGAAAGAAGAGGTCTTGCTGTATCTTTTCCTGATGGGTCTCCAATTTTTGTAGTTCCACCTCCCATGAGAACTATAGGTTTATTGCCAGTTTTTTGAAACCAACGGAGCATCATTATCTGGACTAGCGACCCAACATGTAATGATGGGGCTGTACAATCAAATCCAATATACCCTGAAATACAGCCTTTATGTATTGCTTTTTTAAGGTTTTCTTTATCAGTAACTTGATGAATAAAGCCACGTTCATACATTATGTCTAGGAAATCAGAATTAAAATTTATATTCATTTTTAATCTCTTTTTATTAGCAATATTAAATTTCTAAATATTCTGAAGAATCTAACGCACTATTTAAGTATTTTCTTATTACTTCCATTAATTCTTGATCATTATTAGAGAACATATGATTGGCTTCTTTAACATATTCAACATCTATTTTAATTCCTTTTTGTATGGATATTTTATCAACAATCTTATGGATTGCTTCAATGGGAACTCTTTTATTATTTTCTCCATGAACAATTAGGCCAGATGCTGGGCACGGTGCAAGAAATGCAAAATCGAATTTATCTGCGGGAGGGGAAACTGCGATAAAACCAGAAATTTCTGGTCTTCTCATCATTAATTGCATTCCTACCCAAGAACCAAAAGAGAAGCCTGCTATAAATGTATATCTTGAGTGAATGTTTTGTGACTGAACCCAGTCTAGAACAGCAGCTGCGTCTGCTAACTCACCTTCTCCGCCTTCATATATACCCTCACTTCTTCCTACTCCCCTAAAATTGAATCTTAAGACCGTAAATCCTCTGTTTCTAAATTCATGATACATTCCGTAAGAAACTTTATTGTTCATGCTTCCACCTTGATTGGGTTCAGGGTGCAGTATAAGGGCAATTGGGCTGTCAGAAGAAGCTCCTCGATGATATCTGCATTCTATTCTTCCATGTGGGCCATTTAGGATTACCTCAGGCATTTATCACCTCCATTAAATTTATTAATCATTTTAATTAACATAAAATTATTAGATTATGAAACTGTCGAATATTTTATAATATCGTGCATATCGAATAATTATTAAATTTTGTTATGTCAATATTAATGAATTATATTGAAAAAATCTTTACTGATTAGATTTTGAATTATTATTTTTAATATTATGTTATAAGTTTATATCGTTGTTTATGGATAAAATAAATGAGTATAAATAATTTTTTTAAAGAAATAGATTCTATTATAGCTCGAGATCCTGCAGCAGGAAGTAGGTGGGGGGTAATTTTTCTATATCCTTCTTTTCATGCAATGATTTTTTATAAAATAGGGAATGCATTTTGGAGATATAATTTAAAATTTTTAGCAAGGCTAATAATGCATTTTGCAAGAATTTTTACAGGTATTGAAATTCATCCAGGAGCAAAGATAGGATCTAACTTTTTTATGGATCATGGATTAGGAATAGTTATTGGTGAAACAACTGAGATAGGAGAAAATGTTACAATTTATCAGGGTGTTACACTTGGAGGTATCATGCCATCTATTGAGAGTGATTCACAAAGAAATCAGAAAAGACATCCCACTATAGGTAACAATGTCATTATTGGATCTGGAGCACAAATACTTGGTTCTATAACAGTTGGTGATTATGCAAGAATTGGAGCTAATTCAGTGGTTTCTAAAGATGTACCTTCAAATGTTACAGTTGCAGGTGTGCCAGCAAGAGAGTTCGCAAGGTCAGCAGAAAAACAAAACTTTAAGCCATATGGCGTTTCTGTGAGTGATACTGATCCAAGAGAAAAGACATTAAATTTATTATTAAAAAAAGTAGAAAATTTAGAAAAAAAAATCAAAATTATTGAAAAAAAAAATAACAAAACAAAAACTTAATTATTCATAAATTAAAAAATAAAGCTTTCATCGTGACTAAATCAATATACCTAGATTATAACGCAACAGTTCCCATATTAGCTGAAGTCAAAAAATCTTTATTAGAATGTATGGATTTGGGACCAGTCAACGCATCATCAGTTCATTATTATGGAAGAACAGGTAAAAGCATTATTCAGCTTGCCAGGTTAAATATTGCAAATTTAATAAATACAAAAAGTGAAAATATAATATTCACAAGTTCTGCTACAGAAGCCATAAATTTACTCTTTGGTTCTTTTAAAGAAATAATAGTAAGTTCTATTGAACACTTGGCAGTATTAAATTCTTCAAAATCTGATTTATTTATACCAGTAGATCCAAGTGGAGTTATAGACTTAAATTATTTAGAAAAATTATTAAAGGAAGTTTCCAAGGGTAATCAGGAAATTCTTGTTTCAGTGATGATGGTTAATAATGAAACAGGAGTAATTCAACCAATTAAACAAGTAGTGGATCTAACCAGAAAGTATGGAGGTTTAATTCATTGTGATGCTGCACAAGCCTTAGGTAAAATAAAAATAGATTTTGAAGAGTTAGGATTAGATTTTCTTACAATATCAGGTCATAAAATAGGTGCTCCAACTGGAATAGGAGCATTAATTTTTAATAATAATTTTAATTTATCACCTCAAATATTAGGTGGGGGTCAAGAAAATGGGATTAGAGCGGGCACAGAAAATATACTTGGTATTAGAGGGTTTGGAGAAGCAGCAAGTATTATGTCTAAAATGCCGGAGAATAATTTTTCAAAAGTAAATTTTTTTAAAAACTATCTATACAATAAAATTCGTGAGCTTAGACCAGACACAATTTTCTTTGGTCAAGAAGCAGAAAAGGTTTGTAATACTCTTTTGATGGCCTTGCCAAACACTCCTGGCGATCTGGCTTTGATGAAATTAGATCTCGAAAATTTTTCTGTTAGTTCTGGCTCTGCGTGTAGTTCGGGTAAAATAAGTAAGAGTCATGTTGTTAGCGCTATGGGACATAATCATCTGGCTTCTAATTCAATAAGAATATCATTGCCACCNAATGACTTTATACTAGAAACAGAAGGGTTGATTACTATAGAAGAATTAGATAGGTTGGCGGAATGTTGGTCAAACATATAAATAAAATTAATAAATTTTACGGAGTAAGATGTGCCTAAACTTATATTTCAACAGCCAGATGGAACTGAGAAATCAATAGAAGCAGAAAACGGATTATCTTTGATGGAAGTAGCAAGAGATAATGACTTAGGTATTGAAGGCACATGTGGTGGATCGATTTCCTGTTGTACATGTCACGTAATAATTGATAAGGATTGGTTTTCTATAGTTGGTGGTCCAAACCCAGATGAAGAAGATATGTTAGATTTAGCTTTAGGTTTAAAACCAACCTCTAGGTTAGGGTGCCAAATAGAAATTACTGATGAATTAGATGGTCTTAGAGTTTCAATCCCAGAAGAATAACTATTATGATTAATTGTAGTCAATTAATTGAAGACATGGATTTAGAGGGCAATCCCTCTGATCATAGGATAGTAGTNGCTATGTCTGGTGGTGTTGACTCATCAGTTACCGCAGCTTTACTCGTTAAAGCAGGNTTTAATGTTGTTGGTTTAACTATGCAATTATATGATCATGGCAAAGCTCTCCAAAAGAAGGGAGCCTGTTGTGCTGGGTCTGATATAAATGATGCAAGGTCTGTAGCTAATAAACTTGGAATAGCTCATTATGTTTTGAATTACGAAAATCTTTTTCAGGATCAAGTAATGGAAGATTTTGCAGACTCTTACCTTAAGGGCGAGACGCCTATACCTTGTATAAGGTGTAACCAAACTGTAAAGTTTACAGATATGTTTGATAGAGCAAAAAAGCTTGGTGCAAGTGCTATGGCAACAGGCCATTATATTAGACGAAAAAGAAAGTTTGGAAAACCAGCCCTATATAAGGGTATAGATAATTTTAAAGATCAATCATATTTTCTATTTGCAACTACTAATGAACAGCTTGAATTCTTAAGATTCCCTCTTGGATCCTTGACCAAAGATGAAACTAGAAATGTAGCAAAATTATACGAACTTAATGTTGCTGAAAAACCAGATAGCCAAGATATTTGTTTTGTTCCAGAAGGCAAATATGCGGACATAGTAAGAAAGTTAAGGCCAGGTAGTATTGATAAGGGAGATATTGTCGATATTAAAGGTAATATCCTGGGCCAACATAATGGTATAATTGATTACACTATAGGACAGAGAAAAGGCATTGGTATAGGTGGTAGAAAAGGCGTCGAAGACAAAGACACAATATTATACGTTATTGAACTAGATCCATATAAAAACCAAGTNATTGTTGGTCCTAAAGAGTATCTTAAATGTAAAGAGATAGTAATTAATGAATGTAATTGGATTACTGAGAATCCTCAAAAAATGAAATCTAAAGTTTGGGTAAAATTAAGAAACTCATCTGANCCTGTTTCAGGAAAAATTAATGTTGATTTAGAAACTGGGTCATCTGCGCTACTTTTTGATGAACCTCAGTATGGTGTATCCACNGGTCAGGCGGCTGTTGTTTATAATCCAGAAGATACNGAACATGTTTTAGGTGGNGGTTGGATTACTAAAGCTNCAAATATGTTGAGTTAGAAAATATAAGAATGCACAGATTAGATCATATTGTTTTAGGATCCNACACTCTTGAAGAAGGTACAGATTTTGTTAAAAACAAATTAGGATTGTCATTAAGTGAAATTGGTTATCATCAAGATATGGGAACTCATAACCGTGTCATTAAAATTAGCGATAATATTTATCTTGAGGTTATTGCCATAGATCCTGACTCCAAAACACCTCAAAATCCTAGATGGTTTAATTTAGACAACAAAAAACAACAAGCTAAGTTAAAAATATCACCACAAATAATTGGTTATGTAATAGAAAATAATAACCCAGACATGCTTAATCTTTATGACGCTTTTTTTGAAGCTAGTAGGGGAGATTATCACTGGGAATTTGCATTTCCTAAAAGTGATAATAATCTCATCGATAACAAATTAATTGAAAGTGGATTGGTCCCAAGTTTAATCAAATGGAAAAGTAAGAAACCAGTTTCTGAAATGGCTGATAATCATTTTCACTTAGAAAAATTTCAAATTGAATTAACTCAAAGCCAAATGGAATATAAGTCTTACTTTGACTTTCTAGGAAATGTTGAAAAACTTGAATATAAAGTTAAAGATCAATCTGATATTATATCTATAAAAGATTATCCGAAATTAAGTGTTTTTATAAGAGATATCAAAAACAACCGTATCATTACATTATAGTATAAATTTATACTCTAATTAACTTGACTGAAAATTAATTTATATTTACTAACAAGAAATAATTTTTGGCGGAGTAGCTCAGCTGGTTAGAGCATCGGAATCATAATCCGGGTGTCGGGGGTTCAAGTCCCTCCTCCGCTACCAAAATAATATCAATAAAATCAATTATATAAATGATCGCCTCCTACAGGTATTGAACTATACACAGTTATATACCTTAAAAGTTAATGCCTTAAATAAAACTTATTGTAAACATACAACTATAATTAATATTAGTATTTAAAATCTAAATAAATTTTAATTTAAAATTTTTAATGGAGGCACTAATAATTTCTAGTGACCAAAATAACTTAATATCAACTCTTTTGGAGAGAAAAGTTATTTCAATTAATGAAAATGATAGTCTTTATGATGCGATTAAAGTGCTATCAGAACAAAAAATAGGAGCGTTACCAGTATTAAACAATCAAGAAAAACTGTCCGGAATGCTCTCGGAGAGGGATATTATTCAAAAGGTATCTTTTAATAAAACAATAGATTTATCTCAGATACAAATTAGATCTATTATGACAACCAAAATAATCACTTGTAATCAAAATACTGAATCAAATGTATTAATGACAATAATGACAAATAATAAAATTAGACATATCCCAATAATTAAACAAGGTTCATTGATAGGGATAGTCTCTATTGGTGATGTGGTTAAAAGATTGTTAGAAAAATTTAATTTAGAAAATGCAGAACTTAAAAGTTGGTTATATTAATTCCGATAATCTTTTTTAATTATGTTTAATCAAAAAGTTCATTTTTATAATATTATTTAAAATAAATTTTGTTAAAGGGCATAAATAATGGGAAAAGGTAACAACAAAAAGGGTAATAAAGAATTCAAAAAACCAAAAAAAATTAAAGAAAAGATATTGGCAACCTCAATCACAGTCAGTAAGGTTAATATTAAAAAAAAATCAAATAACATATGATAAGTTCAATAAACTTTTACAATTTTTATAAATATTATTGAGTCATTCTCTTAGATGAAGTCTTGAATATACTAGTAAAATTATAAATAAGTATTCAATTAAAAGGTGCTATGTTATGTTATCAAATAGATTCATTAATATAATCTAATACTACAATACTTTACCCTTCTTACCCTTCTTACTTTTAAAACTTTTAGATGTTATCGATTTAATCTTTAGATCTAATTTAACTTGAATTAATTATATTCAAAAGGAGTCATATTGTTAGCAAAAATTAAATCTTTTAAAAAAATCAATTTAAATATTAAACATAACCAAAAGATCATACTAAAGGATTTTCGTTCAATTGAAATTTTAACTAATAATCTTACAATAAAATTTAAAGAAAATCATGATAGTATTGGAATTAATCTAGATACAAATTTAATATTTAAAATATTAAGTAAAGAATTTGTGAATATTAAAGTAACAAAAATTGATAGTCAGTTTGATTTAAAACAACTAGTAAAAAGAAAACCAAAATTAGTATTTTCAGGAATTAAGTATTTTAATTTTAATAACAAAAAAATATGGTTAAATGATTTTTTAGATCTACATGGTATTAATTATATAAACTCTAAAAGATCATCATACGACAATGTAAATGATAAATCTTTTGCCAAAATTATTATGCAAAAAAATAATATTAAGACTGCTGATTTTTTTACTGTTAAACCAAAAGAATATCTTAATGCTTTATCATTACCAATCAAGTTCCCACTTTTTATAAAACCCTTGAGCGGAGGTGATAGTGTTGGAATTGATCAAAATTCAATTGTTAATAATTTTGAAGAGTTTGAAAAAAAAGTTTTAGATATTCATTCAAACCAAAATTCAAGTTGTATTGCAGAAACATATTTATCAGGAAAGGAATATAGTGTTGGTATCCTGCAAGATGTAATGAGTAAAAGTTTAATAGCAATGCCGATAGAGATTTTTGTCAAAGGAGATTTAAATGGCAATCATATTCTAGACTATAACACAAAGAAACATGACTTAGAGACTGTTTATCCTGTTAATGATCCAATCATTTACAAAAAAATATCAGAATTAGCAAAAACAGCATTTATTTTATTAAAAGGACGCTTATTTGGCAGAATAGATATAAAAATGGATATGAAAGGGGTTCCTCATTTTATCGAGGCGAATTTAATGCCTGGGTTGCAAAAAGGATATTTTTACAGATCTTGTTCAATAAACTTAAACATGAATTACGAACAAATGATCACAAAATTATCTAAAAATGCATTAAATTCTGCTTAAAAATTTTCGCTCAAACCTAATATTTAAATTTATTAATTTAGGAAATCACTACTGTTCTTTAATCATTTTTGAAATGATTAATTATAAATTCAAACTAACATATGTAATAACTGATATAAATTTTAACTTCCTCTTGTATTTAAATTTTTACTGTTTAGAAAGAGATCATTAATAGACCTCTATATCTAAAATCTTATTTAAATATAACCAATAATAATTTTTAACAATGCGGGGTGAACATCATGAAACCTGGAGATAAATTATATTTAATTTCGAATTTGGATATTTTTGTTGAAATCTTAGATAAAAAAATTATGAATAATATACCCCATTTTAATATTAATGTTCATAGAGGTTCGTCTAAAACTAGAAGTTGTTTAAGTAAAATTGCATTAGAGACTTTTTACCAAAGTTCTCCAATTGCTAAAAATTTATCGTTCTACCTTTATATGAAAAATAGTTTTAAACGTTTAACTTAATTTTAAAATCATTAGAATATTTATAAAAAAAATTTTCAAACATTGTAAACTTTAACTCTTAATAATTTAAAACACGAAACAAACAAGAAAGAGAGGGCACTCGATACTAATTTGTTAGATACAAAAAGTTATACACAAGAGTTATACACTTTAAAATTTAACAATGTAAACAACTGATTATGTTGATAAAATTAATTTAGGAAAAGGGAATCATAATCTGGGTGTCGGGGGTTCAAGTCCCTCCTTCGTTACTAATAATTCAATATCATTTAAAATAGAAAAGTTAAATTATCTTGAAAAAAATAATGTTAATAAAATACCCCAAAAATTAGAAAAAAAAATTAAATCCAAATATTTAAAACTGAACGGACAAATGATCACAAAAATCTCTAAAAACGCATTAAACTGTTTTAATAAATAACCCTAATATGTAATAGGCTCAATTATTTGGGTTCCAGGTTTGGATAATGCAAATGATTCTCTATTTTTATGAAATTTCCAGTAATTGTTCAAATTTGGGAAACTCTTTCTCCAATCAAATTCTTTAAACCTGATATCTGCATATTCTAAACATGTAAAAGCAGAAATATCTGCAATATTGAAATAATTATCTACAAAATAGCTTTTGGAACTAATTTCATTAGACAAGTATTTTAATCCATTAACAATTTTGTTTTCTTGTCGTTTAATCCATTGCTTACTTATCAAATTTTTAACCCTGACATTTTCTAGACGAATTAATACAATTGCATCACAAATACCATCTGCGACTGTTTCAATAATCAAAGCTGATAGGTGATTTTTAGGGTCAATAGGATAAATTTCAGGTTTGGGTTTTATTTGATCTAAATAACGAATTATTACTTTGCTATCAAAAATATATTCATTTTCATTAGTAATTAAAATTGGAACTTTTCCCAAAGGATTTTTGTCTTTGGTTAAAGTATTCTCATTCCAAGGAACATCTATGACAACTTCATGTTCTATTGTTTTTTCATGAAGTGATATACGTACTTTACGAGCATATGGACTTGGTGCTGCCGTTATTAGTTTCATTCCTTAACACCTATTATTAACTATTTAAGTAACAGTATTTTTTAACTTAAATATTATTTTGAATAATTAAACTGTTATAAGATAAGAAAATGGTTGATTATATTAGACCCAAAATCAAGAATTTTATTTTAAAATAAATTAATACCAGCCAAATTCAAAACAACCATAACAATATAAAACGTAACCACCGAACCAATAATAATTTTTATATTTTTATTCATTTGTTTCCTAAACTTTAATTGAATGCCATTTTGTTATGAATATTCTCGAATTATTTGTTTTGCTACAAAAGCACCGTTAGAAATGCAAGCTTGTAAGAGGTAACCGCCAGTCGGTGCTTCCCAATCTAGCATTTCTCCAATCACATAAGTTTTTCTATTATTTTTGATCATAAAATTTTCATCAATGGATTCAAAGTTAATTCCTCCAGCAGTTGATATACAACGTTCTATTGCAAAAGGTTTTTCTAATATTAGTTTGTAATTTTTGATTATATATGCCAACTTTTTTATTTCAAAAGTTTTTATCTGTTTTTTATTCCTTAATTCCACTATCAGTCCAATGGCTACGTTAGATAGTTTCAATGTCTTTCGTAATAAATTAGTAAGTGATAATTTGGGATACTCACTTGAAAGTCTTTTTTCTATTTGATCAATTCTTAAATCGGGTTTTAAGTCAATAATTACTTCAGCATAACCGTTTTCATTAATATTTTCTCTTATAAAAGATGAAAGGGTGTATACTAAGCCTCCTTCAATTCCTTCAGTAGTTATTAGAAATTCACCTTTAAACTCTAAGTTTTTATGTTTTAATTTAATAGTTTTAAGAGGTTGTCCCCTGAATTTTTTTCTAAAAATATCTGTCCAATTAACATAAAAACCACAATTTGAAGGCTGAGGTTTTGAAATTTTTATATTTTCCTTTTCAAATATTTTTATCCAAGAACCATCAGACCCTAATTTTGGCCAGGATAATCCTCCTAGGGCAAATAAAGTTAAATCAGGCTTAACCAAAACTTCATTTTTATTATTGATAAAAACGAGATGATCTTTTTTCCAACCAACCCAATCATGGTTTGTGTTAAAAATAACTTTTTGTTCTTTTAACTTAGATAACCAAGATCTTAAAAGTGGAGAGGATTTGAAACTTTTAGGAAAAATTCTACCACTCGATCCTATAAAAGTATCTTCTCCTAATTTCTTACAAAAATCTCTAAGGTCCTCTTGAGAAAAACTATCTAATAATTTTTTAAACTTTTCTGAAGCTTTTCCATATTTTTTTATAAAAGTATTCTTTACTTCAGAATGTGTAATATTTAAACCTCCACGTCCTGCTAATAAAAATTTACGACCAACGGTTGGTTTTCTATCAAACACAGTCACGCAGAATTTATTCTTTGATAAAATGTAAGCGGCCATAAGCCCAGCAGGGCCACCTCCAACTATTGAAATATTAGGTTTCATAATTAAGAAATTGATATAAGTAGCTTTAGATGTGTATTATTTATCAAGATAACTGCAACAATAGTTAACTAATTTTTTAATCTCAACTTTAAAGGAAGAGTTCTTAGGAACATAAAAACTCATTCCTTCCTTTATTGTTTCCCAATTTTTACTATCTCTTAATTGTAATTCCATTTCACCAGATAAAATTTCCATATATTCTTTCTTTTCAGTACTAAATTCATAATTTCCAGGAAGCATAACACCTAGTGTTTTAATTGAGCCATCACTCAGACTAATGTTTCGGCTAACTACATTGCCTTCAAAATAAATATTAGCTATTTTTTTTACGTCCACATTTTTAAATTCATTCATAAGGTTACTTTCTTTTTTTTAAAATATACCAAATAAGTTATAGAATATATCTAGATAATAAAAAACTACATATATATATATTATGACGTATTATAAATCATAGAGTTTACTAATTTAAACTATGGAGTTTTTAGAATGTCTGTCTATGCAATAAAAGTATGGTTGTCAAAAAGCGAAAAGGACTGGTTTTTATATAGAGATTTAGAAGATCAAGTTGTGCATACTTATGATAGTAAAGAAAAAGCTGAAGAAGTAATTAACTTATTGGAATGTAATAGAGCTGAGATAACAGAAGAAATACCCCCGCAAGCACTTGCGAGATCTACGGAAAAAAAACAAAGACAAAAAATACAACAATAAAATAATCCAAAAAATGAACGAATTAAAAAATAAATCTTGGAAGGTTAGGTTTGAAGTAACTTTTTATGGAAACGACTCTAAAAAAGGAAACTTTAGAGAAATCAAAGAAGACTCTATTTCATTTAATGAGAACTTTGATATTAAAAATAAAGTTCCATTTGATAACCCTGAAAATGTTGAAATTAATTTTTTACTTTGGGTAGATAAATTGCCTATTGAAGAATTAACAAAAGTACCACATGATTATTATAGCAATGATGTAAAATATGATGAAGAATCAATTGAAGTTTTAGAAGTTATAAAATTATCCTAATTAGACTATGGAGGTGTTAAATGAAAATTCAAGGTGGATGTTACTGTGGTGAAGTTAGATATTTATCTTCTGGAGACCCTCAAGCGTCAATTCAATGTCACTGTAGAGAATGTCAATATATAACTGG
>JGI20157J14317_10002020_pt1 | contig 17855 bp, 10 predicted proteins | sample COG_07_FD_14317 | JGI IMG/M metagenome (IMG submission 14317)
TATTTACCCTCTACTAATACACTCATATTAAAGTTCTTATAACGGAAGTTATTGCTAATACCAATAGAAGTTGGAGAAACTCCGAAACCTAATATTTTTCTGGCGCCTACTTGTGGTATTGGCGTTCCGTCTGGATCAAGATCGTGAATAATTCTTCCTTGAGCATCTCTGTTATAAGAAGTACCGTAAAGTGCTCCATAAGTCTCTCCAACTATATGAGTGACGTTCAAATTTCTTGAACGAGGCTCATCCATTGTGATGTTCGTATTTTCATCATTGGTAGAAACAATTTTTGAATCGTTATAAGAATAATTTAAAGTAATGTCCCAAGCAAAATTATCAGTTCTAATAGGGGAACCACTTAAAAGTATTTCATAACCTGTATTAGATACCTCTCCAAGGTTGGCCAAAGCACTGCCATATCCAGAAGTTGGTGAAGCACTAACTCCAACAATGTCTCCTACTGTTGCGTTGTCGTAATAAGTGAAATCTATAGAAGCCCTGTTATCGAACATTCTCAAATCAAAACCAAGTTCAATTTCATTTTTTTCAAATGGTGTAATGTTTGGGTTTGGAATAGATCCATTAGAAATGGTTCCCAATGAAGCACCTTGGTGTCCTTGTCCATAAATTCCATAGGTTAAATTCAATGAGTAAGGTCCGTCTGCTCCACCAGCAACTTGAGAATAACCTGCTCTTAGTTTAGCAAAAGATATTACCTCTGGTAATTTAAACATGTCTGAAAGCACTAATGAAAAACTTGCAGAAGTATACAAATCATTGTTAGGCGCTTCTTTTCCTGGTAAAGATAAAGTAGAGAACCAGTCATTTCTTGCTGTAAGAGTTAAGAACATAGCGTCTTTGAATCCAATTTCAGCAGATCCGTAGGCTGAATTAATTTGTTTTTCATTAAAACCATAACCAGCAGATTGGTTTTGTGTGTTACCTACAGTATATAAATAAGGTACAATAAAATTACCTCCACTAGCCGTTACTGACTCAGCATTCTGGTAATTTTTACCTACACCTACAAAAGCAGTAACAGATAAGTCCTCTTGAATTTTTAAATTGTCTGTTCCCAAGAATAAATCTGCATCTCTTTGAACATTGGTGAGTTTATACTCACTCATTCCTCCCAAAGGAGAAAAAGCTGTTCCATAAGGCGTAACATTTCTTCTACTATAATCAAATCTATCTTGACCAAAACGTCCTGATAAATATAAAAAGTCTGTCATATTCCATCTTAAATTAGCAGAAGCAATAACACGCTCTTTTACAGAATTATTAATAAACTGATAGGCTGCAAACCAAGGGTTTTGAGAAAATGTATTGTCTGAAGTTCTAAATTCAGAACCGTCTTCATTGGTTCCAAGACCACCAGCTCCTCGCATATCATTCACGTCAATATTTGGTGCAAACAAGCGAATTCCAAAGTTGGCGTTACCAGGTGAATCTGAAAGATTAGGTGCTCCAATAGCGTCGTCTTGGATATATTTAATATTAATATCTGCTACAAAGTTTCTAAATTTCTGAGACGCATTAATACCTAATGAATTTCTATTTAAAGTAGAATTGGGTATTATATCAGTGTTGTCTAAATTAGAATAAGATACACGTACATTAGACTTCTCTGTTGCAGAAGAAATGGCTACAGTATTGATAAATGTCTGACCACCACCATAAAATTTCTTTAAATTATTGCCTTTGTAAGTATATGGTCTAGAAACACCATCCCATTGTTCTACAGAAGAACCATTTAATTTTGGTCCCCAGTTGGCATAGGTGTCTAAGTTGTCAGAGGTAGTAGAAAAATCTCTACCCTGTCCATATGTTGTCTGAGGATCATAAGGATCATTGTTAATATCATCAAACTGAATAGAACTACTAATATCTACTGACATTCCATCTGATCCAGCTCCAGTCTTAGTGGTAATGATAATTACCCCATTAGATGCTCTTGAACCATATAAGGCTGCAGCAGCACCCCCTTTTAATACAGAGATAGACTCAACTTCATCTGGGTTTAATGCTGAAATTCCATCACCGGAATCGGCTCCACCCCAAACTCCAGCAGAACCAAGGTTTGAATTATTAATTGTAATCCCGTCTATCACATAAAGTGGTTGGTTGTTACCAGTTAAAGAACTATTACCCCTTATAATAACACGGGTAGATCCTTTAGCTCCGGCAGCATTACCTGAGATTTGAACCCCAGCAATCTTTCCTTGAAGTGAATTGATTGCATTAGTTTGCTTTACTGTGTTCATTTCTTCACCCTTAACTTGTGTTACAGAGTAACCCAAGGCTTTAGTGTTTCTTTTTACACCCAAAGCGGTTACAACTACTTCTCCAAGTTGCTCTGCGTCTTCACTCATAGAAACATTCAGAGTAGATTGGTTTCCTGCAGGCACTTCTTTGGTTGTATATCCTAAAGAGGTGAATACTAGAATGGCATTACTGCCGCTCACTGAAATGGTAAAATTACCGTCAAAATCTGTAGAGGTACCATTATTGGTTCCTTTTTCTACCACATTTACACCCGGTAATGGGACACCAGATTCCGACTCGGTTACCGTACCGGAAATGGTTTTGTTCTGTCCATACATGCTGTTCATACAGAGTACGGCAAAGAACATTAATAAATAATGAATTTTTCTGTTCATACTAATTTAGTTTAGTTAGTTACTTAATAGTGTTTTAAATTAACAATTGGTTAGCATCGTAAATATGTCACTATTGTACGAATTTCAAAAAAAAATTCGACATATAACAACAATTAAACGGCAAAAAACAGAAAAACTCAAACGTTTTCGAAAAAAAAATAGCGGAAAACGCGCTTATTTAAAGATATAACGACGTAAAACGGCAAAAAAAAGCAAGTTGCTATAAAAATAATGTTTTTCGACTAACTACAAAAATAAGGGCACAAACAACACTTTGATCCTGTAAAAAACTATTTTGAGTTGATGGCTTTTAAAAGAAAAATCAACTCTTTGCTGTTTACCAGATCTTCATGGGAGATAAAAAAGCGGCTTAAAGAACTTCCATCCAATGACACACTATCTATAAAAGTATTGTCTTCAGGCATATTAGAGCGAATGGTAAGCGTTTCATTTGGATAGTATCTGGGGTCTAAGCGAATTTCTATTTCACTAAAACTTGGTGAAGTAACTGCATAAACCGGCAAAGATGGTGTTACAGGATACAATCCCATCATGGAAAATACTGCCCAAGCACTCATAGTGCCTGTGTCGTCATTACCAGGAAGGCCGTCTGGACTGTTTTTAAAGTAGGTGTCTAACAGCTCCCTTACCCGCTTTTGGGTTTTCCATTCTGCTCCTTTCACAAAATTGTAGAGAAAAGGATAGGCAATATCTGGCTCATTGGCCATGTCAAACTGATTGTTGTTAAAAACTTTATCTAATTGACGCACAAAAGACTGCCCTCCACCCATTAAATCAATGAGCCCTTTAATATCGTGAGGCACCATAAAGGTGTATTGCCATGCATTTCCTTCAATATAACCAGGGTTTTTTACAAAATTAGCCCCTGTATCTGGATTAAACGGACGGAGCCAAGATCCATCTGAATTTTTTGGCCTAAGTAAATTATATGATGGATCGAATAATTTTCTATAAGACTTAGATCTTTCAAGAAAAAGCGCATGAGATTCGGTATCGCCCAAAGTTTTGGACAAGGCTGCAATAGCAAAGTCTGCTAGGTTGTACTCCTGAACAATAGACACAGAACCACTTTCATATAGCTCTGCTCCTAAATAGCCCTTTTCAATATAAGTGCCTAATTCAGGGCGTAATGGATTGTTATAAATCTGACTAGCACTTTTTTTCATGGCTTCTAATCCCAAGGCAACGTCAAAATCACGAATTCCCCTGTGATAAGTATCTGCAATAACAATACCAGCTGGGTCTCCTACCATTGTGGTGGTTTCAGTGGCGTTTAATTCCCATTTGGGGAGCCAGCCACTCTCCTTATAAATCTCCAACATACTTTTCACCATATTGGACTGTTGTTGGGGATAAAGCAGACTCATTAATGGGTGTAAATTTCTATGGGTATCCCACAAAGAAAACACCGTATATCTGGTGTCTTTGGTACTCAAAGTTTCTCTTGACCCCATAGCAGGGTAGGAACCGTCTACATCATTAAGCACATTGGGGTGAATTTGTGTGTGGTACAAAGCCGTATAAAAAATTTCTTTTGCATTTGGTTTTCCTCCTTTTACACTAACCACAGAAAGTACCTCTTCCCAAAGTGCCGTGGTATTTGCCCTAATTTGATCAAAAGATTGCCCACCTACCTCTGATATTAAGTTGGCTCGGGCATTTTCAATGCTTACATAAGATACCCCAATTTGCAAGACCACTTCGGTGGGCTTTTCAAACTGGTAAGTAAAATAAGCGCCAATACTGTCTCCAACAACTGTTTGCCTGAAACCTTTCATTAGTCTGGTTTTGCCATTGTATCCCATCCACTGCGCTTCTTCTCCATGGTATTTAGTGGGTCTTTTCCAAAATCCCTGTACTTGGGTAGGCTTAGAAACCCTTGCCACAAAATAGACAGGATAAGCTTCTTCTGGTTTGTAGTAGCAAAAACTTCCTACTTGTCTCATCCCTTCAATTTCAGTATCAGACACTCTTTTTAAACTAGCCCCCTGCTCATTAGTAAGACCCAAGCCTAGGTTTAATAAAATATTGGCCTGACCAGCTGGAAAGGTATAGCGACTCACTCCTACTCTTGTGCTTGCTGTAGTGGCTACCTTAATCCCATATCGGTCCAGCTCATTCTCATAATATCCCACGGAAGCTTTTTCGTTGCTATAAGTAGTACCATATTCAGATGGACTCGTTTCTAAAGCGCCTGCTGTTGGCATTGCAATAATTACACCCAGTTCTGGACAGCCAACACCAGATAAATTAACATGGCTAAAACCAGTTAAAAATTTATTTTCGTTTACATAGGGCGTAGAAAGCCAACGGCTGTCTTTTTCCATAGGAAAATTTTGAATTCCAGCCACATTGAAGGGGCTCACACTTACCATCCCTCTAGGGGCAATAGGCCCTGGATTTGTAGTGCCAAAATTTGAGCTTCCAATAAAAGGATTTACAAAATCTACTAAGCTACTGCTTTGTTCTGCTGCTGTGGGTGTTTTTAAATCAGTTGCATCTTGGCAAGAATAAAAAGACAAACTCACAAATAGCAGCGCAGTGTAATATGTTTTTTTAAAAGGGTTCATGAGCAAACATTATTATTTCTGTGTCTTCTTAGATGCTTTAATCACTTCCCATTGGGCTGCTGTTATGGCATTTCCGTCAAAAAAAGAAACACCGTTGGCCCCATTGTTTTGGGCCTCACTGATAGCTAAACCTACCTCTTCAGCACTCATAGGGGGTACGTACACCCCTGTGTGCAAACCTACCCCTTTGCCCTTTAAATCATTTACTCCTTGGGCGGTAGCAAAACCAATCCAATCTACCCCTTCGTTATAAAAACTGTTATAAATCATAGGCAAAACCGCATCTATATTCCATTTGTCCCACCTTTGGCGCACCATATGGTCTGCCATCTCTGGATAAGGAAACACGGCAGCAGTGAGCATTTTATTGTTTTTATGGGCAATGTCATAAGCAGCGTCTACAATACTTTTTACTTTATTTAACCTAAACTGCTTCCATTCTATATCAATTTCAGGATGCGCCATTTCTAAAGGATTTCTGTGGTGCTTCTCTTGGAACTCCGCCACACAAACCTCGCAATAACAAAAGTCAAATTCTGGCAGTTCCGTATCTTGAACCAAGTTGTATTTTGGCAAAAGTCCCACGGGTAAATAAATGTCTGAATACCTTATATAATCTAAGTGAACACTTGCCACCCCGCTAACTTTAGCCAAACCTGCTACAAGAGAAAGCACATGGTCTCTGGATTCTTTTCTAGTGGGACACATCCATTTGTAATAACCCACATAGGGTGGCTGGTCAAAGCAAGATTTACCGTCCCTACTCACTGCATACCACTCTGGGTGCTTTTCTGCCTCCTTATCTCCAGGCCTATTAATCGCCATAATCCAAGCGTGCACTTCCAATCCTGCTTTTTCAGCTATGGGCACCAAACGCGCTAGAAGACTAGGGTCTGTGTTGGTATTTATCAACACTGCATCTATGCCATTTTGGGCATATTTTTCAAACTCAGCCACATAAGAGGCATCTGTCCTTTCCGGGTTAGCTGTAGTCCAAGTCCAATATTTAAATGGCGCTTTAACAGGTGTTTCCGCCAAAGTCTTTGGCTTGTTTTGACAGGCACTCAAAAATACGAGGGCCAAAAGCCCAAAAATCATAGGGCGTTTAAGGGTGGTTAGTTTCATAACGTATAAATTTACCATAGGGGTTTATTTCTAAAGTTTCAGGACCAAAAGGACTGTCGCAAAGCAGGCTAAAACCTGTGGTGTGAAGGGCTATATTTAAAACTACTTCAGTGCCTTTCCACACTACATTACTTTGTATGAGGGATTTATTTAAAGGCAGCCCCGCTTTATGTGCCGCCAATAATTTTCTGTATTCCTGGTACATGAACCATTTTAAATGCTCTTGTTCAGGGGGCGTAAATTCTTCCGCTTCACCAGGATATTTAGCACTGAAATACACATATCCCCACTTTTCTGGTTCGTGCATATTCACCACCATTTGAGGAGACCACACCCAATTGTATTCAGGCAAATAGGATCCGTTGGGGTCTTTTTTACGGCTGTAACGGCCCTCTTTTAACTCAAATTCCCAATTGACCCTAGAAAAACCCATACGCCAGAAAGTTCCAGCTACAGTGGCATTCATTTGAGTCACTTCATTAAAAACAGTCCATGGTATGGCTACTTCTAAAGACCAGCCTTGGTCTGAGTCAGAAGCATCGTTTATGGTACCCGCTACATGGACTGCAGACAAAACCCCCTTCATGTCCCATTGATTTAATACTTTAGGATTGTTTCTATAAGGTGCAGTCAAAAACAAATCCCAAACCGTATTGAGCACATTCATTTCAAATTCTACATAATTATGGGTATCTCCGTCTGGATCAATGAAAATTTCGAAATCATTGTTGTAAAAAATAACCGTATCCCGCTGCTTTAATGTACCCCAAACATGTGGCTCTTCAAGTCTAGCCATGAAGTACAAATATTTCTCATCCCATAACATTTTCATTTGGGTATTGTATTTTGGCTTTTTTAACCCTTCAATATCAACAAATGGAGCTGTCCATGGCGTGCTGTCCCAAACAGATTCCTCCGCCATACCATCTATTAAAATAGTCTCAGACGTCCTGTAAGCTACATAAGAATGCGGTATGGGCGTATTGGATTCAAATGGAAGTGATTGCCCTGAAGAATAGGCCACAAAGAAGAAACTCAGACTAAAAAAAAGGCAATTTTTTAAAATTATTTTCATGAATAATACCTAGTAAATGTTATTCTAAAATTACAAATTGTATTCTTATAGCAGAATTTAAACTAAATTTCACCCCACAAGGTATACTTATAATCTGATCCAATTTTGTTAATTTTAAAAGAATTTTAAAAGAATTTAGACCAATGACAATGCATTTAAGGCATACAACATCCTTATTAAAACAATAAAAACTTCCTAAATTCATTTTTTTGATAGCACCGCTTAAATAACCTCCATGATTGCAGATAATCAAATAGACGCCCTACTTAACCAACCTTCTTATTCGAAGAAATATCAAATTACAAAAAGGCATCATGTGATCTTTTGGACTATTTACATCTTATTTAACACCATTAGATGGGGGAGTTATTTTGACGATTATAGCTACTCTTTAAAAACAAATTTACTGGGCTTTCCAATTCATATGACTTTGGCTTACCTTAATGTTTATTACCTCATGCCAAAGTTTGTATACAAAAAAAAATACTGGAGTTACGCTGGACTAGTGGTGCTGTCTTTATTTTTAATGCTGATTTTAAAATACTACCTCACCTATTATTTGGTGAGCACCACCAATGTATGGCCCGAAGGACCCGAAGAACCCGATGGTTTAAGTTTCAATTACGCCCTTCAAATGATGCTGGGCGAATTTTACGTAGTAGCCTTTGTCACGGCCATTAAAGTGACCATTGACTGGCTGGGAGAAAACAATCGATTTAACGATTTAGAAAAAAGACAATTGGCTACTGAGTTGCGTTTTTTAAGGTCCCAAGTGTCTCCCCATTTTTTCTTTAATACCCTCAATAATATTTATGGCCTCACCCTAGAAAAGTCAGACAAAGCACCTGAAGTGGTTCTTAAGCTCTCCGAGCTGATGCGCTATTTATTATACGCCACCAAAAAAAGAAAACAAGATTTAGTGAGCGAACTCCACTGCATTCAAAATTACATAGACCTAGAACGCATTCGATTTAGTGATCACTTAAAAGTAACGGTGGATATTAAAGGAGATTTAGAAGGCAAAAAAATTGCACCCATGCTACTGATTCCACTTATTGAAAATAGTTTTAAACACGGTGCAAATCAAAATTTAGGCGCGGTGAAAATTTCTCTAAGTGCTCAAGTAACGGGAGATTTTTTGTACTTTGAAGTTTGTAATAATTTACCCGTAAACACGCAAGACGCCAAATCGCTAATCCATGCAAACAAAAACAGCAGTGGTATTGGCTTGGCCAATGTGAAAAAAAGACTAGAACTGGGTTACAAGCCCCAAGAGTATCATTTAGAAATAAACCAAACCGACCAACACTTTACCGTAAAACTCAAATTAAAAGTATGAGTCTGAAAACCATCATTATAGACGACGAACCCTTAGCAGTAAGCATTCTGGAAAAATACTGCAAAGAAATTAATGACATTGAACTTGTGGCTAGTTTTAATAATGCAGTAACAGCAGCAAGTTTTGTTCAAGATAATCCTTTAGACCTTATTTTTTTAGACATTAACATGCCTGTACTAGATGGCTTGTCTTTTCTAAAAAGTTTGGAGGTAAAACCCATGGTCATTATGACCACCGCCCATGAAACCCATGCCCTAGAAAGCTTTGAACTTCAAGCCATTGACTATCTGGTCAAGCCCATCCCATTTCCGAGATTTTTAAAATCTGTTCAAAGAGTCATACAGCTAAGAAAACCCCGAGAAGTTCTAGACCATTCAACTACTGAAACGAAGAGTATTTTTGTGAAAATTGACAAAAAGAAATTGCAAAAAATTGAACTGAACAAAATAGTCCTTATTGAAAGCCTAAAAGACTACATCAGAATCAAAACAGATTTAGGAAAATACATTATCCACAAAACATTGAGCAGCTTTACAGATGAGCTTCCTCCAGATAAATTTATCAGAATACACCGGTCTTTTACAGTAGCCATAGACCGTATAGAATCTGTAGAAGGAAATAGTATAGAAATACAAGGAGAGCGGTTTACAATAGGCAGAAGTTATATTACGGAAGTAAAGTCTAAAATTCTTCAAGACCTTATTAGTTAAGGCGTGGCCAAATGGCTAAGGTGTTTGTCTTGTAGTACAATCTATTAAGCCACAGGGCATTGTCGTTTGTCTAAATTAATTGCACAAAGGGTTTTTTATTTAGACCTTAAGTAAGTTAAACAAGAAATACCATGCGCCTACTTTATTACTTAAGTAAAACACAAGCAGCTACTGCAAAATTAGGGGTGTTATTTTCTATAATACTGTTATTTGTTGTGGTGGCATGCCAAACCAAAGGGCCCAAAATAAAAGACGTCAATACTGGAATGCTTTTAGAAAAGGTGCCAGATTCCGTAGACTTTACTTTTCACGTGAAGCCCATACTTTCAGACAGGTGCTTTAAATGCCATGGGCCAGATAAAAATGCCCTTCAGGGCAGTCTTTCGCTGCATACTGCAGCGGGGGCCTATATGGCCCTTGGCAAAGCCAAAGACCGCCAAGCCTTAGTCCCATTCAAACCAGAGGCAAGTGAACTAGTGGTGCGCATACACAGCACAGACCCAATCACCCAAATGCCACCTCCAGAATCCAATCTAAGCCTTAGTGAATACGAGAAAGAGGTCCTGGAAAAATGGATTGCCCAAGGAGGTAATTACCAAGAACATTGGGCATTTAGCCCTCCAACAGCAGAAAAAGTTCCAAATCTAAACCCCAGTTGGGGAGCCAACGAAATAGATGCTTTTGTCTACAAAAAACTCCTTGAAAAAGGCCTAGACCCCTCTGAAGCAGCATCCAAAGAAGTGCTTTTAAGAAGGGTATTTTTGGACCTTACAGGATTGCCGCCTAGCCCAGAAACTGTAAAAGCATTTGTGTCCAATACAGACCCTAACGCATATGACAAAATAGTAGATAGTTTACTTAGCACCGCAGATTACGCGGAACACATGGCCTCTGAATGGTTGGCCATTTCAAGGTATGCAGACACCCACGGCTATCAGGATGATTTTGAGAGAACCATGTGGCCGTGGAGGGATTGGGTTATTCACGCTTTTAAAGAAAACATGCCTTACAATACTTTTGTGACCTATCAGTTGGCTGGAGACCTATTGCCCAACCCTACCAAAGAGCAAATTTTGGCAACAGGATTTAATAGAAACCATAAAATTACTTTCGAAGGGGGTGTTATACCAGAGGAATACCGAGTAGAATACGTAGAAGACAGGGCAAATACATTTGGCACTGCTTTTCTGGGTATGACTATGGAGTGTGCCCGTTGCCACGACCACAAATACGATCCTATCTCTCAAAAAAATCACTTTGAACTCTTTAGTTTCTTTAACAATCTAGATGAAAAAGGATTGGTTTCTGACCGCAATGAAGTCCCGGCGCCCACCATGAGAATTACACCAGAAGACCAAAAAGGAGTGCTAGCCTTTTTAAACTTACAAGAGCGCCAAAAAATGCCTGACAACAATGGTATAGACAAGGGCATGGAAATTATGGTCATGCAAGACATGCCCATTGCCAGAAAAACATTCATATTAAACCGTGGGGCATATGACCAACCCACCACAGAGGTCTTTCCTAATACCCCAGAAAAAATATTGCCTTTCCCAGAACATTTTCCAAAAAATAGGTTGGGGCTTTCTCAGTGGTTGTTTGCAGAGGAGCATCCGCTAACAGCGAGGGTAGCCGTCAATAGAATATGGCAACGCTTTTTTGGTCAGGGATTGGTAGCCAGCAGCTATGATTTTGGTAACCAAGGGTCACTTCCTACCCATCCTGAATTACTGGATTTTATGGCCCTTAAGTTTAAAGATGGGGGGTGGGATTTACATAAAATCATGCGATTCATTGTACAATCAGACACCTACAAACAAAATAGTGCCGTAAGCGAAAAAGCCCTTCAATTAGACCCAGAAAATAAATGGCTGGCCAGGGCACCAAGATTGAGATTGTCTGCAGAGAGCATTAGAGACCAAGCCTTAGCGATTAGCGGCTTATTGGTCAGAAAAATTGGTGGCCCGAGCGTAAAACCGTATCAACCAGAAGGCTTGTGGAAAGAAACCACCGGCGGAGGCGGCGGAAGTACAGCCAACTATGTGCCAGACACTGGTGCTTCTCTCTATAGAAAAAGTATGTACACCTTTTGGAAAAGAACCGTTCCTCCGCCGAGCATGCTCACCTTTGATGCCTCTAATAGAGATTTATGCAGTGTAAAAAGCCAACAAACCAATACCCCACTTCAGGCCTTGGTATTATTAAATGACCCACAAATCATAGAAGCATCTCGGGTATTGGCAGAAAAAGCNACTAAAAAAGAAACCAAAGTAGCCGCCCAGTTGGCCTATATATACTTGGCAGCTACTGGCCAATTTACCACTNAAAAAGTAGCCGAACAATTACTAGCGCTTTACCACGACATGGAGCAACAGGTATTAGAAGAAGGTGTTTTACCTGAAGCGTATTTAGGCATTGGAGAAAAAGAAAGGTCTTTTAAAGAAAAAGATACTGCATTTACCGCCCTGTCCCTAACAGCTCACACCATTTTAAATTTAGACCTAACCATTACCCGCAGCTAATCATGAGTGAAAAAAAGATTATAGAAGAACGCTCCCTACAACTCAACAGAAGGGCCTTTCTAGGTAAAACTGCTCTTGGCATTGGTGGGATTGGCTTGGCCTCATTATTAGGTACGCCATATTTTAACACCACTAAAAACGGCGTAATTACTTCTGCTACACCAAATGCAGGTGTTAAGGGATCCCTAGGAGGGCTCCACCATCCTGCCAAAATAAAAAGGGTCATTTATTTGTTTCAAAGTGGTGGCCCCTCACAATTAGAATTATTTGACTACAAGCCCATGCTCAATAAAAGGCGTGGAGAAGATTTACCAGAATCTATTAGAAACGGACAAAGGCTTACCGGAATGACCTCTGGACAAGATAAATTTCCACTAGTAGGTTCCCAATTTAATTTTAAACAATACGGCAACAACCCTGCTTGGATCAGCGATCTTTTGCCTTATACCGCAAAAGTAGCAGACGACATTTGTGTGATAAACTCCATGTATACAGAGGCTATTAACCACGATCCTGCAGTCACTTTTTTCCAAACAGGCTCCCAACAACCCGGGCGTCCAAGTATTGGGTCTTGGTTGAGTTATGGCTTAGGCAGTGAAAATGACAACCTTCCTGCTTTTACCGTTTTACTTTCTAGGGGAACAGGAAGGCCCAATGGTCAACCTTTGTATACCAGGCTTTGGGGGAATGGGTTTTTACATTCCCTACACCAAGGGGTGCAGTTTAGGGCAGCCAAAGATCCTGTCTTGTATTTAAATGATCCAGACGGCATGAATAAGGCTACTAAAAGAAACATGCTAGACCACTTGGCGGCATTAAATGACGCTGGTTATGAAGACTACGGAGATCCAGAGATTAAGAGTAGGATTGCCCAATATGAAATGGCTTATAGGATGCAAACCTCTGTGCCAGATGTAATTAGCACAGAAAAAGAGCCAGACTATATTTATAAAATGTACGGAGCAGACGCTAAAATCCCCGGTACATTTGCTGCCAACTGCTTGTTAGCTAGAAGATTGGCAGAAAAAGATGTGCGTTTTATACAACTGTATCATATGGGATGGGACCAACATGAAAACCTTCCTGGTGCCATTGCCAAACAAGCCAAAGATGTAGATCAGGCTTCTGCTGCACTCATTATGGACCTCAAACAGAGGGGTTTATTAGAAGACACCTTAGTGGTTTGGGGTGGAGAGTTTGGAAGAACCAATTACTCACAGGGACTACTCACAGATACCAATTACGGAAGAGACCACCACCCAAGATCCTTTAGCATGTATCTTGCTGGAGGCGGAATAAAACCAGGATTGTACGGAAAAACAGATGATTTTGGATACAATATTGTAGAAAACCCCGTACATGTTCATGATTTTCAAGCAACCATGTTACATTTATTGGGTATAGACCATGAAAAATTCACTTACAAACATCAGGGAAGAAGATTCAGACTTACAGATGTAGAAGGAAAAATTGTCAGAGATATTTTAAGTTAGCATGAAAAGAAAAGAATTTATAGCTACATCTGGTCTCGGATTTCTAGGCTTGGGGCTCTTTGGATGGGACACACTTGGGGTTAATGTCCTAAAAGATGCCGTTATAGGACATGGGAGCCACCAATACAAAATAGACTTAAACTGGGGCGCATTGAATCCCAATTTCTATCCTGTAAATGACTGCCATGAAATGGTACAGGACCGCAAAGGACTCTTGTACCTATTGACCAACCACACTGCCAATAATGTGTTGGTTTACAACACTTCTGGCGCCTTAGTAAACAGCTGGGGAAACGAATATCCAGGCGCACACGGACTGAGTATTCACGATGAAAACGGCACAGAATTCTTGTATATTTCAGACAACAACAGGCATGAGGTGATCAAAACAACCCTAGATGGAAAAGTGGTTCAAATTTTTCCCTTTCCTGTAGAAAGTGAGAAGTATCTTAGCCCCTCTGAGTATATTCCTACGGAAACTTGTGTGGCCGCAAACGGCGATGTCTTCGTGGCAGACGGCTATGGCGCACAATACATCCTTCACTACAATGCCAAAGGCGAACTTTTAAACGTATTTGGCGGAAAAGGGACGGAAAAACACCAGTTTTTAAATGCCCATGGCATTTGTATTGACACTAGAAGCAAAAACCCCAGCCTGCTAATTACTGAAAGACAGGGAAACGAACTAAAACGTTTTGACCTCAACGGGAATTTTTTAAGCACTACCCATTTACCAGGGGCATATATATGCAGGCCAGTCATTCACGAGCAAGAAGTGTATCTGGCCACTATTTGGTCTGGTGATGGGGCCGCCAATAGTGGTTTTATAGCTATTTTAGATCGAGACAATAAACTTACTTCTGCTCCTGGTGGTATAGCACCTTCATACAATGAAGCGGGTGAGCTGCAAAAAATGCGCCAAGGTTTAAAAGTTTTTAAACACCCCCATGATGTTTGTGTAGACAAAGACCACAATGTTTATGTAACCCAATGGAATGCCGGAAAAACATATCCTATTAAACTCATAAGGATATGAGAAGTCTCTGTCTAATAAGGGAAAAACACTTTGTCTTAGTAGGGTGTATTGTGGTTGGTTTGCTGGGTTGCTTAGTGGGTTGTAAACAAGCGACTGACCAGTCAGTGACACTTAGCAGCTCCAAGACTTTTCAACTCTCTAATCCCCTGATTATAACAAAAAAAAAACTCTTTAAAGACAGTACAACAGTCCGGCTGGAGCGCCCTTATCCTGGCGCTATTTTATGGTTTCAATCAGAAGGAATAAATACCCAACTTAACAGTGCACCAAAGGCGTATTCCTCCCCTATTATACTTAGTGAAAACACTAAATTACTTGCCTACGCCACGCATCCAGACTATAAAACCAGCGATACCGTGGCTTTAGAGGTATACAAAATAAAGCAACCTTTGAATCAAGCACAAATAAGTGTTTTTCCTCCGGCAAACGACGCTTATACTGGAAAAGGAGCAGCCACCCTAATCAATAGTACTAAAGGGCCGCTGTCTTTTAGAAATAGTGAAGAATGGTTGGGCTTTAACCAACCGGTTGTAAGGATAGATTTGGTGTTTGAAAAAGCCATTGTCATGAATAAGGTGTATATCAGTAGCTTGATTGATCAAGATGCATGGATTTTTCCACCCACAAACATTATTGTAAAACACAATAATACCGCTATTGGAACACTTTATAATAAGGAAGCAGGTCAACCATTGATGGCCCAATTAAAAACTTTTATAGTAGATATTCCAATTAAAAGCTACACCCAACTCTCTATTGAAATAGCAGCCTTAAATAATATTCCTGAATGGCATCCTGGAAAGGGAACACAATCTTGGCTTTTTATAGATCAAATACTCGTAGAATAATATGTTTTTAATATTTCAACAAGTCAACATCTTTGGGGTTTTTCAACTGTTAAGCGTCCATTTTTTAGCCCTTTGTGGCAACTTTCAATTATTGAATTTCAACCTTTGGCAAATGATGGGAAATTTTCACCCACTTTTGGTGCATTTACCCATTGGTATTTTTCTATTTGGTTTTGCGTTGGAGTGTTTTAGTAGGTTTAAGAAAATACCGTTACCACAACAAATTAGCGCATTTACCTTAGCTACTGCAGCAGGTTTTGCACTCTTCTCTGTTATCTCAGGTTTACTTTTAGCCCAGGATGGGGCTTACAACCAAGATAACTTGTCCTTACATAGAAACATGGGAATAGCCTTTACCCTAGGGGCATTTGGCTTGCTTTTCATACAACAATATAAAGCTGTTTGGACCACAAAAGCATTCCTTCCCCTCTATGCTATATTGGTGCTTTTATTGAGTATTACTGGGCATTACGGCGGAAACATGACCCATGGTGAAGGCTTCTTATTTGGGCAAAATGATTCCAGCTCAAGCCTTTCCATTGCCTCATTGGAAAATACCATGGTTTATAACGATTTGGTGAAGCCTGTGTTGGACCTTAAATGTGTGGCCTGTCACAACGAAAAAAAAACAGAGGGTGGTCTATTGATGACATCGCCAGAATGGCTGCTAAAAGGTGGGGAACATGGTCCCATTTTTCCAACAAATAAAGATACTTTAGGTACCCTTCTTACCAGAGTACATTTACCCTTAGAGGAAAAAGAGCATATGCCACCAAAATCCAAAAAGCAACTCAGCAGTCAGGAAATAGTCCTGTTAGAATGGTGGATTCAAAACAAAGCCTGTTTTGACTGCAGTACAGCTAATTTAGAAGCCAATGAAAAAGTGGCGTTGGCATTGCAATCCTTTCTAGAAGACAACAGTCCTATTAAACAATGGGAGAAAACCATAGATCCTGTGCCACAAGATTGGATCCTCGCATTAGCCTCCAAAGGAATTACGGCCTATCCAATTACTTTTGGACACCCTATGGTAATAGTCAACGCAAGAGGGAAACAAAATCTGACTAAAAAAGACTTTAAACTCCTGAAAAAATACCAAGAAAATATTGTAGAAATAAACTTGGGTGCTAGCAATATGAATGACACTTTAGCGGTGTTTTTGAAAAACTTTGAGCATCTTTTGAAATTGCAAATTCCACAAACCCCAATTACAGACAAAGGGATGGAATACGTGAAATCTCTAGACCATCTGTTGACCATAAATGCTTTTGCCACCAATGTGACCAGCAAATCATTAGATATCATTAGTGAAATAAATACCTTAGAAAACGCCTACCTCACAGACACGCAAATCAATAAAAATACAATGGAGGCCTTTGTGGCTAAAAACGGAAAGCTACGCTTGCATTATATCTCTGAAGACACTTTTGCCCAAACCGCATTAGATCCGCCTACTATTTTATCCAAAACAGATTTTTTTAGAGATTCTCTAGCCATAGAAATGGCCTATGTGTTTGAAAATGCAAGTCTCTTTTACACCCTGGATGGAAGTACTCCTGACTCGACTAGTATAAAATACAACCGTCCTTTTTCCATAGACAAGACTACCGTTCTAAAAGCGGTTACTTATATGGAGGGATGGGGACTAAGTGCCGTGGCAGAGGCAGATTTTAAAAAGTCTAATATAGATTATTCAAAGGTGGAGCTTTTGGAAATACCCAATGAAAAATACACCGCTAATGGAGGGAAATCACTGGTGGATTTAAAAAGAGGTTCTACCAATTTTGTAGACGGCATGTGGCTTGGATTTGAAGGGAAAAACAGCGAGGCAATACTCACATTAAGCAAAAGTGAAAAAGTGAATTCAATGGCAGTTGGAACCTTGTCTGCTCCTGCAAGTTGGATTTTTTACCCTATTGGTCTAGAAATCTTCAGCAGTAACAATGGGATTGATTATAAAAAAATAGCCCAACAAAGTTATTCTCCTGAGGAGCCAAACAACGACGTTAAAAAGAAATTTTTGGAAATCTCTTTTCCTGAAGTTGCCGCCACCCATCTAAAGGTAGTGGTGAAAAGCCCCCTTAAAAATCCTGAATGGCACCCCAACCCAGGAGGCAAAAGCTGGATTTTTATAGATGAAATTATTGTAGACTAGTGTTTGCAATTGACTAAATTATAGTATGTGGCATTTTTTTTACTGAAAAGTTTAATGTTAATTATAATCTAGCTCATATTATTATATGGTATCGGATATCTAATAATTATCATAACTTGATTGTATTAAATTTTTAGAGCTATTCATAAATCTCTAATAATATCTCTTTGGTAACAGATGTTACAAAGCAGCCATCATATTTTCCTTACTTTTGACAAAAATATTTAAATGGATTTTATTTTAGACCCTTGGCCGTGGTATGTATCCGGCCCTCTTTTTGCTTTAGTCATGCTTAGCC
>JGI20157J14317_10002026_pt1 | contig 17833 bp, 16 predicted proteins | sample COG_07_FD_14317 | JGI IMG/M metagenome (IMG submission 14317)
CGCGAGTCTTTGCAAAACCACATCGATCAGGCATTTGAAGACGGCGTTCTGACAAAGGATGAGGCCAACGGTATTATCAATATAGGCACAGAGCTGGGCCTGAGCGAGGAGGTAGTAGATCAGCTGGTACAGCGAACCTCGCAAATGTTGGTGGAAAATAGAACAAATATCACCGATGCTCAGCCTGCGCCACAAGGAAAAGATCCCAACGACAAACAATGAACAGTCAGCAAAATAAAAATAACATCAACTGTTGGAACTGCCGCCACTTCAACACGAGCTGGGACAAAAATTTCCGCTATAGATGTGTGGCGCTGAATTTCAAAAGTAAGACCCTGCCATGTATTGCAGTCAAGAACGCCGACGGGCGAGACTGTCTATCCTTCCAATCAAAAATAATAAGTGGCGAATAATGCCCAATTAGGAAACACGCAATATGGAATCTAAGAATCAACAACGCGCGGAAATGGTGAAAACCGGGATACTACAATTTTTCCTCGCCATTGCTTTGGGTCTAATAGCCTCCATAGTTGCAAATGCATTTGTCGAGGGAGCCAGATGGTTTGAGAGCTATCAAACCGCCGATGGCATGTTTACCGCCTCTATCGCTGGCATGCATTTTTCTTTCAAGATCTTTGTCACCATGAGCTGCGCAGCGGTGCTAATTATCTTGGTACGCAAATTTTTGGGTATTACTGCTTGGTCTGGCCCGGCAGATAGCATTTATGCGGTCCAGCAAAGCAAAGAGCCATTAGACATTCGCGTGGGTGTTGGCTCTACTCTTGCTGCTTTTATCAGCGCCAGTGGTGGAGCATCGGTGGGTCAATATGGCCCCTTAGTGCACTTTGGCGCGACAATTTCGCAAATTCTACTCAAGCTAACCAAAATTAATGTCGATAAAAACGTTTTTCTTGCATGCGGCGTAGCGGCAGCCATTTCCGCAGGTTTTAACGCACCTATAGCAGGTGTGCTTTTTGCGCACGAAGCACTGTTAAGGAGATTTTCTGTCGGCGCCATCGCGCCTATTGCAATCTCGTCTATTGTTGCTTATGCCGCAAACCAGTATTTATTCTCTATTGAACTGGCGTTTTTAGTACCTGACATGCCAATTCCTGTAGGTCCGTTAATCCCCTTTCTACTAATAGCCGCGCCACTGTGTTCCTTAACTGCAATAGCTTATATGTCCGCTTTGCGAAAAGGCAAAACTATGGCTACAGCCAGCGGTTGGAGCTTTCCTCAGCTCGCCGTTTTATGTGTGGTTGTAGCAGGATTTATCGGCATGATATTCCCAGATGTATTGGGCTTAGGTAGCTTACAAATAAACCAAATGATCAACAATGAGTTCACGCCAACCTATTTAGTTGCCCTGTTGATTGCGAAAATAATTATCACCGCGTTATGCCTCAACGCAGGATTTTTTGGTGGTGTATTTGGACCCGCACTCTTTGTCGGTGCAGCTATAGGTGGCGTAGTCGCATACAGTGCTGGGTTATTTGGACTGGCGCCAGAAATGACAACAGCTATTGGTGTTGCTTCCATGGCAGCAGTTTCCGCGGCAGTTATCGGCGCGCCACTAACCGTCATAATGATCGTAATAGAACTGACCGGTAGCTACAGTTACGGCCTCGCCTCAATGCTCTGTGTCATACTTTGCTCACTCATCACCTACCGAGCCTTTGGCTTATCTTACTTCGACCGCCAACTCTTGGACCGAGGTATTGATCTAAAGCTTGGCCGTGAACATATTGCCCTTAGCCAAACTACTATCGATGAGATACCAAGCAGCGATTACGTAAAAGTTACACCTGATACCAGTGGGCAAGCGACTTTAGATATGTTGAAAGCGGCCCAGACCACTGAGGCCTATGTCTGCGACAATCAAGACGTACTTCTAGGTAAGGTCAACGTTTTAGATTTACAGGGTGTAGTGACACTCACAGGCATTATGGACAGGACACCTTTGTCCTTCGATGGCCAGGATTCACTCACCCATGCGATGGAAAAAGCCAGCGAGTTTGTCGGTGAGAGTATTCCAGTGGTTGATCAAGGGCGGTTAGTAGGCGCCCTTACAGAAGGGGACCTGTTCAACAAGGTGCTCTCTGTGCAGGAAGAACTGCGTAAGCAATAATCTGAGCTTGTGATTTATTGTCTACACAGACCGCGCTCACATAAGCGCATTGATATAGGTAAACAACATGAAGTTACTCCTTCGGCTTAGCATAGCTGCGAGCCTGACCTTAGCTACGCAATTGGTCTCTGCCGCACCTTTTGAGGCCGGACTCAACGCTATGGATAGAGAACACTACGCCACGGCTTTTAGGGCCTGGAAAAAACTCGCCGACCAAGGTGCAGCGGAAGCCCAAAACAATATTGGCTACCTCTACGAACAAGGTCGCGGCGTTAAACAAAGTTACGCACGGGCTATCGAATGGTACGAAAAAGCGGCGGCGCAAAATCTCGCTGAGGCGCACCATAACCTCGGTATGCTTGCCTTTGAAGGCTACGGTATGCGCCAAGACTACTTGGCGGCGAAGCGGCACTTTACGGCAGCAGGAGAACTCGATCAGTCTGATGCTGAATATATGCTTGGCCTAATCTACTACCAAGGCCACGGCGTGAAAAAGAACCCTGCTCGTGCAAAAACGTATTTTTTAGAATCTGCATCCCATGACAACGCCAAGGGACAATTTATGGCGGCCTTTATGTTTCAAGCAGGCGAAGGGCATGCCGAGAATAAACCTGAGCCCGTTAAGGCATTTATTTGGGGCAATGTGGCACTAAGAAAAGGCTACAGCGATGCTGAATCGATCCTTAGCTTTAGCCGAATGCAGGTAACGGAGTCGGTTCAAAACAAGGCCTTAGAGCTAGTCAGCGCCTGCATTGAAAGCAACTACGAGCGTTGCCCAAAGTAGCTCGTAGAACACTCGGTCTAGATGAATTTAAAAAATTCGAGAAAGTCCCTAAAGGAATTCTAGATCCTTCCGATTAATTAGAGGTAAGTAATAGTTTACAGGTTGTTAGGTGTCTAATTTCACACAATACGTAAAATCGTTAGTAGTTTTCGGCGAAGAAAGACAGCAAGAAATACGCTGGTTGTTCGACGCCTTGGACAATAGCTTGGCGATTGCACAGAAAAACGCCACCGTTCAGCGCAGTTCTTCTGCGGCTAGTTCACTCAGACATGCAAAGAACTTGTTGAGTTTTCTCAATCGTTGTTTTGCTGACCTTCCAGACCAGCAGTTAGTTGCCCACTTAGAAGACTTTTTTGCAATGTTAGATCGAGCAGTAGATCAGAGTATTCAGCTGCCATTAGAAGAAGATTTAGAAGAAATACGTGAGCTAATTGCGGAACTGCAAAAAGGTTGGGAGACATTACTTATGCCTTCAACCACCGTGCCTAAAGAAGATGACCGTAGCCACATGATGAGTATTGCTTAAACCCATAAACTACAAGTATTCGAATAGGCTTAAGCGCGCCACTTTAGCAAAAGATGCCTGGGTCGCCTCTAGTCTGGTCATCTCTTCATTAAACCTTGTAAGTGCTTCTGAATAGTCTAAATCGACTTCACCTGACAACAGCGTTTCCAGCCTAATTTTGCTGTCTGCATTCATCTCAAGCTGTGTGTCAGCACTTTGAATTTCACTACCTACTCGCCCAATGGCTTTGGCTACCCCTTCGTGCAAGTCGCCTAGCTCACCAATGGCCCTACGGATATTTTCGCCGTCGTTACCCTGCAATGCGGTAACAAAATCTTCTAGGGCAGTAAAAAAACCAATGCCTTGAGTCGTGCGGTCTACACCAGCTACCGTTTGCGTTGCAACCACCGCCTCATCCGCAGCGCCAGCAGCCACAAGTAGCGGAACGTTAGCCGCTGGAATAGCCTCTTTAGTCTTTGCCTTAAATAGCAACTCGCCGGGGCTATTTGGATTTTCTGTGACCGTGTATTTGAAATCTACATAAGCCGATGCATTAGCGCCGCTAGTTAAGTCACTAATCAGCCGTGCTGTGGTGGCGGGAGCGCCACCTGTGTAATCGTAGGTCAAAGTCGTCACACCATCTGTAATGGTAGTAACGCCGTTATAGTTAGCGATGGTGCCTGGTGCCTGGGTATATTCACCCGCTACAGCAGCCACAAGTTCGCGCTCTGCGGCTCCAAATACATCTAGGCCATTACGGTTTTTAGTCAGGTCACGAGTGTCGCTAACGCTAACTTGTATTTGCCGAGCGTCGCCCTGATAAATCACACTGCCGTCGGTCAACGTGGTAAACGGCTCTAGCCCGGTATTGCCGCCGGCAAAAATGCTATTACCCGATACGTCCTGAGTGTTAGCAATATTGAGTAATTCTTTTTTCAGTCCGGCTACTTCTAACGAGACAATTCGCCGGTCTTCTATTGATAAAGTATCGTTAGCAGATTGAATAGCCAATTCTTTTAGCCGCACGAGAATATCGGATCCGGACAATAATACCGTTTCTTCTAATTCATAACGTTGTTTCAGATCACCCAAAAGACCACTATAAGTATCTGTTTTAGCTATAGCTCGATCCAGATTTTCAACCGTAGCGATCTTCGTCGGATCGTCGCTGGGTCGGACCATAACCTTACCGGTGGCAACCTGCTCTCTTGTTTTAGAAACTTGAGATTGCGCTTCTTGGATATTGGCTAAAGCCCGCTGGTAATTTAACGAAGTGGAAATTTTCATATTCTATTGTTTCTCACTATAGACGAACAATTGTGTCGAATAGTTCATTGGCAGTTTGCACTAGCCGCGCAGAGGCTTGATAGGCTTGCTGAAAACGGATTAAGTTTGCGGCTTCTTCGTCTAAATTGACGCCTGCTACCTGGTCTCGAGACTCAAAAGCTTGGTTATATACCACTTGCAAAGCTTCTTTCGTTACCGTGGCTTGCCTAGTGGTTGTTCCCGCAAGGTTAATAAGGTTTAGGTAAGACTCTTGAAAGGTTTCATCGTTACCTAATAACTTTGCTGATTCGAGGTTGGACAGGCGAACAATATTTTCGTTGCTACCAAAGCCTTTCTGATTATTGTCAATCTGAAACTTATCACCTGAATTGGGTGTGCCATTAAGGGTAACTTGCAGGTTTTGGTACTGTATAACCTGACCCGCAGTGTAGGAGCGCTCTGCAACAATGGTATTAGTCACAGTATCGGTAATTTTGTATTGGCTATCTGAGGTAAACTCGATGTCCAAAGTGCTATTACGTAGCTGTAATGGATCAACTTTTTGCTGTGCGTAACCAGCTGTGAGCTTGGCTGTATCACCTGTAGTACCGGTGCTAAATACGATTAAATCTTCTTTCAGGGCTGCGCCGATATTAACCGTAGTATTTAGACCTAACGTAGCTAGATCTGTAGTGCTACCGGTGCCGCTAAGAGTCAAAGCAACTGTCTTCCCAGAGGTGTCGCCAGCAGAGCGATTGGCTTGAATGACAAACCCTGCTGCTACATCCCCAGTCAGCCTGGTTAACACTCCGGCACTACTACCAAAACTAATGGTGCCGCCATTGAGATGTTTGAGTATCAGCGTACCGTCAAAGTCTAAGCTTGCCTCTACATTTGTCGCGGCCGTGCCAACCTGTGGAGGCCCTGGAGCATAGTCAGCAGAAGCTGCGGTTTTTGCATTGATCGCATTGACTAACGCTGCGGAACTAGTAAACGGTGTAGAGTCGTTGATTGCTACGCCGTTTATAGTCAAGAGGCCGGTAGTTGGCGAAAGCTCATTCGCTGGTACGCGGATAATATTTTCTATAGTCACCGAAACGGGCAAACTATTTGCGGCAATTTCAGCATCTAACCAGGTTTTCACGCCTGTCGCCGTCAAGCTTTGGCCCGCAGCTATTGTTAATGGCCCAAGTGCCTGGCCACCAAGTTTCAATGCGCCATTTGCAACTAGGTCCACACTAGACGCGGTGCTATTAGTGTAGGTGCTAACGGATTCGCTGCGGATTGCAGCTTCCTCAAGAATTACCGTAGAACCATCGTCCAGAGTGCCGGATACAGACTGACTAGTTGCGCCAATAGACCAACTCTCTCCCATATAGGCAGTGTCACCATTAAGGTACGTGTTTGAGTAGGTGCTATCACTAACAAAACCATTTTGTGCGTTAAGCATCACTGACTTTTGCGCTGCGCTGAGATCACTACCAAAGAGATGACGCCCATCTCTTGTGAATATTTGTAGCTCTGCGGTGCTGGAAGCTGTTTTTGCAAACGTGAGGGCTAAATCTTTAGTCCCGGCCGCTAGGAAACTCTTAGCAGTGGAATAGCTTGCGTCAACGGTTATACCTGCAGATGCATTATTATTATTTACAACAATAGTGCTCAGTTCTGGAACTGTGCTGACATTAGCAGCTGGAGCAACAATACCGATTGTTGCCTCAACATCACCAAGATTACTGATATTTTTAGAGACGCGAAACAAATCTCCCGCAGCTAGATCTCGACTATTGGTGATCGCTAGCGAGATAGTCTTCGCCCAGCTTTGTTTGCCAGAAAAAGCAATTTGATCGCCGTCTTGGGCTGCGCCATTTATAGTTATTGCCAGGCCGTTGATGCCCAGGGTAGGGGGGTTACCTGTGGAGGCATATTTAGTACCACTGGTCAGGTCTGTGGCTATCCAGCGCTTACCTGCTTTGTCGTATAGCAACTCCATTGGGCGCAAATTCGCGGATGATTCAGTTACGACAGTGATAGTAGGCGAAGCGCCGCCTTTAGCGTTTGAATAATCCAGCGTAAAATCCGGGGGGCTGACAAACATCGCCTTGCCCGGCTTTTCATTCAAATCCATACCACGAGCATGGGTTGCGTTAACTTCCTGAATAAAGACCTTCGCTATATTGTCTAAATTCGCGATAGCCGGAGCCAGCATTTGATCCCTAAAATTGATTATACCGCCCAGCTCACCACCTAATAGTCCAGACAAGTTTACCGGTTCGCCGTAAGGGTCTAGTACCACTTCGGCGCGACCATTATCGCTTGCCAAAAAGCGTACTGCTATCGGCGTAACCTTTGCTCCGTTGACTACGGATGTTTTTGATGATCCATCACCAATTGTAACTGCAACCGTTCCGTTAGCAGATTCTCGCACCGAGACCTTTGCTAAGGCAGACATTTCGCGCAGGAGTTTGTCTCGGCTGTCCAAGAGGGCAGCCGGTTGTTTGTCTATATCATTGGTTTTCTGCAGCCCAGTATTTACCTGGGCTAACTGGTCGGATAGGGCATTAAATTTGGCGCTGACACTCGTTGCTAGCGACTGTGTTTCTGAATCTAAACTTTCTAATTGCAAGGACAGCGCATTGAAACGCGAAGCCAAAATTTCTGACTCGGTAAGCACCTGAGTGCGCAGCTGCTCTGAGGAAGCATCAACGCTCAGAGTTTTTAGGCTATCAAAAAATGACCCTAGCGCAGGTGTTAATGAAGCGCTTTCGTTACCCAACACGTTGATCATTCGCTCTGTGTGATCAATTAGCGGCGATTGAGCACTAAGATCACTGCTGCTAGCTCGTAGCGATGCTTCAACCTGACCATCATAGGAGCGACGCACGCCTTCGGCTAGAGCACCACTACCCAAATAGAATAAGCCATTCTTGGTCGGCGTATTTTCCGCGACATTTAGATCTTGGCGAACGTAACCTTCAGTATTGGCATTAGCAATGTTGTTACTGACAACAGATAGTGCAAGTTGGCTATTGCGTATTGCAGCACCACCGACGGAAATAAGGTCTGTCATAGCTTGCCTCGATTACCGGGTAGGGCTAAACCAGTATTACCTCTTGGGCGTTGGATTTCGTACAACGGCTTATCCGTATTGACGGCAAACGGTTTGCTTTCTTCGTTCAACGGCCTAACTTCAGGCTTCTCTGGTTGACCCATTTTTTGCGCCTGCATTTGTGTGTTCAACACATCAGCCACACCAAACATTCCGCCTTTAGAGAGCTCTACGGCGATCTGCTGATCGAACATAGATTCGTATGTCTTTGATGCCTGGGAATCAAGTAGGCCCGAGCGTTCAGTAGCCTGGCGCATAGATTTCAGCATCATGTTGATGAAGATCGATTCAAATTGCTGGGCCGCTTCTTTAGTAACCGCCTCGTCAGCCATTTTGGAATCTGCACGCATTTGTGCCATATGGCCAAAATCTAGTGCGCTGGTTGTGAAATTTGAATCAGACATCGTATCGACCTAAATCACCAATAACTCTGCACGCAAACTGCCGGAACTCTTAAGCGCTTCCAAAATGGCAATGAGCGAGGATGGGCTGGCGCCAACCTGATTTACTGCTTCTACAATGTCGCGTAAATCTACACCTGGTTGAAACAGAAACATGGGATTAATTTCCTCTTCCACCGCAATCTCGGCATTCTCAACCACAACGGCTTCTCCAGCCGCATCGCCAAATCCTGCTGCGTTTGGTTGACTCACTTCGTTGGTGGCAGAAATGGTCACTGAGAGAGACCCCTGGGTAACGGCTGCTGCCGTTACTTTAACTGTACGACTAATTACCACGGTGCCCGTGCGCGAGTTAACTACCACTCGAGCTTTGGGTTCACCTGGCACCACATCTAAGTTTTCAATCATAGATACAAAGCTGACACGCGATGCCATATCCTGAGGCGCTCGGACTGCTACTGAACGCGCGTCTATTGCACTGGCAGTACCTTCTCCGAAATTCTCGTTGATCGCTTCTGCAATAGCACTAATGGTCGTGAAATCGCCTTGATGCGCATTAAGGACTACATGCTCTGAAGTACCAAAGGGTGTGTTTACTGCTCTTTCCACTAACGCACCATTGGGCACTCTACCGGTGGTTGGAACACCAATGCTTACTTCCGAACCCGCTGCGTCAACTTCTACCCCGGTAGTTGTAAGCGAACCTTGAGCGAGTGCATAGATTTCCCCGTCAGCGCCGCGAAGTTCTGTCAAAATCAAATTTCCGCCGCGCAAACTCGAAGCAAGGCCTATTGTCGCTACACTAACGTCAATTGTCTGGCCTGGTTTAGCAAAAGGTGGCAGCGTTGCGGTAACCAGAACGGAAGCAACGTTATCTAGCTTAGTTTTGTCGTAAGCAAGGCTAGTTGCGCCACGTGAAAATAGGTCGTAGTTAGACACTGGTCCATCGACAGCGACTCCCAATTTGTCTAATACGGTTTTAAGGCTTTGTGCGGTAAACGAGATCTTGTCTCGGTCACCTGTACCAGCCAGGCCCACAACTAAACCGTAACCTATCAATTGGTTGGAGCGCGCTCCGGCCACCGAGGTTAAGTCTTTAATACGATCAGCATACACTGGTGCAGCTATAAGGCTGCTGATAAGCCAAGTGAGAAAGAAGAATTTTTTCATAATTAGAACGGCCATATTTTGTTCAGCGCACTGGTACCCCAAGGCACCTTGGCTACAGATGCGAGGTTACCGGCACCCTGATAGGAAATCTGTGCATTGGCTAGGCGCGATGACAAGACCGTGTTGTCTGGTTGAATATCACTTAACGAGACAACGCCAACAAGGCGAATTGTCTCACTGCCTTCGCTTAGGGTAAGGCGTTTTTGGCCCTGAACTACAACACTATTGTTTGGTAGCACTTGGACGACAGTCGCCGCTACTGCGCCATTAAGGGACGCTGCTTGATTGGCTGTGCCAGATCCTTTTGAGTTGGTTGTTAAATCACCAAAAGGTGTAGCTTTCAAGATTTTCTTGGTCAGTGAAGAATCTAAGGTAAAAGCGCCTTGCAGTGCTTGCAATGGACTATTAGATCCTTCTCTTACCGTCTCAACACCACTTTGTCTTTGCGCTTGAGTAGACTCTGTCAAAACTACCGTAATAATGTCGCCAACCTGATAATTCTTCTTGTAACCAAAGCGTGCACTAGCGCCATTATCATTAAAGATAGAACCCGTGACAGAAACCGGTCTGACAGGTACTAACGGCGTAACAGGTTCAAACGCAGCATCTTGTATTAGTGCGGGTACACCCTGTGAAACACAGGCGGAGCAGGTGGCCATCACCGCTGCTGCGCTCAAGAGCTTTTGTAATGATCTAAAAATTAGCATCATCGACCTCTATAGATTCTGGTTAAGGAAGCGCAGCATGGAATCCACGGCGGAAATTGCCTTGGAATTTACTTCGTAAGCGCGCTGGGTTTCGATCATGTTAACTAGCTCTTCCACTACGTTGACATTTGAAGCCTCTAACATGCCTTGGGCAATCTCGCCCGAACCCTGTTCACCTGGAGCACCAACTAATGGTGGTCCGCTAGCCTGAGTTTCACGAAATAGGTTACGTCCCAGTGATTCAAGACCCGCAGCATTTACAAATCTGGCAATCTGAATCTGGCCGAGCTGCTGATTACCACCGCCGTTAGCTAGTTCAACACTCACGGTGCCGTCAGCGCCTACGGAAATTGACGCAGCTTCCTGGGGAATTGCGATCTGTGGCTGTAATAAGTAACCCGCCGAGTTCACCAGCTCTCCTTCTTGCGAAAGCTTGAAGCTACCATCGCGGGTGTAGGCCAAAGTGCCGTCAGGCTGAAGAATCTGAAATAGCCCTGGTCCTTCTATGGCTAGATCAAGAGAATTTTCTGTGGCAATCATGTTGCCTTGACCCTGCATTTTTTCGGTAGCGACGATACGCGTGCCAGTACCCAGCATGAAGCCAGTCGGTGCGAAGTTGTCGGCGCCTGTTTGACCACCAGCTTGTCTAATATTCTGATAAAGCAAGTCTTCAAAAACTGCGCCGGTCACGCTTAAAACCATTGGTATTAACGTTGGCTAGGTTATTTGAGATAACACTCATGCGTGTTTGCTGAGCATTTAGTCCTGTTTTGGCAACCCAAAGAGAAGCATCCATATTCTTATTCCTAAACTACTGAGCTTATGCCAGTCGCATTAATGTATTGTTAGAATCGCCGAGATCGCCGAGTTCTTTGACCAGTTTCATTTTCATTTCGAAAGAGCGTGTGCCGTTGATCATATCGACCATTACGTCCATTGCGTTCGCAGAGCTGCCTTCGAGCTGGCCACTAGAAACAGAGACCTCTTCAGGACCCGATTGAAAATCTCCAGGCGCCTGACCACGCACTTTAAAGAGACCGTCTTTCATTTTTTCTAAATCAACCGCACTGCTGTCTCGCAGCATTAATCGCGCTATTTCCACAGTCGCGGTAGTCTCATCATTCGGATCAATAGCGTAAATTACGCCTTCGTCTGAAATACTAAGTAGCTGATCTTGAGGTACTGCAATAGCGCCACCACCATCATTAAGGACTAATTGCCCAGTAGTTAACGCAAGGTCACCATTTTGGTTAGGTCTTATATCTCCGCGACGGGTAAATGCCGTTTGGCCTTCGTCGTTACTCACACCTAAAACCGTGGAGCCGTTCATAAAGATATCCATATCATTACCGGTTGCAATTCTGCTTCCTGGTGTTAGATCGACAATACCTTGCGCAGCATTACCGGCTAAGAAACGAGTTTTATACCCGTCGCCGTCTACCCGGTAAGATTGCAGTGCCATTTGGTAAGCTTTCTTAAAACCAAATGTCGAAACGTTTGCAAGTTCATGCACAGAGTTTGTTTCTTGCATGCGTTGAGAGTTAATCGACGCAACTGCTGTATATATACCTTTATCCATGAGTGATTAACCTACGATCGGATATTGATAATTGCTGAGGTCAATGCTGATGATGTTTCAATCGCCTTAGCATTGGCTTGGAAGTTTCGTTGTGCTGTGATTAGACCTACGAGTTCTGTTGTCAGGTCTACGTTTGATCGCTCCCTTGCACCCGCTCTAATCGTTCCGAATCCAGCAGTACCGGCTTCACCGAATGTCGCCGCACCAGATTTTGCGGATGATAGGTAGGAACTGTCTCCGTTTTGGCGCAGTCCTTCGTTACTTGGAAAGGTCACTAAGACAATCTTACCAAGTGAGTCCTGAGAACCATTTGAATAACTGGCTACAACCAAACCGTCGTCACCAATGTCTACGCCGACCAAGTCACCCTCAGGGGAACCGTCTTGAGATTGGGACTTAACTGCGAACGCTTGCGAAAACTGCGTAGTACCCGTGTAATCAATGGTCAGGTTCAATGCGCCACGACCACCGGCCAGGAACACTGTATCCAATTGGGCGCCACCAGAAGGCGACACTAAGTTACCTGATGTATCGAATGTTAATTCGCCCTTATCGAGGAAAATTGGTGACCATTCCGGCAACGTTGAAAACCCGTCGGCGCTAGCTGTTTCGACACCAAACTCATCGATATATTTTTGTACAGCAACGTTATTCACAACGTCTGCGGATTGAGAAGGCTTGATCCAAGTTGTGGTTGTACCACGACCAGAGCCTATGTTTGCTAACCCCCAGGTTGCACTACCAGATACTTTAATAAATGAGTCCGTGCCGGTACTGCCTGTGGTGAAAACAAGACCATTGGTATCAGCGTCGTATTTTACCTTTACGCCAGAGACTGTGCTGCCGGTGTCAGAAGCAAGCTTATTAATGCCTTTTTCCAGTTCAACGATAAAGCTGTCCAGTGTATAGCCAGCGCCAGTGGGTAGTACGAGAGTGCCTTTTACATCATCGACGGATACTACGAAGGTATTGTTAGATGCATCAACGGAGAAGTTATTATTTACGTTTACCGCAATACCAGAACCTTTGGTAATCGCTGGTAGAGACGCTACACCGCGCAAGGCCGATTCTGACGGTGTTATCGAGTATTTGGAGTCTGCAGCGCCAGTTACTTCAAAGCCCATAAAAGTGGCAAAATCTAGCTGCGCAGTCTTGTCCACTACACCATCACCGTCTGTGTCTGTACCTGTAGGGACACCGGTAACAGCGTTATAGGAGGGTACGGAAAAATCTACGGATACTTCAGACACATCACCTGTTGAACCTGAAGAGAAAGAAAACGTTTGCTTAGCGCCATCGTAAGCCACTTTAATACCGTAGCGTTGTTCATTGGCTACGCGCTGTAGTTCGCCGTTAGGCGTTACGGTTTGTCCATAAAAACCTTGGGCGTCGATAGCTACAGCAGTAGGCGCTGCCCCAAACAAATTATTTGTAGAGGCTGCATCTACGGTCATGGTATCTGCAGATGATACGGGCAAAAACTTGAAGCTTCTTTGCGCTGTATCGTAGGACACAGTTACCTTATTTGCGCCCAATACAGTGTTAACCCGAGCTTGTACATCATCGACAATTTGTTTGGTAGTCGCTGTAATTTGACTAGCACCGGTGTTAAAGGTTGTACCCAAATCAATTGCAGCTACAGTGGTCGCTCCGCCAGAAGTAAAGTTAAGGTTGAAAGTTCTGTTACTGGCGGTGGTCAAATCAAAGTAGCGTTCATCGCCAAACTTTACGTTAAGTTGGTTCTGCATGATCGAGGCAAGTTCAACACCAGTAACAGATCTATTCTGTGCTTTCAGGTCTGAGAGATCGATGGTCACTGGATTTCCAGAATTATCGACATCAACGGCCATAAAGTTGGCAAGGTTCTCTGCAGTGAACGCGGAGGAATTAAAGTTAAAACCCTGGTCGGCTGTTAAATCGTTAGGTAGCTTAGAGCCCTCAATTGTCGCTGGGACTGATGTACGCACATCTGTTAAATCGTCCAATGAAAATTTCTGGGTCTTTCTGTTAACCAGCAAATCTTCCACTTCAGAGAAAGGTTTAAGCACACCATATTTGTTTACATATAGCGCCTCATCATTGCTATTTGTCGCTTGCTGCAGCGCCGGATTCACCTGATCGTCGCCAACAAAAACGTAGGTTTGGTATTTGTTGGTTGGCGAGTTAGCTGTCGCGTTCGCTGTCTTTACATAATAAATTGTCGCTAGGTAAGAGTTACCTCCGCTGTCGTACACACTTAACGCCGTAGACTTGTTGTATGTATTTGGATTATTTCGATTGAAAGGTACGTCGATAACCCCGGCATCTGACGGCAAGTTCAAAGCCAATTCAATAAGAGATGTTTCTGTTGCTTGTCCTGAGGTGGATACCGGAATTGCAAGTCGGCTAAGTTTTTCCAAATCCGCTTTACCGGAGGAGTCAACTGCAGCTGCTAACAATGCTTGCCCAGAAGAGTTAACGACGTTGAACTGTTCGTTCAACACAAAGCTACCGTTTCTGGTAAAAATATCTGTCAGTCCATCAGCCGACTTTAGTGGGAAGAAACCTTCCCCAGAGATCGCAAGGTCCAAAGTGTTAGAGGAGAATTCTACGTTACCTTGGCTAAACTCTTGACGTACTTCTTTCAAAGATACGCCCTGACCAACTACCGACGTGGACTTCTGCAGGGGCGAGGTGGCGAAGATGTCACCAAATGAAGCCCGTGATTTCTTAAATCCACTGGTACCAACGTTCGCGATATTGTTACTTGTCAGCGCCAATTCGGTGGTCGCAGCTTTAAGTCCTGTGAGAGATGTATAAAACGACATTTACTATGCTCCAATAAAATAGTTGTGAGTTGTTACTCAGAAATTCTGGTGACTTCGGAAAGCGCCATTGTTTGGCCGTCACTAATCTCGACAAGTACCTGTCCGAGGTCGTCATTCCATGACACTCCTTTGACTTTGGTCTCACCAAGTACAGGCACTACCCTTGTGTCATCACCTTTGCGAGCTTGCGCGCTAAAGAAGTATTCACCTGCAGGAGCAGCTTCGCCGGCAAAGTTGCCGCCGTTCCAAGCAAAGGAAACCTCACCTGCAAGCTGCGGACCTAAATCCATAGAATTCACTACTTGGCCGGTTTTAGCGTCGATCACACTCAATGTGAGTTCATCGGCAGTGTCAGTTAAGTTGGCAAAACCGCTCTTAACCTGACCGCCACCCTGTGTAATGGTCGCTCCATTAACGAATACGCTCTTACCAATAAGGGAAGCGCCTCGCATGATCTTTTCACCTGACTGGGAGCTTACAAATTGATCCAGCGAATCCGACATCTTGGTAGTTGCTTCTAGGCTTGAAAATTGCGCAAGCTGGGCAACAAAGCCTCGTTCTTCATAGGGTCCAATGGATTTTGATTTTGTAGTTGAGCTGTAAACAGCTTCAAAAACGCACTTCTATCCAGATCTTCTTCTACCGGTGCCGCAGCAGCGGCGCGAAGATCCGCAGACGTACGAACACCGGATATACTTAGTTCACTCATCTACTCGTCCTATTTCTTTAGCATTTCTACCGTGCGCATCATTAGCTGCTTCGCGGTATTCATTGCTTCAATGTTGCTTTCAAACGAACGCGCGGCAGCGGTCATTTCTACTAATTCATTCATTGGGTTTACATTCGAAGAGTAGATGTAACCGTTCTCATCAGCCTGAGGATGATTAGGCTCATAAGTTGCTGGCGTTGTGCTTTCGTCTTCGATTATTTTCTGTACACGAACTCCACCTTCAGACTCTCCGCGCCGAGTGTTTACTTCTGAGGCCAAAATGGTTTCGAAGACTGGTCGCTTGGCTTTATAGGCCGTTTCATTGCTATTGCCTGAAACCTCAGCGTTGGCAATGTTCGAAACAGCTAGGTTCATGCGGATGACTTGTGCGTCCATTGCACCGCCAGCTACACCTAAAATATTGTCTAAACTCATAGCTCTTGCTCCTTAGAAGTTCTATCTACTACCCGCGTAGAAGTTCCATAACCAGCTGATTCATCTGGTTGGCTTGCGCCAACATAGATGTGCCTGCTTGCTGGAGAACCTGATTTTTCGCTAGTCGAGCCGACTCTAGTGCAAAATCAGCGTCCAATAATCGTGAGCGAGAATCAGCAGTTTTTTCGGCGATATTCATTAAATTTGAAATTGTGTGTTCCATGCGATTCTCGATCGCGCCAAGGTCAGACCGCATCTGAGCAACTTTGTCTAGAGCGGCGTCGATTATAGAAATCGCGTCACTAGCACCTGCTTCTGTGCTTATCTTTACTTGAGTCAAATCAACTAAAGTGGCCGTTTGAGAGCCATCTTTAAAGTAACCAACCTGGTCCCCAGCGACTGTTGCGACTAAAGCGCCCTCAGTAGTGACATTTGCGTGAGCTGAGAGCACTGGTTGGTCGGCAGTTCTAATTGCACCGGCGGTTTTCGCTGTAAAGGTAAACCCAGTAGAGCCGCTTGCTGTAATCTCGTAATCAAAACTTGAGTAGTTAGCGTCCGCCTGAAAAAGTGCAACTAATTCAGCAGTCGTAGGCGTTGTACCACCCTGGGTAATTGTTAGTGTGGTCTTTCCATCTGATAAGGAATGACTTTGACTTGCGTACTGCGATAGAGTTCCATGCGCTTGTGTGAAAACTGCCTTTGTTGGTCCGGTTTGTTCTACGGAGAAAGAATTCGCGGAAACGAACTTCAACGTGCCTGAAATACGGGTAGCGTCCGCCGAGGCTCCAGCTACACCAACAGCTGTAGCCGCTTCGTCAGTCACATTAGCGTGTGGAGTTATCGTTGGAACTTCAGCTGTCTGAATTGCACCAGGCTCTCTCGCCGTATACGTTATAGTAGACTTTGACCCAGCTGCGACAATAGCGACGTCGTACTTAAAGCTATCGTAACCGGTAGCGCTTCTAAACCCTTCCTGCAACTCTAACGATGTTGCGTTAGCATCGGCTGTAAATGTTAACGTGGTTGAACCATCCGTCATCGTGTGTGTCTGACTGTTATAGTTAGCTGTTGTGCCGGCATCTTGAGTAAACGTGGCCAAGGTGTTAGTGCTGGTCGCACCTTCTCCAAGCCTTATTGGCTGGCCGATTGTGTTTGTGACTAAACCATCTTCTCCTAGCTTTTCAACTACTAGGTCTACGAAATCGGTTCCTACCTTTGTGTTCTCGATAGTGATGTCATCACCATCGGCATCAAAAAGTACTACCTTATTGTTTTCTACCTTAGCAGTTACGCCGGACGAACCCGAAATACGGTTCACTGCGTCGACCGCATCGCCAACGTCTGTATTAGAGATAATAAAGTTTCCTGTTTGATAGCCATTGACTTTTATGTTGTAGGTGCGTGCCGTCGTGTCACCCGACGACAACGCTGCGTAAGTCTTGGCATAAGCTTTAACACCCGTCTCCGCGGTTAATAGATTTACCTTTTCAGCGACTTCCTTAGACGTATCCTCCGACGACGACTCTACTAATTTAGATCCTAAATAGCCGAAAATCTCAATATCTTCAGCAGTCGTCATTGGATTACTTGGGGCGGTGGCCCCTGGTGTTTCTGGATTCAGACCGTTACCGACAAGAGTATGTGCGCCAATTTGTTTTGCAGCGATTGAATCAACGGAAAACGTAATATGCTCCCCTTCCTCTATACCAACTTGAAGTTGCTTGTTAATAAACGTGCCGTCCAAAATAAGAGATCCGTTGTAGCGAGTATTCGCAGAGATTCTTGTAACTTCCTGAATCAGCAAATTAACTTCGTCTTGCAAATAGGTTCTGTCAGATGCGCTATTGGTGCCGTTGGCAGCCTGAATGGATAGTTCACGCATTCTTTGCAGCATATCCGATACCTCAGCAATGGCACCCTCGACAGATTTGGTCATTGCTATACCATCACTTGAATTCTTGATGGCCATATTCAGGCCTTGGATCTGGGCCGTCATACGCTGAGACATCGCCAAGCCCGCTGCATCGTCAGATGCGCTATTGATTTTTGATCCTGTAGAAAGCCTTTCCATCGCAGTGGTCAACTCATTTTGAGAACCTGCGATAGCGCGTTGAGCCGTTAATGACGGTACATTTGTGTTAATTAGTAATGACATTTTCCTAACCTACTTGTTTAAATATTTTTTATTCGCCGCGAAGCGCTCGTTTAATTCCGCCAATTCTGTTTTCCAGAAATT
>JGI20157J14317_10002038_pt1 | contig 17767 bp, 13 predicted proteins | sample COG_07_FD_14317 | JGI IMG/M metagenome (IMG submission 14317)
ATCTCTGACAACACAACTTTAGATCAAGAACAATGTTTATTGGATCAAAACTTTATAAAAGACGATAAAGTAAGAGTTGCAAAATATGTTGAAACTTTTGGTGATGTGTCTATCACTGGTTTTAAACGTGTATCCCTAGGGTAACCAAAACATATCATATATTTATTCAAATCCTGTTTAGCTCATGTTAAACAGGATTTTTTTATGAATTTAACGAAACATTCAACTTGTATAGTTTTTGTATAGTCAAAAAATTATATTGTATAGCAAAATTCTATATTTTTATGATCACAAAAGATATACCAATGAAAATTTCCCTTACACAATTACTTTTACAGCTTTTAGTTTTAACGCAATTGTCTTTCGCACAACAAATGCCAATTGATTTTTCTGATTCATCTGAAGTCTTTCAAGTATTTAACGGTAGTGGCTTTAGTACAAGACAAGACCCTAATGATTCTGGAAATGTTGTGGGAGAATTTTATAATAGTGGCGCACCGTGGCAAGGGTTTTCAATTGATTTATCAAGAGCTATTGATTTAGATTTTCAAAAAACCATTTCATTATCATTTTACAGGTTCGACCCCAGTGCGCACACTATTCTTCTCAAATTAGAAAATGGCGGAAATACTGATGTTGAGGTGACTCAAAATATACCTGCTGGATCTGGATCTTCATGGACACACAATATCACTTTCGATTTCGAAAATGCTTTTATACCTGAAGTTGGTACTCCAATAAATGCAAGCGGAACCTATGATCGGCTGACCATTTTTATTGATGGCGGTGCTACAATTCCAGGAACGTATTTAATAGATGATATTGATGACGGCTCAGAAGAGACCGATCCAAACGCATTGGATGTGATTTATGATCATTTGGTTTGGGAAGATACGTTTGATACTCCAGGAGCTGTAAATGCATTGAATTGGCACCACCAAACTCAAGTGATCATTCCAGGAGTTGGATGGGCTAATAACGAGGAACAACATTACACCAACCGCGTGGACAATTCTTTTGTGGACACTTCAGGATATCTAAATATCGTCGCAAAAAGGGAAAATTGGACGGATCAAGGGTTGACAAAAAGCTATACCTCAGCACGACTGAATTCAAAATTTGCATTTAAATACGGTAGAGTTGATGTCAAGGCAAAACTTCCGAGTGGAAACGGAACGTGGCCTGCGATTTGGACGCTTGGTAAAAATATTAATGAAAATGGCGCCTATTTTGATTCTAGTTATGGGACGACTAATTGGCCCGACTGTGGAGAAATAGACATTATGGAACACGGCTTGGGAGCAACGAATCATGTGTCTAGTGCCTTACATACACCCTCTAGTAGCGGTGCTACCATAAATACATTAGGAATTGATATTTCAGATGTGAGCGCTAATTATCATGTGTATTCCATGAATTGGTCGCCAAATCAAATTACGTTTTTGGTAGATAACGTAGGCTTCTATACCTACAACCCCTCTGAGAAAAATGATAGTACATGGCCTTTTTATGAAGAGCAATTCATATTACTCAATGTTGCAATGGGGGGCATTTCTGGAGCTGTAGATGCTGGGTTTACTGAAAGCGCTATGATTATAGATTATGTGAAAGTGTATCAAGAAGCGCCTTTAAGTGCTGGTAAAGATTTGGACTTAAACAGCACACTAAAGCTGTATCCAAACCCTGCATCTGACAAAATTCATATCTCTTCTACAATACCAATCAGTAGCTTAGCACTCTATGATGTGTATGGAAAACTGATCCTTACAAAAGAAAATGACACGCAAAGTATCGATGTGAGTCGTTTAAATTCGGGTGTGTATTTTCTAGAAGTGGCCTCAAACACGCAAAAAGCAGTCAAAAAGGTGATGGTTAATTAAGCGTAAAAACTATAAACACCAAAAACAGATTCAATTTAGAATTGTGTAGAATTCCAAAAAACTCCTTTTGGGATTTAAGATATTGCGTATATTTGCCCAACGAGCGACACAATTATGACATACAAACGAATATTACTCAAACTCTCTGGAGAAGCCCTTATGGGAAATCGCAATTATGGAATCGATCCTGAACGTCTATCCGACTATGCGAATCAAATCAAACAAATTACTGAGCAAGGCATTGAAGTTGCGATTGTAATTGGGGGTGGAAATATTTTTAGAGGTGTTGCAGGAGCAAGTAATGGGATGGACCGTGTTCAAGGTGATCATATGGGCATGCTAGCGACAGTCATAAACGGACTCGCTCTGCAAAGTGCTTTAGAAAACGCAGGAGTGCCCACCCGTTTACAATCTGCCATAAAAATTAATGAAGTCGCTGAACCTTTTATTCGTCGTCGCGCTATGCGTCACCTAGAAAAAGGGCGGGTTGTTATTTTTGGTGGCGGTACTGGAAACCCGTACTTTACAACCGATTCAGCAGCGGTACTACGTGCCATTGAAATTGAAGCTGATGTGATTTTGAAAGGCACCCGAGTGGATGGTATTTATACAGCCGATCCAGAAAAAGATAAAACAGCAATTAAATTTGATACCATTAGTTTTGATGATGTGCTCAAAAAAGGACTGAAAGTCATGGACACTACGGCTTTTACATTAAGCCAAGAAAACGAACTGCCGATCATTGTTTTTGATATGAACAAAAACGGAAATCTTCTTAAGATTATTTCTGGAGAAACGATCGGAACAACGGTTAGTTAATCCCTAGTTTACCATACTTATAAAAAAATTCAACCATGAACGAAGAGATAGATTTTATACTGGATAGCACAAAAGAAGCGATGGTAAATGCATTGAAGCATTTAGAAAAACAATTTGTAAATATCCGTGCAGGAAAAGCAAGTCCTTCCATGTTGGGCAGTGTGATGGTCGATTATTACGGCTCTCAAACCCCTTTGGCGCAAGTAGCTAATGTGAACACTCCTGATGGTCGTACAATTACGGTTCAACCATGGGAAAAGGCGATGTTGCAAGAAATCGAACGTGCGATTATGATTGCTAATTTAGGATTCAACCCGATGAACAATGGCGAAACCATAATTATTAATGTGCCACCATTAACTGAAGAGCGTCGTCGTGAACTAGCCAAACAAGCAAAATCTGAGGTTGAAGATGCAAAAATCTCAATTCGATCTGCTCGAAAAGATGCAAATTCAGAAATTAAAAGTGTAGAAGATGCTTCTGAAGATGTTCAGAAAAATGCAGAAATGGATGTGCAACAACTTACCGATGCGCATGTCAAAAAAGCAGATGATTTATACAGTGCAAAAGAAGCCGAAATTCTAAAAGTATAACCTCAACGGTTTTTATTGTTTGTACGTAAAGATTTCTTTTCCTTACCCTTGATTTGATTCCTTTTATTTACCTTTGTCGCCATCAAAAAAGACTATGTTTAAACTCTTTTCAAACGGTTTTTGGGAAATTGTTGCACGACTGATCCTTAGAAACAGAATTAGTATTCTTATCGCTGTAGCGCTGACCACAGTGTTTTTTTCCATGCAATGGAATAATATGCGGTTCACGTACACAGAGGCCAATTTACTGCCCGATGATCATCCTATTAATTTAGAATACAATCATTTTTTAGATATTTTTGGAGAAGAGGGGAATTTAATTGTGATGGGGGTCAAAGACAGTACCCTACTGACCGTCGAAAAATTAAATGCTTGGAATACGTTTTCAAAAGGTTTTAATAGCCATGCCAGTGTAGATGCCGTGATTGCCATCAAGGATTTACAGAAACTGGTTAAAAATGAACGTAAAAAACAATTTGACCTCATCCCGTTTATCAAAGATTCTGTTCAGTCACAATCTGAAGTAAACACCCTTAAAAAGGCCCTGTTTGAGAAGTATCCTTTTTATGATAATATCCTTTTTAACAAAGAAACCGAAGCCATCCGAACGGCTATCTATTTAGATAAATCGATTGTTAATACTCCCGAACGAAAGGCGTTTATCGAAAATGTTTTAATTCCTGAAGTGAACGCTTTTGAAGAAGCCTATGATTTAGATGTGCGCGTATCCGGAATGCCTTATGTACGAACGCTAAATGCTCAAAATATTGTTGACGAAATTAGTGTGTTTATTTTAGCAGCCATTTTGGTTACCTCGCTTATTTTCTTTTTCTTTTTTAGATCGTTTAGAGCGACTTTTATATCCATGTTTGTAGTGGTCGTTGGCGTCATGTGGACTTTTGGAATTTTAGGGTTATTGCACTATGAAATTACTGTTCTTACAGCCTTAATTCCGCCGCTAATTATTGTGATTGGAATCCCAAATTGTATTTTTCTGATTAATAAGTATCAGCACGAAGTCAATAAACATGGCAACAAAGCTAAGTCGCTTCAACGTGTTATTTCTAAAGTCGGAAATGCGACTTTAATGACCAATGTTACCACGGCTTCTGGGTTTGCAACCTTTATTATTACGCAAAGTAAATTACTGACCGAGTTTGGAATTGTTGCTTCTCTGAGTATCATTGCTATTTTTCTGTTGTGTTTACTGATTATCCCGATCATTTATAGTTTTATGCCAATTCCAAAAGAACAGCATTTAGAACATTTAAATAAACGATGGATTAATCGCTTGGGCGATTGGATCGAACATACTGTTAAGCATAAGAATATTACGATTTACATCACAGCGATTATTTTATTGGCGTTCAGTATTATTGGAATTTTTCAAATTGAAACCACAGGGAGTTTAATTGAAGACATGCCAAAAAAAGCAGCATTTTATAAAGATATAGAATTCTATGAACGGGAGTTTAACGGCGTAATGCCCCTTGAGATTTTGGTGGACACCAAACGAAAAAAGGGGGTCATAAAACTTTCAACCTTAAAGCGAATGAATGCGCTAGAAGACTTGATTGTTGAAATTCCAGAACTGTCAAAACCCATTTCTGTGGTGAGCTTAGTGAAGTACTCCAAACAGGCATATTATAACGGAAATCCGAAATATTATCAACTGCCATCTGCGCAAGAAAATAATTTTATTTTGTCCTATGCAAAAAATGCTTCTACCGATGTTGATTTACTAAAAAACTTTGTTGATAGTACAGGTCGTTATGCTCGAATCACTACATTTATGAAAGATGCGGGAATTGACAAAATGGAGCGCATTGAAGAAGATCTCCTCACCAAAATTGAGAAGTTATTCCCAAAAAAACGCTATGATGTTTCCATCACAGGGAAAGCCTATTTATTTCAAAAGGGGACAAAATACCTAGTCAAAAACTTAGTTTTGTCTTTAGCACTCGCCATCTTTTTGATTTCGTTGTTCATGGCCTATATGTTTCGCTCCTTCCGAATGATTATCATTTCGTTGATTCCGAATTTATTGCCGCTATTAGTTACTGCAGGAATGATGGGATTCCTTGGTGTACCCATAAAACCGTCTACAATATTAGTGTTTAGTATTGCCTTTGGAATTTCTGTAGATGATACGATTCATTTTCTGGCAAAATACCGACAAGAGTTGTTGGCAAACCACTGGAAAATTAAAAAATCGGTTTTTGCAGCACTCCGTGAAACTGGAGTTAGTATGTTCTATACATCCATCGTACTGTTCTTTGGCTTTTCGGTTTTTATAACTTCTAGTTTTGGAGGCACGGTGGCTTTAGGTGCCTTGATTTCAGCAACACTACTATTAGCGATGTTGGCTAATTTATTATTGTTACCCTGCCTATTGTTGTCTTTAGAACGCAGTATCGCGAACAAGAAAGTTTTGAAGAAGCCTGCACTGAATATTATCCCCGAGGAGGAAGCGTTAGAAGAAGACTAAAACTTGCACTATTAATATAGCTTAAAACTATATATTTGCAGTATTAAAAATTGTACTTATGATCACCAGCACTGTTGCACATTTATTAACTCAAGAGTTAAAACACACAGATATAGAAGTCAAAGGATGGGTTCGAACCTTTAGAGCGAATCGGTTTATAGCTCTTAATGATGGTTCTAGTCTTCAAAGTATCCAATGTGTGGTTGATTTTGAAAGCATGGATGAGGCGTTATTAAAACGCATTACTACAGGAGCTGCAGTATACATAAAAGGCGGCTTAGTAGAAAGTCAAGGAAAAGGACAATCTGTAGAAGTTCAAGTAAGTTCTATAGAGGTTTTGGGGGATGCAGATCCCGAAGAAGTTTCAAAAACGATCTTACAACCCAAACGCCATTCTTTAGAATTTTTAAGAGAACAAGCACATTTACGCACACGAACCAATACGTTTAGTGCCGTTATGCGACTCCGGTCTTCGCTCTCTTTCGCGATTCATTCGTATTTTAATAAAAATGGATTTTACTATATGCATGCTCCAATTGTCACAGGAAGTGACGCTGAAGGTGCAGGTGAAATGTTTAGAGTAACCACTTTAGATCCAAAGAATCCACCACTCACTGAAGATGGTAAAGTCGATTATTCAAAAGACTTTTTTGGTAAAGAAACAAACTTAACTGTTTCAGGGCAGCTCGAAGCAGAAACCTATGCAATGGCGCTTGGAAAAGTGTACACTTTTGGCCCTACATTTAGAGCTGAAAACTCAAATACCTCACGACATTTAGCAGAGTTTTGGATGATTGAACCGGAGGTTGCTTTTATGGATTTGGCAGGAAATATGGATCTTGCTGAAGATTTTATGAAAGATGTAATTAGTTACATTTTAGAACACAACAAAGAAGATCTTGCCTTTTTAGAGCAACGCTTGGAACAAGAAGATAAATCGAAACCTCAAAATGAACGTGCGCCAATGCCGCTCACCGAAAAACTTCGTTTTATTGTCGATAATAATTTTAAGCGCGTAAGCTATACAGAAGCTATTGATATTTTACGAAACTGTAAGCCAAATAAAAAGAAGAAATTTAAATATATTATTAACGAATGGGGTGCCGATTTACAAAGTGAACACGAACGCTTTTTAGTAGAACAACACTTCAAATGTCCAGTTATTTTATTTGATTATCCTGCCAAAATTAAAGCCTTTTACATGCGCTTAAATGAGGACGGAAAAACGGTTCGCGCTATGGATATTTTATTCCCAGGGATTGGTGAGATCGTTGGTGGATCGCAGCGTGAAGAACGATTAGACGTCTTAAAAGCAAAAATGGCAGAACTTGATATTCCAGAAGAAGACCTGTGGTGGTATTTAGATTTAAGAAAATATGGAACAGCCGTTCACTCTGGATTTGGACTTGGTTTTGAACGCTTAGTCATGTTTGCTACTGGGATGGGCAATATTCGGGATGTCATTCCTTATCCACGAACGCCGCTCAACGCTGAATTTTAAGAGTGTTTACTACTAGTACTATTTGAAAATAGTGCGGCTTAACATATATCTGACGTTTTTTTTCTTATTTTTATAAAAACCCAAATAATGAATGCTTAAGCAATATTTACATTATAAATTATCACAAAAACTATCGCCTCAGCAAATTCAGTTGATGAAGCTGATACAATTGCCTACACAAGCTTTTGAGCAACGCCTCAAACAAGAACTTGAAGAGAATCCGGCGCTTGAAACTGGAAAAGACCAAGAAGAAATTTATGAAAATGAGTTTGATTCCAATGATAATGACATGGATAATGAACAAATCAATGCGGATGACATCAATGTAGATGATTATTTGAGCGATGATGAAATTCCAGAATACAGACTTCAAGCCAATAATTATAGTGTCGATGATGAACAAAAAACTATTCCTTTTGCTTCTGGAACATCTTTCACTCAACATCTAATTGATCAACTCAACACCTTTCCTTTAGAAGATATACACTATCAAATCGCTGAGTTTTTGATTGGAAGTATCGATGATAGCGGCTACATTCGACGTCCGTTATTAGATATTATGGATGATTTGGCCTTTACTCAAAATGTCTATACGGATGAAAAAACCATTGAATCTGTGCTTAAAGTAGTGCATTTATTAGACCCTGCAGGTGTGGGCGCTCGAAATCTTCAAGAGTGTTTAGTACTTCAATTGCATCGAAAAACACAAACACCCAATACGGCTCTTGCCATTAAAATTATTGAACTAGGGTTTGAGCAATTTACTAAAAAGCACTACAAAAAACTCTTGCATAAGTTTAGCATCACAGAACTACAACTTAAAGACGCGGTTTCAGAAATTGAACGCTTAAATCCGAAACCTGGAAGCTCTTATTCTAATAATAGCCGCTCTATTGAACACGTTGTTCCGGATTTCACAATCAAGATTGTAGAGGGCGAATTAGAACTCAGTCTTAATGGTCGAAATGCACCTGAACTACACGTTTCAAGACCCTATAACGAAATGCTAAAAGGGTATAAGGATTCTAAAGAAAAAACAAAATCGCAAAAAGATGCGGTACAGTTTATCAAACAAAAACTCGATGCTGCCAAATGGTTTATTGATGCGATCAAACAACGACAACACACCTTGTTTGTGACGATGAGCTCCATTATGCATTATCAAAAAAATTACTTTCTATCAGGTGATGACTTACAATTAAGACCCATGATTCTCAAAGATATTGCCGATAAAATAGAAATGGATGTTTCGACTGTGTCCCGTGTCGCAAATAGCAAATATGTAGACACACCTTATGGCACTAAATTGATTAAAGAATTTTTTAGTGAATCCATGACTAATGACCAAGGCGAAGAAGTCTCTACCCGTGAAATTAAAAGCATCTTGGAAACCGTGATTGCCGAAGAAGACAAGAAAAAACCAATGACTGATGAAAAATTAACCGTCATTTTAAAAGAAAAAGGGTATCCAATCGCGCGAAGAACCGTTGCTAAATATCGTGAACAACTCGACCTTCCTGTAGCACGACTTCGAAAGGAGCTTTAGAACTATACTTTCTTGATAACATTGGTGACAATTCCCCAAATCACAAAATCATTTTCTTGGGTAATTTTTATAGGTTGATAGTTTTTGTTTTCGGGTTGTAGCCAAACCTCTTCCTTTTCAACCTTTAGTCGTTTGACCGTGAATTCTCCGTCCAAAAAGCAAACAGCAATTTTGTTGTGTGCAGGAGAAAGGCTGCGATCAATGACCAAAAGATCGTTATCACTAAGCCCTGCATCAACCATTGATTGTCCACTGACTCGCGCAAAAAAAGTGGCTTCTTTATTTTTGATAAGTTCGTTGTCTAATGACAGTCGTTCTTGCTTAAAATCATCTGCTGGNGATGGAAATCCAGCGGAAATTCCTGTGTCAAAATAGACAGCACCTAATGTGTTGAGGTTTTCAGGTGTGAAAAATGTTAGCGGTGTGGGTTGTTTTATGGACATTGAACTGTAATTATATCTTTTAAATTGGTCGTGTATTTTGGAGAGAGGTGTTCTTGACGCATTTTCCACGTGCGTTTCAAATCTTGATTTGCTAATTTTAACTTTGGGACATCATACTTTTTATTAATAAAGTCAATCGTACGCATCAATGGTAAGTGTTTTGGATTTTCTTTATCAAATAGTTGTAACTGATGGTTACCTGTTGGGACAATCCCTGTAAGAATAACGCCTGCTTTTTTGTAGTGAATTCCTTTTTTATAAATCGAAGCCACTGCTTTTACGGCATTAGAACTTAAAGTTAGACTAGAATTAGTCGGGAATGGAATATTAACGACAACACTGGCGCGGTGCTGTTCAGTGTCTTTTTTATGGTAATCGCTTCGCAAAAAAATAATCATCATGTGACAACTAGACCCTTGTTTTCGAAGTTTTTCAGCACCACTACACGCAAAGGTAGAAATGCGTTCTTTAATAGCTTCAATATCTTTAATGGTAGATTCAAAACTACGAGTGGTGGCAATAGCTCGTTTGTTTTTGATGGTTTCGGTATCAATTTTAGAGATGCCTTCCAGGTCTTTTTTTAGTTTCCATTCTGTAATTGAAAACGTTCTACGCACCCACATATCGGGGAGCTGAATAAAATCATACGCCGTTTTACATTGCTTTTCCGATAGGCGTTTGTGTAGTGCTGGCCCTATCCCCCAAACATCTTTGAGTTTCGTCCATTTCAACGCTTTGATGCGTTTTTCTTCGCTGTCAATCACATATACACCGCCAGTTTCTTTGGGAAACTTTCGAGCAATTTTATTGGCCACTTTACTCAATGCTTTGGTAGGCGCTATTCCAACACAGGTAGGAATACCCGTCCATTTGAGAACGCGTTGGCGCATCTCTATTCCATGCGTTTGTAAATCATAGGTCTCAAAACCATTGAGTTTTAAGAACGCTTCATCAATACTATACACTTCTACGTCGGGACTAAAGTGTTCTAAAATACGCATCACACGGCTACTCATGTCGCCATACAGCGCAAAATTGGATGAAAATAATTGAACGTTATTTGTTTTGAAGAATTCTTTAAACTTAAATGCTGGTGCACCCATAGGAAGTCCAAGTACTTTAGCTTCATCGCTTCGCGCAATCACACAGCCATCATTATTTGATAAAACAGCAATTGGTTTTTCTCGTAAACCAGGGTTAAAAACCCGTTCACAGGAGGCATAAAAATTATTACAGTCAACAAGTGCAAACATGCTATAAAGGTAGCGCATTTGCGGGTTGACTGAGCCGAAATAATTATTTATTTTAACTATGTTTGTTCTTTATATCGAGTAAAAAGTTTAACACTTTTATTTCATTTTTTTTGATTGAGGTGTAATAGTATGTATATATTTACCAAATAAAACTGATTGGTCTAAACTAAAATTTTTATGAAAACCAGACTCCACCTATTACTGTTCGTAATTAGCTTTCTTTTATCTCATACGATAGTTGCACAACAACCTTCGGAAATAAGAAAACTAGACTCTATTACGATTAGTTCTACACGAATAGAATTGCCTTTTAAAAAGAATTCGCGAACTATTACACTTATTTCGTCGGAAATTATACAACAAAGCCCCGCGACTAATTTGGCAGAACTTCTGCAACAAGAGGCAGGAATCGATGTCAGACGTCAAGGTGTGAATGGCATGCAAGCAGATTTATATATTCGAGGCGGGAGTTTTGATCAAACTCTATTGTTGATTGATGGGATTAAAGTTGAAGATCCTCAGACGGGTCACCATACATTAAACATGGCACTACCTTTAGAGGTCATCGAACGCGTTGAAATTATCAAAGGCCCAGCTGCCCGCGTTTTTGGACAAAATGCGTTTACAGGAGCCATTAATATTGTAACAAAATCAAAAATTGATGCTGTAAATTCAGTAAGCTATAAACTAGGGTCTTATAATCAGCAACAGGCCTCGGGAACTTTAGGAACTCAATTAAAGAACTCAACACTTATAGGACATGCTTCTGTAAATACTTCCGATGGTTATCGTTATAATACCGATTTTGAAAATCAAAATTATTTTGTAAAAGGACGGATTAATACGGCTAAAAATCCTGTAGAAATCATTGGTACTTTTTCTGAACGTAAATTTGGTGCGAATCAATTTTACGCTGTTGAAAGTGGGAGCGATCAATATGAAGAAACACAAAGTAGTCTTGTGGGTGCTTCAACAAAATTTGAAACTGAAATCCTTAAAATAGCCCCACGAGTGTATTGGAAACGAAATCAAGACATGTACTTATATGTTCGTGAAAACCCAGCGGTTTACAGAAACTTACACCTCTCCAACAAAGTAGGAATGCAAGTCAATGCTTCTTATACCTCAAACGCTGGAATTACAGGTTTTGGAATCGATGCTGCAAAAGTGTTTATGACCAGTACCAATTTAGGAGAACGCGACCGAACAATGGCAAATCTATTTGTTGAGCATCGCTTTTCTTTAGCGGATAATAGCTTAGATATCACCCCAGGAATATCGGTGAATTATTTCTCAGACTTTAAATTTCATGCTTTTCCAGGCGTCGATATAGGTTATGCTATTAATGATGCATTTAAAGCCTACGCAAATGTGGGTTATACCTATAGAGTGCCAACCTATACCGATTTATATTATGTAGGGAGAACGGATTTAGGGAATGCAAATTTAGAACCCGAAAAAGCACTTTCTGAAGAGCTTGGATTAAAATATTTTGGAAAAAACTTTAATGCCTATGTCGCTGTTTTTAATCGGTCATCTGACAATTTAATTGATTATACCAAAGAAAATGAAGCTGACAAATGGGAAGCTACAAACCTGAAGAGTTTAACCTCAACAGGGCTAGAATTTAATCTATCTTCTAGTTTTAAATCGGGACTATACACTCAAAATATTAGTTTAGGGTATACGTATTTAGATGAAAATTTAAACGACATAAAAACCACCTATTCTAAATATGTGCTCAACGCATTGACACATCATTTTACGGCGACGATTCGCTCACAATTTTTGAAAAACATATCACAAAGTATAGTTTATAAATTTGCCGAACGGGCTTCAGGAAGCAGCTATAGTGTGGTAGACGTACAAGCGACTTTAAGTCTTTTTGATTTTGAATTTTCTATTATTGGAAATAATATTTTCAATACAGAATATGTGGAAACAGGGTTTGTGCCTATGCCAAAAGGAAATGTATTGGTAGGGATCAATTATGCCTTCTAAGGCTAGTTGATGAGTGTATTGACCTTGTCGTAAACCAAATGAGATTCCCAGCCTCTACGCAGAAGATAGTCGGCGAGTTTTTTCTTTTTTTTCCACGGATCCGTTTCGGTCAGTGTCGCCGCTTTTTTTTCTGCTAAAGTATGAAAGGTTTGAAGGTAATCATTAGAGTCAATTTCCTGAAGGGCTATTTTAATGATGTGTTTAGACAGTTGACGTTGTTTAAGCTCTAAAGTCAACCTTACTTTGCCCCATTTTTTAATCCTAAATTTTCCTCTTACAAAAGCCTTAGCAAAACGTTCTTCATTAAGATGATTGTCGCTAATTAGCGCTACCATGATATGATCAATGGCTTCGGGAATCATTCGCATCTGTTTGAGTTTTTGTTCCACTTCATTGTGGCAGCGATCTTGGTAGGCACAATACTTTTGAAGTTTAGAGAGGGCTTCCTCTAACGTGTATGATTTATGAGTTTGATACATCCTTATAATTTATAAGTAAGCGCCAAAATTAGATTGGTTCCAGGTGCAGATATTCCTGACGAAAAGGGTCGATAGCGTTGGTTGGTAATGTTTTCAATAGTGCCAACAAATGAAATTGCTTTATTAAAATTAAATTGTGTTCTAAGATTTAGAGTATACCATGATGGTGCATACGGGTTTCCTTGCGCATCTAAAGCAAATAAGGTGTCTGCTAATTCCGCAGAGATCTCAGAGTGACGAAGTGTGCCATTATAATTTATAAATCCATCTATCTGTAACTTGTTGTGGTTCCAAATAATATGTACATTTCCGAAAACTGGAGCTACATGCCTAACAGGCAATTCAACGCCTAAAACCTCTTCTTGTACTCCTTGAACATAACTATATTGTGACGTAAGTTTTAAGGCCTTTGAGAATCGAACTTTTAAACCCGCTTCAAATCCATAAATCCAAGACCTAGAAGCGTTTTGAATCGCTTGAATATCACTTAATTCGCCATCATATTCCATTACAGATTCGCCATGGACTGTAAAGTTTTTTCGAACTAGCGCATTGTCTAAGTAAGTGTAATAGGTGGAGGCATCAAAAATCACGGATTCATTCAAATTAACGGTCAGGCCGAGTTCTCCCCCATATGCATATTCGGGTTTAAGATTGCTGTTTGGAACCACAACCAAGCCTGGTTCAGATTCAAACATTTTGCCAATATCATCAATGTTTGGTGCACGAAAGGCGGTCGTGGCATTGAATTTCCATAGAAAAGTAGGATTCGGATTCCAGCTAAGTCCAAAAGTTCCAGTAAGCGCACTGGTGTTTAGATTTACCATTTTAAATGGAAGATTGAAAAACGCATTATTTGCTGACAAATCTGCGTTAATAGTTACGTAATTATAACGTATTCCAGATTGTATTGTAAGTTTTGTGTTAGGCTTGTATTTGTGGCTTAAATAAGCTGCTAAGGTTTGCCACTTTGAGCCATCAGGATAGCGAGAATCGATTCTTTCAGTAGCATTAGTGTTAATGTGTTCAGAATACCCACTTGAGCCTACCCGATTGTAAATATATTCTGTACCATAAAAAATATTAGAAGTGGTTGAAAGTGTTTTATAAAAATCAAAGTTCATAGAGAGCGCATCTACGTTTTCTTCTCTAATTTTACGGGTGTTTGCATTAAATCTTCTATTGATTCGACTTTCTTTAAAGTTCTGGTATGCTGCAGATATTTTAATTTTGTCGTAGAAGTTTGAGCGGCTACTTAATTTCGTCATTTGTATATTGGCTAACAGCCAATCTTGTGGGCCATAATTCCATTCTGCATAACGTAAAAGACCTTCAGAATCATAGGTTGCTAAACGATCATATCTTGGATAATCTGAGGTTGTTGAATACTGAATTCCTAGATCAAATTTTAAATCATCACTGGCCTTAAATAATACTTTCTGAGCAAGATGTATTTGTCGGAAATTAGTAAATTTCTGAATACGTGGCGTAGTGTTTGACACCATCACATCTCCTGCATTTGTTTGCTGGTTGTAAAACAAACTTAAGTAGTCATCTGGTCCATGTATACCCATTTTTAAATCTCCAAAATCAGACACACTAGCGCTAGTGTGGAATCCCCATTTTTGAAATCCAACATTGAAATCAAGATGTGCTGTTTTCTCAGTATTGGCAGAGGCGTATCGAACTGTACTTCTGGCTGATAGATTTGGCGTTTTAGACTCGGAGAGTTTTGGGGTTGTAGTATAAAAATTCATCACACCTCCTATGGCATCACTTCCATAAATAACTGATCCTGATCCTAGAATAATTTCTGTATTCTCAACATTAAATGGATTTATTGACAGTACATTTTGAACATTTCCGCCTCTAAATATGGCATTATTTAGGCGCACGCCATCCACTGTAATTAATAATCGATTTGTGGAAAACCCTCGAATGAGTGGGCTTCCGCCGCCTAACTGGCTTTTTTGTACAAAAACTCGTCCGCTATTGCTTAGCAAGTCTGCGCTTGTTTGCGGATTAGAGAATTGAATAGCTTTGGAGTCAATACTAATAATCGTTTGGGGAACTTCTTTTTTGCTTTGTTGAAACTTAGAAGCAGAAACTACAACTTCGTTTAAACTTGTCGCTTTAGGGGTCAAAAAAATAGTGTCTTGGATTGAGGATTTGAGAACCGATATCTTATGATAAGAAATATGTTGGACATAAATTTTTTCAGAACCTATGAATTTATCAATAGTGACAAACCCGTTAATATCAGTAATTTCTGTTTTGGTTTTAAGGTCGTTAAAAACGGCAGCAGCTGGAATAGGAGTGTTTTCTAATTCGTCAACGACAACGATTTGTTGTGCACCAACGGTCAACATAAATAAATATGAAATACAAAGGGGAAAACGACTCATCTTAATTGTAAACTTGATTTAAAACGGTTAGCGATTTAGGGTGTTTAAAGGCGTGTAAATGTAATTTAAAATAGTCTAAAATCATATTAAGTAATTCGTGCTTTTGTGTGGAATTTAACTCCTGTGAAAGTGTTGTATCAAATTTTGTGCCCAAGAATGGTTTTAGCAACTCTAATTTTGGTCCCGTAACACAATGTGCACCGTTATGGTGCTGAAAATTTCCATTTTCAAGATTAAAATAGGCCAAAGAGTTGTTGGTGACATCTGGATTAATTCCTAGAAATTTTGTCAGACCCATTAAAAATTGTTGATGAAATGTTCCTGTTTTTTCGACAGCATCAAACCACAATAGGGTGGTTTCAAGATACTCGAAAAGCGGTAAGTTCGCTTCTTCTTCATTTAAAATCATTGACAAAATTTCTGATAAAAATAATAGAACAGTAGATTTAAAAACATTGGTGTGCAAGGACTCATAGGGTTTATGTAATCGGACTTCTTTAAAAAAATGTAAACTCCGATTGTCTTTATGTTCTGCTTCTATTTCCAGCAGAGTAAGTAATTGAAAATAGGCCGGTTTTAGTTTTCCTTTTTTTGATTTAAGTGCATTTTTTATGAGATAACTTTTTACGCCAAGAGCGGCTGTATAACATTTAACAATAAGGTCGTTGTCGTTATACTTGATTTTTGAGATTACTATAGCTTTAGTAGAAATAGCCATTACCGTACGATCATTATTTTTGAAACTTTCGTTTCAAATGTGTCAAAATCAGAGAGTAGCACTAGGTATACTCCAGATGCGACCGTATTATTTGCTAAGTTTTTACCATTCCAATAGGCGGTTCCACCGTCAATTTCTAAGTTATAATTTTTATAGCGTAAATTAACATTGGATTGTGCTTCTGCCACTAAGTTTCCTTCAATATCTGTTATTTTAATNTTGACATTTTCACTGATATTTTTGATTTTAATTTTATCCTCTGCCATATTAAATCCGGGCCTAACGGGGTTAGGGTAGGCATAAACGTCATCTAGAGATTCTGTAGTACTAGATCCACCCTGTTTTAAAAGAAACCAACCCTCGATTTGTTCCAAAATACACAATTCCATTTTCGGAATCTAATGCCATGTCACTAATCCCATTTGAAGGAAGCGGAGAGTTGTCTTTTGTAAAATGATGGATGGTTTTTTGACCATCAGAAGACACATAGAAAACACCCGCATCTGCAGTAGAAATCCATTTGTTGTTGGCGCCATCAACAATAATATCAGAGATAAATTGTTGCGCCAATAGTTCTTGCGCTAGGCCATCCTCAAGGATAATAATAGGTTCTGTTCTTACAACTGCACCTTCTTTAAAAAAATTGGAAGTGTTATATAACACTCTAAGACCTCTGTAAGTCCCTATCCAAAGCACGTTATTGTTGTCCATTGCTAACGCTTTTACCGCAGTTGTGGGAAGGTTTGCCACGTCTTCATCATCTATGTTTTTTAATAACATTCCCGTTTCGTTGAACCCAATTACACCTTTTTTCAAGCCTCCTATCCATTTGGTACCGTCCGGTCCAATGACAATTTCACTGAAGCCATTTTCATCTGTGAGCGGATTTGTTATTATGGACGAAAAATCATAGGAGGTCCATTGATTGGTTGTAGGGTTAAACTTTTTAAGCGGCTTTTGAATTATAGAGTTTAGCACCCATAAATTAGCATCATCATCAAAAGCAGTTCCAGAAACACGAATCGTTTGAGCCGATGGTATAGACTCTAACCCACTGTTAGTGTCGTTTAAAAGTTCTATAGAATCTTCCGCTTCAATATTTAGTAAACCACTATGAAAAGAGCTTACAAATGCCTGACTCGGATCCAAGGGGTTTATAGAAATTTTGTTTAGCTCATACACATTTGATTGAATTGTATTTTGAATACTGTCATATCTTATATTACCCCATTCCGAATCCCTTAGACGGCTAATACCTCTTTTGTTTAATGGATATGGATTAAAGGTTATTGAATAAGCCCCAAAAGTGACCCATAAATTGTTATATCCGTACTCTAAAGAAAACACACTATTTAGAAGCGGACCTTTTGGGTGAATTTCTTCGTATTCTGATACTGATATCGCATTTGATTTTAGAACTCCATAGCTTGTAGTTCCAATATAGATTACATCCTCGATTGTTAGAGCACTCGTGAAACCAGTTTCAAATTCAAGATTAGTAGTGTAACTATTCATTAGATTAAATCCTGCAGAATATTGATATGCTTGAGAAGATGTTGTAACCAGCATGGTATTCTCAGACACTTTGAGTTCGTTTACAATTTGTGGATAAACAAATAAGGGAATAACTGAGCTGCCATT
>JGI20157J14317_10002073_pt1 | contig 17591 bp, 16 predicted proteins | sample COG_07_FD_14317 | JGI IMG/M metagenome (IMG submission 14317)
GTGCTTTTTTTATATCAATTTTATTTAATAATCTTTCAATTTCATCAAGTTGAGATGCTGACGCTTGTGCAATTAAAGTGTTATTTTCGTCATTAGCGTTAAGAATAATCGCATCTCCTTCAACTGATCCTGCAAACAAGTTTTCAATTTGCGTTTTCATTTCAGATGGTTTTTCATAAAATATATTAAATATTTCATTGTACTTTTTATCACCAGAACTTGCGCCACTCCCGTAAACTTTAATTATACCATCTACAGAATCCATCTGATAAGACAATTCTTTAGACTCGATTACAGAGTTAAAAACTTTGTACCAAGGTTCATTGTTTATATTCATTGTTAAAAAACCACTTACATTATCACTAACTATTAAGTTTCGTCCTCCCAAGTTTCCAAGGGCATGTTAGTGCCTCTGATAATTTGGTATTTTTAAAACTAATCGATATATTAAAATCTGGTTTGTTAATTAAGTTATTAGAAGATTCCATTTCTCTTCTTGGTTTATTCAAATTGTTATTATAGCCACTAACAGGAGCAATCTGCATAGTTTCATCAACTGTTGCTAGACTTTCTCTTTTAACATCTTCAATTGATATTTCTTTTTTAATTTTTCCAGAATTTCCTGCACAACCTGAAATTATCAATAAAGACATAATAAAAAATATTGTAGTTTTAAATTTTAATTTCATTCCGTGATCTCCATTGTTATTTGTTTATTATTTTCTTCCAAGGTTATTTGGTTTTTAGAAATTTTTTTAACTAATGCATTATTTTTTCCAATTTTCTGCCCCTCATAGACAACGACTTGACTTCCGTTACCAGGCAATTCAAGTAATGCTAGATTTTTATAAGCACTATTAGGAATTTGATTTTTAGCTCTTAATTCATTTAAATTTTTAAATTCTGGTGCAAGAAGGGTTGCAACTAACTTTAATGACTGAACAGAATATAGTGATGCATCACTTAAATCGTGTCTTTTTAACGACTCTAACGGTAGATCTTTATAAAAAGGATCTTGTTTTTTATCAGCAAGCAAAGCAGTCATTGTTAAGCAAAGAATGAGGGTTATTATTTTAATCATATATTGGAATAATTTACTGTTAAAGTAGTTGTAACTTTTATAATCCCATCTCCTAATTTAGATATTATAACGTTGTTTGTAATTAAACTTTTATTTGTTCTTTTTAAATCCTCTATAAACTTAGCATAATCGAGGTAGTTTCCATTAATTATAACATTATATTGCACTTGGCTATATTCATTACTAACTACAAATTCTTTTGGGTTGTCTTTTTTAGGTTCTTTGTAAAAATCTTCACTCAGTTTATTTAACGATACAATTTGTAGTTTGTTATTTAAGGCAGATTCAGAGAAAATTTTATAAAACTTATCTTCTTGTTCTTTTTTCTTATTAAAAAACATTTTTTGTAAATCGTCATTTTCTTTTTTTATATCTTCAATCTTTTTATTTATTGATGCTTTTAAATTGCCCGCATTATCAATAAACTGTGTTTTTTGATTATAATCACCTTCTATTAATTTAGCCTTTTGAATGGTTGGCTTAATGATAATCGAATTACCCACTAAAAAACTTATGGTTAGAATGACAATATAAAGAAATTTTAAATACGAAGATTTTGAAGTTAAAATAATATCATCTTTTATAAGTTTGTATTTTTTATTCTTATGAGATTTTTTTTTCTTATTCTCAGTTAAATTTTTATTTGTCTCAGTTAAATTTTTATTTTTCTCAGTTAAATCTTTATTTAACAGCAAGCCTACTTCAGGTCTGGAGGGTTTTGAAGTTCTAATAATTCTTTTAAGTTTTTTTCTAATTATTTTCATTTTATAAATTTACTTTAATCTTAAAATTTCTAAGACTTAACGTATTCACTTTTTCATTGTTATCTGGGGTACTGGTTTGTGGTGAGACAACTGATTGATTTAACATTGTAATATCTGGATCACCAATATTTGTTTTAATGTTTTCTATAAAAACATTTAAATCATAATCAGTTAAAGCGTGGCCTTCGTAATAAAGTGTTGCTTCACTGTTAGTGAATTCTATAGCTTTAATTTCAACACCCCTTGGAACACTGTTGGCAGTTTCAAAAATCAATTGAGAATATCTATCTTTATTATCATTTATTTTTTTTGCTAAATTTTTATTTTTTTCCATCATCTTAACGTCAACACTTGTTCTTTTTATTTCTTCAAATAAAGTATTGTAAGAGTTGACCACGCTAGCATGGGTGGCTAACAGTTTGCTTTTCTCAAGATATTGAGGAATATTAATTGCTGTTAATGAGGTAAAAATTATCAAAAAAACTATCAATAATGAGTTCATTAAAGAGTTAACAGTCTCTATTTTTCTATTATTAATCAGTCTCTCTCTTAAGTGATAAAAGTTAAATCTATATTTAACATTTTTTGGCTCTTTAATCTTAAAAGGATTTAAAGTTCTTAAAGCAGCACCAATTACAGGGTAGTAGTTTTCATTTCTTAAATCATACCCTTCACTAAATTTTTTAATAATTTTTTTATCAAACTTTATAACATCACTATTGAAAAAATTTTCACTTTCTATGCTTTGATTTTCATTTGCTGAATTTAAAGAAATTTTTTTTAACTTAACTTCTGGTAGCTTGGTTTGAATACCCTGAATATATTTTATTGATAAATCCAAATCAGTATGAACGTACATATCTCTTACGGCAGATTTATTATCCTTTTCACTAATCCATTCATCCTCCGTTAAGTTACCTCTAATATCTTGAATAGATCTTTCAAAAACTTCTGACCAAAAAGGTCCTGAGGGGTCTGGCATGGTTTCTAAAGTTTTTATTAACACAACATCAGCTTTAGAAACGTTATTTAAAGCAAATTTAAGTTTGTTTTTAGTTGTAGTAATTAAATAGTTTTCTTTCTCACCATACTCAAAAAACGCAAATTCTTTTTCATTGTTTTCTTTTTTTAAAGATAAAATTGAATTAATTATTGAAAAACATTTTGGCTCAAAAACGGTTGCATCTGCTCCAGCTTCTTTAAATAGTTTATGTAAAAGTTCTGCTTTACTGTTTTCAAGCAAACAAACTAATACTTCAAACTCTTGACTTTCTTCATTGGTCGAAACTATTTGGTAACTCAATTGTTTATCTTCTAAATCATCAGATAATTCTTCAAATGTGTTCCAAAATTCAATGTCTTGTGTTTGAATTAATAGAGTTTCATCATCCATAACTGGAATATTGATTGTTCGAATTATAGTCTCTGAAGTTGGGACAATTACAGTAACTTCTTGTCCGAGTAGATTTTCATCTCTTAGAATTTGTGAAATTTTTTCACAATAAAAACTATAATCACCTTCATTAAAGATTGATTTATTGCTATCTTCTAAATTAAAGTTTTCATGAATTAGATTTTCAACTTTTTTAGTTTTATTATTGTATTTACATAAATTAATAAAATCATCCCTCAACTCTACTGAAAATCTTTTTTCCTTAGATTTTGCTTTCATCCCAAGATAGGGTGAAAAAACCTTAGTAATTGCTAACAAAGATTTATTTTGGATTTCTTGTAATTTTAAATTCATATGAGTTTATTATAACTTTACTTTTATTTTATTACTTTACAGATGTCGCCATCCCCAAATTGGGGGTATTAAACAGCCTATCTTTTGCTACTAATATAAAATTAACTATGAAAAAATTTCACTCATCTAGAGGTGTTACATTAATAGAGCTTTTAGTAATTATTGCAATTCTTGGGGTTTTTTCAGGTGTTGGATACGTTTCTTTTACGTCAATCGACAGTGGGTCAAGCCTACGAAGCAACAAGACAGTCATCAAAGGTTATTTGGAAGGAGTAAGATCTAAAGCCTACAGTGATGGAAAACACTATAAGATCATAATGGAAAATTCAGGAAATAATGTAAATTTAAAATTATACGAGCCCGATTCTTCAAATACCAAATGGCATGATCTAAACCTTAATAGAAGGTGCGCTTGTTATAGTGGCACAGGAAATGCTGATACTTCATGTGATCAGTCTTTTTCTGACTCTTCTGTGTCATCATTAACTTCAGTACAAAACTTTGACAAAGTGGTAAAAAATTTAGAAGTTAAGAATTGCAATAATTTAAGTTGCGCTACTGAAACTGCAGCACCTGTAGAGTTTTGTTTTTTATATGACGGAACCTCCCCTCAAGATAAATTTTTTAAAATTATTGGAAAAAATGATTTAAATATAATATTAAATGTAAATAAAACTGGTTATGTTGAAGATTAAAAAAGGTTTTTCATTAATTGAATCTTTAGTTGCTTTGTTTGTACTAAGCATGATCACACTTGTTTACATAAACAGCAGTGCTATATTTTTTAAATCGCAAACTGATTTAATTAAATCAGACCGAAAAGATCAATTAGCAGATTTAATACTTCAAGATATTATGGAGTATGCCCGTCAAGAAAATTCAGGTCTTGGTACGATAACTACAAATGGCAATCAAAATTTCAATGGTGCAACAGCTGTAATTAATTTAACTGGGTTTGCTACCGCGCCAGTAGCAGGTGATATTCTTTTAGTCAATGGTGTTAGAGGTCGTTATGTTGTCCAAAGTGTAACTGGAGCTGGAAATAATTTACAAATCACAACAACCTCTAACTTTCCAACAGTAAACGTTGCAACTGGTACAACCGTTTCCTTTATTGCTTTTAAAAAACAAGATTTAGATTGTTTTGATGGGCTAGATCTGACAGCAACAGCACCCGTAGGTGTTGGAACATGTACAACGTTACCTACAGAAGTAGCCAATCTTCACAATCACTGGAAAACTCAAATTGATAATGAGCTTGGATCTAATATTACTGTTCGGAGTATAGAAGTTACAGATGGAAACCTTGTAAAAGTTACATTGGGTGATGGAGTAAACAATTCTGTTTTAGCTAAAAAAATTAATATTTGTATTTTTGATGCTACACCAAATGAAGTTGCCTTCAATTTCCCTGGCATATCTGATCCAATTACAACAGGTATCATGGATCACAATGAAAATCCTACCGAACATTATTTTTTCAAGGGTATTGCAAAAAAGTTTGCAGATTTTAATAATGATAATACTGAAGTTGATGAAAATACTATTACTTGTACTGTAACTTGGGCATCTACGTGTAGACAAACTTATGCATGGTCTAACACGATAACTGTTTTTTTATACAGATATACTGGTAGTGCAGTTAGGGTAAAACCGTCTGGTTGTGTTGCTGATGGTGCAACCCCAGCCCCACCTTGGATGGGTCAGTGTGCTGGAGTTCAGATTAATCAAAACGATTTATCATTATGGTTTATTTTTGATGAATATAATCATAAAAATGGACCCACAGATACTACTCAAATTGGATTTGCAAAACCTGGTTGGAATGAAGCAGGATATTTATTATATAATGTTAATAACTTACCAACAAACGCTAGAATATTAGTTTTTGATGATGCCAAAGAAAGCTGTGTAGGTGCAATAACTGCAGGAACATGTACGGGAAGATATAAGTGGTCTGAAGCTCACGATGGGCTCGTGATACATTTGGGAACGTCAAACTTAGCGACTCTTAATGATATACAACTTGAAATAACAGGAGTTCCTTATGGTGTTAATAAATGGAGAATTTTAAGATCAGATGTTGCAAACTGTCTATTAGCCAGTGGAGCAACCAATTCAGCTCATGGGGCTGCTTGGAATCAAGAAAACGAAAATGACTGCTGGAATTATGTTGAGGCTTATAACACACCCACAACGGCAGATATTACTGATTCCTCAAATTCAGTTGCTGTCACTGATAGTTCTTATTTTCCAACCTCAGGTTCAGTTCAAATAGGAAGTGAATATGTAAGTTATACTGGAAAGTCAGGCAATACCTTAACAGGACTAAGTAGAGGAGTACGACAAACTGGTACAATTCCAAATAATATTAATCTACTTTTATTGGAAAAATAACTCTAAATGGTCAAAATACTCAAGCAGGATTTTGGGGTGGTTACGTACAAATAGGTGGTGGTGAGGTAGTTAAAGTAGATTATGATGGTTCGTATGACGATTTTGATAACAATACAATTAATATCACAGCTAGAGGTCAAAGAGGAACTCCAGCTGAAAGTCACAGTACGGGAGATACAGTACGCAACCATGACATGAGAGCAAGAGCTTGGCCCGCAGGTACAAAAGTTTGGGAAGGTCCAACTCACTCAATACCCGTTGTTCAAGGAGAAAATACTACCACTAATACCTTTGAAAGAGTGAGACTAAAAAGAAGAGTAACATTAAACTTATCAACGGCAGCAGTATGCTCATAAAAAAATTAAAAGGTTTTTCTTTAATTGAATTGTTAGTTGGAATATTAATTGCTTCAATTGTTTCTGTTTCAGTTTATTCTTTATTTGATAGAAGCTCAAAAGATTTTAGTCAAACTGTTAATACCAATGACTTAAAAACTGAATCTACAATTATATTTAATTTAATTGAACGTGACTTAGCTAGAGGTGGTTTTGTTCATCCAGTTAGAGGAGATCTTACAATTGCAAGTAATTGTATAGCAGGCGGAATAGGAATTACTGCTGCTAATGCTATCAATATAGTATCAGGCACCGAAGTAAGTTCTTGTTATGACAGACCTAGTTATGACGGAACAACAGCTTATAGATACAAAGTTACCTACAAACTTGGAGATGGAACTGCAGGTCTTCTAGATACCAATACCTTATATAAAAAAATTGAAAGAACTGATGACTGTACTGGTGGTGATACGGTTGCTGACGTTGATCCTAATCTTGCATCTACAATACATCCCTGGCAACCAGTTACTTCTAATATTGGTTCAATTACTTTTTCATATCCAACTATTGGAGGATCTACTAATAGTAGTATTTTAGATATAGATATAAATTTTGTATCTCAAAAACAAAATTCACTGAATCTAGATTTTAGAAAAAGAGTATTTTTAAGAAATAAATCATTGACTGGAAGTAGTGTGAATTGTGACAATAAATGTCCGAATTCAAAAGATATATTTGCAAATTATACCATATCGAGCAACGAAACTAATTGGGATCCAGATACACGAAATGTACCTAGTGCAACTGTTGTAATTTCAACTAATTATCAAAATGGAGAAGATATATTACAATGGAATTCAACATTAGCTAACAACTATGGTTTAACAGTAACTTTTAATGCTACCACAGGTGTTTTATCTATAGTTGGAAATACAACTGCCAGAAACTATGAAACTTTTTTAAGAACAGTTAATTATGTAAGTCTACAAAATACTATATCATCTCGAACTGTTTTTGCTGGTACTGATAGACAATTTATTTTAGTTTTAGGTTTTGGTACTCTCTGTAATAATTTAATTGGAAGGCAAGTTGGTGCAGTAAGACATTTTTATTGTTATGTTGCAGACAATATGAGTGGAAGAGGAGCGTTAACTGGTGTTGATGACACTGATGGACTGTCCGGTAATACACTTTGGTGGGGTCAAGCAAAATTAAGAGCTGAGAATTCTACATATTACAATTTATCAGGTTATTTAGCGAGCATTACTAGTGCAGCAGAAAACAATTATATTTTAGCTAAAATTAGAGATGCTAATAATATTCCTATAGCAGCTTGGTTTGGAGGAACTGACAATCAAGGTGGAGAGGCTGTACTTAATGCTGCTTCTGAGCTAACATGGGTATGGTCTGGTGGGCCTGAGAGAAATCAAATATTTTATACTCATGATGGTGTAAATAATGACGGATTTACAAATTGGCGAACCGGGGAGCCCAACAATTGTTGTATTGATACTTTGGGTGACTTATATAATGGAAATACTTTGGAAGCAAACGAACATTTTCCAACTGTTGGTGGTGAACATTATACTCAGTTTAGTAATGTAATAAAAGGAACTGGTTATTGGAACGATCTTTTTGATCCTGGTGTAACTTATTCTCCCTTTACAACACTTGGCTATGTTCTAGAATTTAGTTCAAATTTTCCTTCACCAACTATAACATGCAGTAATGCTTCAGTGTCTAACAGACTTGCTTGCGTTAATTACTTTAGTTCATTCAATCTAGTTCTTGATGATACAACTTATACATCACCTGACATGGTGAATTTATGTGATCCCACCCCAACAGATAACGCTTTACCACCTAAATCTTCGTGATTTTAAAATCAAACAAAAAAGGATTTGTACTAGCTTTAACTCTTCTTGTTTTGTTGGCTATTTCATCTTTTAGTGTTGCAATGATGGGTGTAATACAACAAAATTCAAAGGCTTCAGTACGATCACATCAGGTTAATACTGTTAATCAAGCTGCAGAGTTTGGATTGGACTCAGGAAGATTATGGTTAGTAGATCAAATGTCAAAATCTGGTACCGCAGCCATAACCATTACAAACGCTAACAATAGATCAATCAGTGGTGCTTGTTTAGCACTTCATGGTTACACAAATACTTCAAACAATATTCATTATGCGTTTAGAAAAATTAATCAAAATTTTGCAGAGATAGGGACAGAAACAGACTTTGGGAGATACACTTATGAATATTATGTACAAAGAATTGGAAACCATACAACACTGAATGGCTTTAATTTTATACCTCAATCAACAGAAGGTGCTGATACTTTAACACCCACCACTTATAATAATCGAAAAATATTTTATAGAGTTATAAGTTGTGGTTATGGACCAAACAAAAACAAGATTGTTCCCTTGCAACTTTTTCTTTCCGCAGGTGGTGATGGTGCCACAGGGAATGTTGGAAGATCAATTAATATCGAAGGTTATTATAAACCTTGAATTATAACCATAGGGCATTTTTTAATGTTTGACTATCTAGTTTATCTTTATAAGTGTTTACATTTCTATTTATAAGATAAATTTCTCTAGCTAAAGATGGTTTTGAAATCAATCTAAAAAATAGTTTTTGATCAACAGCTACCGACTCTGGCATAATTGCAATACCTAAACCTGCTTTAATGCAATGAGCAGCTGTACTGTTACTATCTGTATAAATTACATCTCTAAGTTTACCATTTTTTTTTCTGTTAATTATCATTTCATCAATCATTTTAAAATCAATTATTCCTTTATTATTTAATTTATAATTATAATAAAAAAATTCACAGCCATTTCTAAATATATAGTTTGGCTCAGCTTTAATTTCTTCTAGCGAAATCTCTTTCATTTCTTGGAAGTGATGACCTTTATAAAAAGCTACACAAAATGGATCATCATATAAAAATTTTTTTTGTATTCCTTCTTTAAATTCTGGAATTGTAGAAATTGCAAAATCTAGCTTTTTCTCATAGATCATTTTGTTTAATGTATTGCTTTCTGCTTCAATAAGTTTAATTGTTTTATCTTTAAAATTTTTTTTTACTAAATACAGTAAATTTTCTTTATGAATGGAAGCTAAGTAGCGTGCAAAACCAAAACTAATAACTTCTTTACTGGTTTTTTTTTCTTCAGTTTCATTTTCATTAATGTTTGTAAGTACTTTATCGTTAAAAGATAATATTGCTTTTGCATTAAGATAAAATATCTCCCCCTCTTTAGTTAATTTCACTCCTTTTTTTGATCTTAAAAACAATTTTTTTTTAAGGTTAGTTTCAAGAATTTGAACCGCTCTTGTTAAGGAAGGTTGGCTAATATTTAAATCTTTACCAGCAGACAAAAAATTACCCTTATCAGCAACCATCATGAAATATCTTAAAAAAATTGGTTTTAGAAAGTCACTATTCATAAGTATTTATTCTTCAAATTATAATTATTCTATATATAAAGGTTTCATATATACAATTTATATTATTATTCAAACCCATTATGGGTACAAGTAAAATAATAATGATAAATACTGAAAATTATAAAGCAATCGAAAACTTTGTAGCTACAATTTATTCAGAAGATATATATAAATTTGGTGGAAAATCATATTATCCTCAAATATTAAAAATAATTAGCAGTGTAAACTTAAGAAGTTTTAAAGAAGAGAATGTAATATGCGATAATCTCACCTTCATTAATACTGCAATTGGCTCCAATATAAATGCTGTAGCAAGAGGTTTAAAATTGCCTAGAGAAACCAGCAGAAGAAAAATTGAAGAATTAATTAATTTAAATTGGATAATTAAAAAAAACTCTAAACTTTATGTTTCTCAAAAATGGAGAATCATAAACCAAACTCATATCAATTTATTAATTGAAAAAATTAAAAAATTATCAAAACTAATTGATAAACAGTTAACTCACGCCGCTTAAATATTTAATATATAATACCCCCCCATTTTAGGTATCCAAGACACCACAAACAAAGTCATTGATAGTATCTTAGGATATGAAACTAGTAATTGAGTCTACTAAAATACTAGACTTTATACAAACTTTTTTGTAAAACTTTCTGCAAAAAAAAATGCTCCTAAAAATATTACAACAGCTATTTTTTCTACAAATATTAAAAATCTACATAAATTTATGATTAAAGATTTAAAGAAACTAAATAATGACTTAATTAAAAAAACACTTAATCCAGTATCAATAAATTTTATATCAAGATCTTTAGATGTTCCTAGGGAAACTATACGAAGAAATATTTTATTATTAGTTAATAAAAATTATTTGATTAGAAATCAAAAAGGTTTATTTGTATCTGAAGTTTGGATCGAAAAAAATATAGATAAAATAGTTTCAGAAATAAATGACTTTATGGATTGTTATAAAGAAATAACAGGCACATTTAAAAAAAATAATTAAAATAACATGAGTTTAGAAGATAAAATAAAAACTTACGCTAAACAATATGATTTATCTGATTTTCATATCAGATCTAATCAACCCTTAGCATTAAGAGAAAACGGTTCTATTGTGGTAAACCAGGAAGATATAATATCTAGAGAAGATATTGAAACTTTTTGGAAAAGTAGTTTAAATAAATCTCAACTTCAAGAGATTGTAAATAATCGCGACTTAGATTTTGCAGTTGTAGTGGGTGACTTTCGTTATAGAGTAAATGGCTACTATAGTAGCAATGGTCCTTGCATGGTTTTAAGAAAAATTGTTAGTGACATACCTCAAATGGAAAAACTAGGTCTGCCTGATGCCGTAAAAGAAGCAATCAAACTTAAAAATGGTTTAATACTTGTGACTGGACAAACTGGATCTGGAAAATCAACATCATTAGCTGCAATGATTGATCAGATAAACTCATCACGTGCTGAAAATATAATAACTATTGAAGACCCTATTGAATTTGTACACCCTTCTAAAAAAAGTATTATTTCACAAAGAGAAGTTGGAAAAGATACCGGTAGTTTTGCGAGAGCATTAAAATCTGCTTTAAGACAAGATCCAGATGTAATTTTAGTAGGTGAAATGAGAGATTTAGAAACAATTTCACTAGCTTTAACAGCGGCAGAAACGGGCCATTTAGTTTTTGGAACCTTACATGCTAGCAATGTTTCCTCTACCATTACCAGAATATTAGATGTTTTCCCTCCTGCACAAAAAACATTAGCTCAATCGATGTTGGCAGGCTCAATTAGATTGGTGCTATCTCAACAATTATTAAAGAAAAAAGGGGGAGGTCGTATTGGTTGCTTTGAGGTGATGACAGGAACAACTGCTATAAGAAATTTAATACGTGAAGGTAAGATGGCTCAAATTACCTCTACACTTCAAACATCAGCAAAAGAAGGTATGATTACTATGGAAAAATACCTTGAAGGTCTTCATGAAAAAGATCTGGTGGAATAATAATGAGCCCTATTCAAAAATCATTATTAAAAAATAAAAATTTCGAGCAGATTGTAATTCCAAACAAAACAACTCATCAAGACAAAAGTAGGTCAAAGATCAATATTGAAGAAATAATCAAAAGAAGAAAATTTCAAATAATTAAAGAAAATAAAAAATATAAAATTAGATATTTTATTTTTGCTTTATTTTGTATTTATCTTTTTATTGTATTCCCATCATTGTAATATCATCTCTAAGATTTTCTCTATTGTTTAATTTATCAGTGATAACATCAATAATCTCTTTAATATCAAAAGATTGTCTTCCTAAAATTTCTTTTTCTATACCTTTAATAGTAAATTCTTTATCATTATCGATATAGCCTTCAGTTACTCCATCAGTATATATGAATATTTTTTTATTATTCATATCCATTATTGATGTTTTAATAAGAGATGATGATTTCAAAGGCATAAGGCCTAATGGTGGATGAGCAGCTTCAATGTAAGAAAAAGATTTATTTTTTAAATCAAAAGACATAATACTTTCATGGCCAAAGTTTACAAATTCAATTTCTTTTTTAACAATATTTATTTTTCCAATCACTGCAGTAATAAACATTCCCTTATAAGAGGATTCTTTTACTTGATTGTTGACATTTAAAGCAAGCTCGTTAATTGGAAATTTTAATTTAGAAAGGGATTTAAAAACAGAGGAAGCGTTTGCCATTAACATTCCAGCTTTAATTCCCTTGCCAGAGACATCCGCTAAAGTGAAATAAATTTCCTCATCAGAAACCTTAATATAATCATAATAGTCTCCCGAAACATCCTTGGCAGGAATATTTATTGCATAGACATAATTTTGAGTATCTTTATTAGATGGAAATAATTTTTTTTGAACCTCTCCTGCTATTTCTCTTTCTTTCTTTAATACTAATTGTTTTTTTTCATTCTCTAAAGAAGATTTATTTTCTTCTACAAATCTTCGATACAATAAAACGACAAAAAGTATAGTTTGTAAAATAATGACATTATAGATCTCAATAAAATAATTTTGTTTATAAAAAATTATACTTATTAAAAATAAAGATCCTAATCCTAAAATAAAATAAAGTATTGAATAAGTTGGTTTTAAATAGTTTGTAATTAAAAAAATAAATAATAAACCAAAAATTAAAACTATATTTTCAATTATTTTTGTTATTAGATTAATTTTAATAAAATCATTAGCTAAGACATTTTCAATAATATTTGCATGTACCTGGACCCCCGGTATAATTAAGCCTGTTGATGTTTTAACTAAATCAAATATTCCTTGTGCAGACGATCCAATTAATACAATTTTACCTTCTAATAAAGCGTTATCAAAATTATTATTGTATATCTCTGAAGCGGAAATGTAGTTACTGCTGTTTAATTCTTTATATTTAACATGCATCAATGCATTCTCATCCGTTTTAAAGTTTACTGTTCTTGTTTTGATATTTTGAATACCACTTACGTCAGTTTCAATTACATAACTTTTTTGATCATTAAAAAGTCTTATGGCTTCCATAGATAAGGAGGGCACTAATTGATTGTTGATATTTAACAACATTGGTACTGATCTTAAAATACCATCTTCACTATCTATGATGGAGATTGACCCCAGCCCTTTTGCCGCTTCATTAAACTTATCAAGTGAAATGATGTGTCCTTCATATTTGTAGATATGGCTTAGAGGGTCTTCTCCCCTGTTAACAATGTTTGCTTTAATTATAAGTTTATTATCAATGGAGTTTTTACGAGCACCTACAACAGGAAGAACAACATTGCTTTCCTTGATAGCATCAAGAAATAACTGATCGCTATCTATAATTTTATTTTTTGAATACTCTATTCCAAACTCCTTTAATATCATCTGTGGATTTTGGTTATCTTCTTCGCTAAAAAAAATATCAAAAGCAATTACTTTAACTTTTGCATATTTAAGGTTATTAATTATTTTAGAGTAAACATCCCTTCTCCAAGGAAACTGACCAATTTGTTCTATACTTTTTTCATCAATATCAACAATGACTACATTGTTGTTTGAGAAGGGTTCAATAAATATTTTTTGATAAAAGTCATAGTTAAGAAAGGCTATTCTTTTTTTTAAATCAGTTTCAATATTATTTAAAATAAGAAGTATAAAAATGATGGCCGTACTAATTATTTTTTTATTCACTAAATATTAACTTTTTCTTTTTCAGGTGCAAAAAAAATCATTTCACCTTTGGGTAGTTCCCATCTAGGTTTTCTATTAAGACTTTTTTCAATATTGGCAATATTATCATCATAATGGTTTAGTGGATAATCATAAGGAGAGCTTTGTATCTTATTATCTTTATCAATGATTACTGGTGAATGATATTTGCTAATTAAAGTTTTTAATTTCTTCATATTTAAATCATACACAGCAGTCTCGCCATAACAATTACAAACATAAGTTCTATTATAACTCTCTTCATGCTCTATATAGGTAACAGTGCCTCTTATGCCAATATTACCACGTGGAGTTTTAATTCTTAATTCATTTTCTTGTTTTCCAAAAATCCCGTGCACACTTCCTTTAATAAGTTCTACAATTTTGTTTTCAAAAAATCTAATTGTTGTATTAGGTCTAATTAAAAATCCATTAGAGTTATTTTTAACAATTGCTAAATCACTTTTTGTAATGATTTCTGTTTCTTTATCTAAATTAATGTGACTATCTTTACTAATTTTTTTCCCATTTACAGTAACGTTACCTAACAATAGCTTGTTAACTTTTTCATTAGAAAATAGAGATGTTGGTATTAACAATGAGCCTAAAAGTAATATTGCATGCTTGCAAAAAACTCTTTTTGGGTAATCTTTAATCATAAAAATATTCCTCTATTAGTTAGAGCTTAACTTTAATTTCTACTCTAAAAAGAACAATCTTTATTCTATTTTTAACCCATAATGGGTACCATTAAAATTAACCTTTTTTAGGTGTTATGCCCGTTCTTGAGAAGCTTAGGTTTATGTTTCTAATTTCGTTTTGGCATTATACCAGTTCTTTGACCATCAATTACATTTTCACTTTCAGTTGCTGCATCATTATATTCAAGGACATTTAAAGCAATGGTTGCAACAGATCCGGTGGATGGATTACTTGATCCATTCATTTGTACATTAAAGAAACCTGTTTCAGAGTCGGCATAATAATCCCCAGCTGCAGCAGTAAAATTTGCTGGATTGAAACCTGCAGCACCTGATTTTGTTGTTTGAGCTGTTGTTCCATTTGAATTATCAATACTGAAATAATCTCGACTAGATAACTGAGTTGAGGCTGAACCACTTGAGTAGTCAGTTGTAAATGAATAACTAAAGTCTACCGCATCATTACCATCTAGAGTTAAATTTCCTGAATAAGTATTTGCTATTGTTTGAGCTGCAAAGTTTACAGTTGTTACTCCACTAAATGTACCAGAGCCTGTCCCTTTAGTAGCTGCCATATTAATATTATTACCTGTATAAGTATACGTTCCAGAAGTTATTCCTTGAAAGTCTCCATAAGTAGTCACACCTAAATTAGTTCCACCATATTTTAAAACATAAGCTAAACCATCACCTCCTTCAGCATTAGCCAATGCGATTTGATTTTCAGGAGTTTCGTTTTCAAATTCCTCTGTTGAATCTTCTCCCAACAATTGTTCAACTGAAGTTCCAAGTAGAGTTGCTATTTGATCAAAGGTTAAACCTCCATCACTTAAATTTAAAGCATCCGTTAAAATCTCACCAACGATTTCATTACCTGTTACTTGATCATCATCAAACAAACCTTCTTTAATCGCCTCTTGTACACTTTGTTGTTCAAGACCTTCTGTTCTTGCTGCTAAAAAGTTTTGAAATTCTTGTAGTTGTTCATTTGAGATGGTAACTGGTGGAGCTGGAATTTGATTAACACCAAACTCTGTAAATGCAAATGGACTATCTAACACTACACTTCCAAGGTCATTAAATACTTCAACAGCACCTGGTCTTAAACCCAAAGTATTATTTTCACCAGGGCCAATTAATAAAACTTTACTATCCCCTTCATCATCAACAATTGTTTGAAATTCAGTTCCTCTTGTTCCAATAGTTCCAGCAGGTGTTTTAACCACTAAATCTTCAGGATTACCTTGGCTTATTTTACCACTTAAAACTTTAACACTACCAGAAGTAATGTTTGTTAGAATTTTTCCATTTTCAGTGTTAGGGTCATATACAAATTCATCGATAGTAATAGATGATTTTTGCCCAAGCGTTAAAACTGTTTCATCTAATAACAATACTTGTGATTTTGATTGATCTTCAACAATAATCTCATCTCCAAAATATACAGGATCCCCTGCTTTTAAAATTTGATCATTTTGATTTTTAACAGTTCCAACCACTAAACCAATATTTCCAATGATTATTTCATTGGCATTAGCTAACATGCTAAAACTAGTTATTAATATAATTAAACTAATTAATTTTTTCAAAATACAATCCTTTTGGTTAAACCGAATTTATACAATTCTTTTTTATAATCAAAGTTAATAATATTCGATTCTGACTTAATATCTGAATAAGAGAGATTATAAAAAATATTTTTAAACATTTGATACTTTTCATCTTTAATTAAATTATCAAAATTTCCAAAAACTGAGAAAGAATCTGTGATTACTTCATCATCTCTTATAGTGTCACTTTTAATAAATGTATCGGCTTTATCATATTCGTTGTTATTGATAGTTCGAGACAGACTATAATTAACTGACCTAAAATTATTTGTATAAGTGATATTTTGAGATTGGTTATAATACCCATAACTGTCTAACCTTGCTTGATACTCGTTTTGACCAATATTAAATTTTACATGGTGCCCTGGTCCAAAATAATATTCGTATCCAAGTTTTCCACCATAGCTTTGGTTATTTTTATTATCAGCAGAAGTAAAAACACTATCCGTTCTATAATCTGTTAAGCCAAAATTTCCTGATAGTAAAATATTTTGATTAGGTTTTATATTTAATCGATTTTGTAGAGTTAACGAGTGTGATTGGTAATCAGCTTCATGTAAATTATCCGTATTATTAAATGAGTAAAATAAAGAGGAATAATTTTTATTAGTTACTTTATTGTAATTTACAAAGAGAGAATGAATATCATTTTCCTTTGTTTTATCTCTATTTTGTCTTGTAAAATTTTTTCCAACATTAAAATTAATATTAGAAGTATTCGATAAATTTTTAAAAGCACCATATTTTGTAACAATACTTTCATAATTATCATCGATTATAGTATTGGATGCATAACTACTGATGCTATCAGATATATAAAGAGTGTTAGAGTTACTAATTGTATTTACATTATTGTCAGCTGTATAATTAAATCCAATATCAATATATTTTGTCCACTGATCATCTACATCTTGTCTTTGATTGTCTTCTAAAGATTTTGCTATTTGATTAATTTTATCTCTTAAGTCATTGGTTAATTTTGTATTATTTTTAATATCATTTAAAATTTCTTTCGTTCTTTCTTTTGAGTCTATTTTTAAAGAAATGGATAAAAGATATAATTTTAAATCAATATTTTCAGAATAAATAGTAGACAACCTCTCAAGGGTTGCAATAACAGATTTATAGTTTCCAATTTGCTCTTGCTCTTTTGCAAACTTTAAATTTAATTCTAAATTTTCAGGATCTTGCAAGATCTCCTGATAAGAAATATCTGCAAACACATTTCCTAAATAAAAGGAAAGAATGAAAATTAATGATAAAAGTCTTTTCACGATCATT